>ENA-ORXD01001501-ORXD01001501.1-sediment-metagenome-genome-assembly--contig:-NODE-1501-length-18962-cov-4.693090_pt1 | contig 18962 bp, 17 predicted proteins | sample MGYA00237862_ERZ511471 | MGnify/ENA metagenome assembly ERZ511471
TCAACCTCTGTCATCAAAATATCGAGATATTCATGATCTGTGGCAGACAAGTCCCGGTGGTCTCCAAGATGTTCAGTCGACAACCGTATTGAAGCAAGCGGATTGCGGATTTCGTGGGCCAAGCCGGCAGCCAGTTCACCCAAAGCGGCCAAACGCGCTGCATGGTGTAGCTGTTCTTCGGTTGCGAGGATAATATCAGCTTGCTCTTTTAGTTTGCTGTAACTCTCCTGCAATTGCTGAGCAACCTGCTGGTAGCGCATCCGCTGCAGCCTCTCCCGTTGCGACAGATGACCGGTGAGGAATCCGATAAAGTTGTAAAGCACCATTTCCAGGTACTGCTCCAAAGGCAAAGGGGTCTGGGCCCGCCACTGGAACAGCACGTGAGGCGCATAGATGATACTGACGGCAATGGCCGTTCCCAAACCACCACGCAGCCCGAACCAGAGGCCGCCGAGAACAATAGGAATGTAATAGAGCCGACGATAAATATCGTGATAATGGTGGGCATAGACAGTGGTGGAATAATGCAGAACGGTTATCAGTATGACGCAGGCCGCAATAAACAACCCTCGCAGAATTTGCGGATCGCCCCGTAGCGAAGATGAGGAAGAGGTCATGCACTAGCCTTTCGAGTGAACACCGGGCGATTGAAAATCCGATGCAAGATTAACTATAGAAGAAAGCCATCCCCCCCGCAATCATTACCTAATCGGTTCCCTATTGGCAAACCCTGCGAAAATGTTATTCTTAACCGAAAGCCCTGAATATCCATTGTCCAGTCACTGGAGTTTCCTATGCTCAACCGTTGCGCCCGCTTTGCGTTGGTCGTGTTGATTCTTAGCGTAGTCCTGGTCCTTCCGGCGCTTGCCAATAAGTCGGGATCTTTGGTTCAGCAGACCATTACCCTGACTCTTGTTCCGCCGCAGCATTCCTTGCAGGGGTTCACCACAATTGAAATCCCAGCCTGGAAATCTTCGGATTTGACACTTCGGCTCGCACCCCAGGCTTCGATCAACGGTTTGGAAATAAATGGTTCTTCGGTTCCCTATTCATTCGTCCACGGCATGCTTAGTGTCCCCCTCCCTGATTCTTATAAAAACCGAGCACTGACCCTGCGCATCGAATATTCAGTGAGTTTCACAGACCAACCACCTCAGGAAACCGCCATCAGTGAAGACCCCAGCTTCGGGGTCTCTGCCAGCATCGGATCTCAAGGAGTTTTTCTCGGGGGCGGTGCCGGCTGGTATCCAGAGCTGTATCAAACCCCAGCGTTGTTCACCGTGGAGGTGACTGCTCCGGCGGGAATAGTGGCCGTGACTTCTGGCAGTTTGGAGCGCAGAACGGCCAGTCCAGCTACGGAAACCATGGTTTGGGTCAATCATCACCCGCAGACGTCTCTTAGCCTGGCTGCGGGACAATTCCAGGTGCAGGAAAGTCGCGCCGGCGAAGTTCCCATCTATACCTTCTTTTATCCCCAATCTGCGGATCTTGCGGAATCCTATTTGACTGCGGTGCGCAATTATCTCACCCTATATCAAAAATTGTTTGGCCCCTACCCGTTCGAAAAATTTGCCGTAGTGGAAAATTTTTTTCCCACCGGCTATGGTTTTCCGTCCTGGACATTGCTGGGCAGCAGCGTAGTGCGCCTGCCGTTTATCCTGACCACCAGCCTCGGCCATGAAATCGCCCACTCCTGGTGGGGAACAGGCATCGACGTCAAGTTGGGGACCGGGAACTGGGCTGAGGGTTTGACGACCTATGTGGCGGATCATCTGTATCAGGAGCAACAATCCCCTGCCGATGGCCGCGCCTATCGCCTGAAAATCCTCCGCGATTATGCCAGCCTGGTCAGTGCCGCTGACGATTTTCCGTTGCGGGACTTCAGCTATCGTATCAACAAACCGGCTCAAGCCATCGGCTATGGCAAAGGCGCCATGGTCTTCCACATGCTGCGAAGCCAGTTGGGAGATGATGCCTTCTGGGAGGGGCTGCGGCTGGTCATCGCTGAGCATCTTTATGGCGAGGCCGATTGGCAGGATTTCCGTGCTGCGTTTGAAAAAGTTTCCGGCCGTGATCTGCAAACATTCTTCGACCAATGGCTGAATCGTGCCGGAGCACCGTCTCTGCAGTTGCAAAAGCTGGTACGGGAGAAGACCCAGGAGGGTTGGCGCGTCAGCGGCGAGCTGATGCAAACCGCCCCTTATTACCAACTACCAGTGACGGTCGCCCTCTACACCTCCGACAGCGGGCAACAAACAAAGGAGTTGCAACTGGACGGCCAAACGGCCTCCTTTGAATTTACGACGCAACAGCAACCGACGACCCTGGAGGTCGATCCTGACGTCACGTTATTCCGTCGTCTTGCCGCCGAAGAAGTTCCTTTGACCGTGAATGCCGTGCGAGGAGCTAACCATTTGACGGTGATCCTGGCTGCGGGCCAGGACCAGGGAATTGTTGATCAATCTATGCTACTGGTGCAGGCTCTGCAAAAAGCAGATCAGCCGGTATGGGTTGAGACTGAGGGCAATCCCCTCCCTGCAACTGGCGGCAACCGTCTGATTCTCGGAATGCCGCAACGCACCGAACTGCGGCCCGCACTTCCGCCCGGATTTTCCCTGACGGCAGCTCAGGTTGAAGTTGGCCTGACTCAAGCGACCCGGGATGGGGCGGCCTTCATCGTCCTCCCCAATCCCGATGATCCGCAGACTTTTACTGCCTGGTTTTATGCACAAACACCTGCCGCAGCCGCTAGTGGTGCCAGGAAAATTCCTCATTATGGAAAATACAGCTATCTGCTGTTTGAAAATGGGCAAAACATTGTCAAGGATATCTGGCCGGTGACTGCATCACCGACCAGGGTCTCGTTTTCCCAGGACAAGGAGTGACATCGTGAACTTTTTTGCGAAGTACTCATATCTTACCGGCTGGCTGATTTGTCTGATCCTGATCGGTGCCCTGCCCCTTCAAGCCCATACCCTCGACCTGCGTTCCGGCAAGGTGATTCCCATTGAAAAACTGGTTGATGATCTGTTGCAGGCCCGGGTGATTTTCGTCGGCGAACTTCACGACCAGCCGTCTCATCATCAGGCGCAATTGCAAATCATTCGCGCCTTGCATGAAAAGGGGGCCAAGGTCGCCATCGGATTGGAAATGTTTCGCCGCGACGGGCAGCCGGTACTGGATCAATGGGTGAACGGCAACATCACCGAAGAAGAATTCCTCCCAATTTATGAAGATCACTGGAGCATGTGGCCCCAATACCGCTTCATTTTCCGTTATGCGCGCCAATCCAAGATCCCCATGCTGGGGTTGAACATCAACCGCCGCATCACGGCACAGGTGGCGCGCAACGGATTTTCCTCCCTGTCGGACCAGGATCGGAATCAATTGCCGACCGTACGTTGCGACGTGAGTGAAGCCTATCAAACATTTATCCGTAAGACCCTGGGTGGGCACCCCATGTCGGAAACCTCTTTCATGAATTTCTGCGAGGCCCAAATGGTGTGGGACGGGGTTATGGCAGACAATTTGGCAGAGTATTTAAAGGAAAACCCGCAGACTATCGTCGTTGTCCTGGCAGGGAGTGGTCATGCCTGGAAATATGGCATCCCGGAACAGCTCAAACGCTTGTCGGACATCGAATACCGGGTGGTTCTGCCGGAGGTGATGGGACGCATCGATCAGTTGCAGGTCGGCGAAAAGGAAGCCGATTACCTACTGTTGGGGGTCGATTACGGGCCGATTCATTAGCGGAGAATCAATTGAGAGGCGATGAATGCCCCATGAAGATCTCCACCGGCTGACCTTGATACTTGAATTTCAGCCGATCCTTCTCAATGGTTTCCAAAATCGCGCCACTGACAGTCTCCCCTTCCCTCACCATCCGATCGTTGACCAGGGCAAAACGACGGGTCGGATCATCCTGAAAGACAATTCCGGACACCATGAGTGGAGGCGGATTTACCTGACGAATTTCCGGAGCTGCGGTGGCCGCGGTCTCTTGAATTTGAGGCACAGGGACCGTTTGTATGGGGATAGCGGGCGCAACCGGCTTTGCAGGTGAAGCTACCGGTTGTGGTATTTTTTGCCTTTGGGGTTGAACCGAACGAACCAGCGTGTGTTTTTTCGCCACGGGCTGCGATGGTTTTGGTTGGACCGTTGAATCTGCAGGAGACGCGGAGATGTTTGTCTGAGGCGCCATGACAAGCGGTGCGGGTGAGGCGCCATCAAGGTCTGAGGCAGGAGCAGGCCCGGCCAGGCTAACAGCGGGACCATCCTCACCAGCCAATTCAACAGAAGGGGCGTCGATGACTTGGGGGGAGGTCGTTATCGCAGAAGTTTCCTTCGCCGGCTCAGCAACTTTTGGCATTGCCTGAACATCTGCTTGAATTTCAGGGTTCTCGACAAGAGGCGGTGAATCGGGCACAACAGATGGCGTGGTTTCCAAAACAACTCCTGGGCTCGCAATGGGAGCATCGGAGGAAGCGCCAGTAAAATACCAGACTCCTGCCCCTAACCCAAGCAGAGCTAACCCCAGAACGAGCGTCCCTGTTTTTCGACCTCGTTTTCTACGAGACTTTTCTTCGGGACCACTCAGAAGCTGGCTTTCCAGCCGGGCGAGATTTCTTTTCTGTGTGCCCTTCTGCTCTTCGACTTTTTTCAAAGCCTTAAGAATGCTGCTCATTTTCCTCGCTCTTCGGCTCTCCCTTTAAGGAGAACCCGATACGATCCGCCTCGGCAATAAGCCGGGTCAAGGTTTTATAACCCAACTTTCCATCAGAAAGAAGGCCACAGGCTGATTGAAATTCTTTCAAGGCTTGCAGGGTGCTATCGTCCAACTGGCCACTGACTTGTCCCGTTAACCAGCCCGTGGCTTTAAGCAGGTACTGCAGTCGATAAATGTGCCGCCCTCGAAGCTTACCGTTCTGGGTGCAGGACAGCCATTCACCATTCTTCCAGACCAATATGCCGCGCCCCTGCCATAATGCAGCTAACTCACGATAGGTAACCCTGGTTTTCCCCTCCCAAGGGGGAGAAATCCGAGCTTTTTCTTCAGCTATCCCACAAAAGGCAAGGAAACGCAGACTTCCATCATCATCAACCAGCTTCAACAGGGCTGGACATTTGAGGTTGAGTAGCATATCAAGATCGCCACTGAAGGGGATCAACTGCAAACCTATGTCTTTTGCGACCCGGACGATGTCTTCTTCGGTATTCAAAGTCACGCTTGGCGGCAATGGAGGAATCTGCCACATGCACGCCAAAACGTTAAACGCCTGCCGATTGAAATCATTCTGTCCACCATCCTGTACCAGATTATCGGGAACTTCGGCAAGATCATCGAGGTGCAGCGGCGGTTGAACTGGCACAGAAGACATGCGTTTGCGAAAACCTAACTCTTGCAGCCAATAAAACAACCCAAGGGCTGATAATTTTGGACGCCATGCCCCTCCTTTCAAAGTCCCGCGTAATTCGACGGCTGCTCTGTCGACGGAGCGAAAATCGACATAAGGCCGATCATGCCCAAAGGAGATGAGCAGCGCGCGGTCACACAGCAGATTGATAACGCGGGGAATCCCCTGACTGTAGCGAAAAACGGCCTTGAGCGCCGGAGCTGAAAATAACTGCGCGGCACTGTTTCCGCCGGCAACCTGAAGACGGTGCCGTACGTACATGGCGCTTTCTTCCTGGGTCATGGCATCAAGTTGACAACGCACGGCAATGCGTTGATTCAACTGACGCAGGTCCTTTCGTTTCAACAGTTGATCGAGTTCTGGTTGCCCCACCAAAACGATCTGCAGCAATTTTTCGGAATCGGTTTCCAGGTTGGACAAAAGCCGAATCTGCTCCAGAACTTCTGGAGCAAGATTCTGTGCTTCATCGATTATTAAAACAACGGTACGACCAGCGAGGGTTTCGGCCAAGAGGAAGTGATTCAGTTGATTATGCAACTCTTCGACGTTAACGCCGAGGCTGGGAAGATCGAATTCGCGATTGATGGCTCGTAGCAGGTCGAGGCTGGACAGCCAGGGATTGAAAATCAGCGCAATACGAAAGTCGTCGTTGTCGATCTCTTGAAGGAGACTACGCAACAGCGTAGTTTTCCCAGTACCGACTTCTCCGCTGATCCCAATAAAACCACAGCGGGACCGAAGCCCATAAAGAAGATGAGCCAGAGCATCCCGATGTTGACGGCTGAGAAAGAGAAACCGCGGATTAGGCGTCAGGTTGAACGGTTTTTGCTGGAGACCGAAAAATTCGCAATACATGAAGGATGAGCCGCGCTGGGATTGAAACGACAAAGCACTTGCACTGTTCCACAGATCATGAGGACTTTCAAGCGGAAACCATCCATTTCAAAAGGGAAAGAAGTAAAAATATAGGTAAATTCCTCTTCAATATGAAAATTTTCCTGCTATTCTTAGAGTCGCTAAAGAACTTTCAACAGGGTGAGGTGTCATGCGTAGTAACGACTGGAAAAATTTTACCCGTGAATCTCGGATCGCTTATTTCTCCATGGAGATAGGCCTATCAAATGAAATTCCCACCTACAGCGGCGGCCTTGGAGTCCTTGCCGGCGACACGATTAAAAGTGCTGCCGACCTGAAACTTCCGATGGTTGCGGTCACCCTTGCGAGCCGCAAGGGCTATTTCAGGCAACAGCTCGATGAGTCAGGGTGGCAGCAGGAATACCCTGTCGAGTGGAAACCGGAATCACTCATGGAGTTGCTGCCGACCAAAATTCTTGTCACCATAGAAAACCGGGACGTCAAGGTTCAGGCGTGGCTCTACCGAGTCAAAAGTCCCACCGGCGGTGAAGTCCCAGTGCTGTTCCTCGATACCGATATTCCCGGTAACGTTGAAGAGGATCGCAAAATTACCGACCAGTTATATGGCGGCGAGCAATCTTACCGCCTCAAACAGGAGATTGTTCTCGGCATCGGCGGCGCCCGCATACTCGATGCTCTCGGTTTTTCCATCCGCAAGTATCATATGAACGAAGGGCATGCCAGCCTGCTGACCTTGGAGCTGCTCAACCGCAGCCGTCGGCATGTTGAAGATACCTGGGATGAACGCACCTCGTGGGATACCTACCGGGTGCAGGAACAGTGTGTGTTCACCACTCACACCCCGGTAGAGGCCGGGCATGACCGCTTCTCCTACGACATGGTGAAATCGATCATGGGCGAGGTTATTCCCATGACCCTGCTCAAAGAACTCAGCGGCAAGGACATGCTCAACATGACTATGCTTGCCCTGCATCTGAGCCGTTATGTCAACGGGGTTGCCAAAAAGCACGGTGAGATTTCCCAGGCCATGTTTCCCGGCTTTGAAATTCACGCGATAACCAACGGTGTCCACCCCTTTACCTGGGCCTCGCCCTACTTCGTCAGCATCTACAACCAATACCTTCCCAGCTGGGCCAAAGAACCTGAACTGCTGGTGCGTGTCGACCTGATTCCCGACGATGAAATCTGGGACGCCCACTGCGGCGCCAAGGCATACCTTTTTCAGTACATTGAAGAAACCACCGGTCGGCGCCTCGACCCAGACGTTCTGACCATCGGTTTCGCCCGCCGTGCAGCAGCTTATAAACGTGGCGATCTCATCTTCAGCGACCTGGAGAAGCTGCTCGACATGGGAAAAGGGAAACTGCAATTCGTTTTCGGCGGCAAGGCTCATCCCCGCGACGTTCCCGGCAAAGAATTGATCCAGCGTATCGTCAAACAGGTTAAAGGGTTGCAGGGCAAGATCGATGTCGTCTATCTGGAAAATTACAACATGGACGTCGCCGCGCGCCTCATCCCTGGAGTCGATGTCTGGCTCAACAACCCTCTTCGCCCCCTGGAAGCCTCCGGGACCAGCGGCATGAAGGCTGCGCTCAACGGTGTTCCCAATTTCAGCGTACTTGATGGCTGGTGGATCGAAGGCCACATTGAAGGTGTCACTGGCTGGTCCATTGGCCCGCCACCGACAGAAAAAACCGTTGAGGTCAATCATTCCGATGAAGATGCCATCGACCTTTACAACAAGCTCGCCAACGTCATTATCCCCCTTTATTACAACGACCGAAAAGGGTGGATTCAAATTATGAAAAACGCTATCGGCAAAAACGCCTATTACTTCAACACGCACGTCATGATGAGACGTTACGTTACCGAAGCCTACCTTCGTTGAGGTTTTACTCCACAAAAAAGCCCGGGCCTGTAAGCCCGGGCTTTTTTGTGGAAATTTTTCTAAACGAATCAACCCTGCCAACAGCGGGGCCGACCAGTATCAATGTGCACGAATTCAGAATGAGGGTAATAACCGACGCCACCTTCTGCAAGATTGAGGGCGACCTGCCGGACAACTTTCAGCTCCCGGCCAGGAACTCGGATATCCATTGCCATACCACGCATATGCAGACTATTTTTGGCAACACCGTTACTGGCTTTGGCCAAAGCTGCATTGGTTTTCGGTGAACGGTACCCAGATATAATGTGAATCGGTTTATTGACCTCTATTTTTCGAGAGATCCGATAGAGTAAAACGTACAGATGGGGGTCCATTTCATAAATATCCCCGGTACGATGATCGCGCAGCAAATGATTGATACGATCGACGGTTTCCGGAACAAAATGACCTTCAGACCAGAAAACAGCTTTTTTGATAGATTCCCCGGTGTGCGTATTATACAGGGACAGAACTTTGTCTCCACTCGGAGGGGGAAGGCAATTCCCCATTGTATTCCCGGGGAGAAGGAGACCGGCAGCTGCGGCCAATCCAGTGTAGATAAATTTTCTTCGACTCCATTCATTCATCGGCTATCACACCCAGGTTAAAAATTAACAGTAGTTTAGATAGTTAGCTTGGATTTTTGCACATTCAATGCCAAGTAAGTTTCAAACCAATTTGCTCGTCTTTTTTGCCTATTTTTTAGTCAAAATGGTATTTCCCAAAGCTCATCGCACGCTTTAAGGCAATCAGTCCTAACTGTCCCTAGGGTTATCCACACCAGCTGTTGAAAAATATTTTTTCTGCCTAAAATCCGGCTCAGCTTGTGGATTTATTCAATAACTATTGATTTTTGAATATGAGTCAGAAAAGTGGCAAAACACGAGGGTCGGGAGACAATTTTGGTTTCAGAGGATAAAATGGAAAACTGAATTGATTTACAGGGTGGATAAAAACGAGATGTTTTCTCAACCGAAGGAATTTCTATGTTTCGGTCTTTAATGTTTATTTTCCTTATGATCCTGGGGATATGGGGATGCTCAGAATCTCCTGAGAACGTTAACTCGGCCAGCTTCGATCCCCTTCATTCCCACGCCTCGACTCCATTAAGCACCACCTACTGGTTTGAAGGACAACCTGTCCCCTTGGTATCCGGCCGGTTTGAAACTGAGCCCAGACAAGGGGATGCAACAACAACGGTGACCAGAGTGATCGAACCACTAATTTACGGCGATTTGAATCAGGACCAGGCCGAGGACGCGGCCGTTATTTTAGTGCAAGACCCTGGTGGCAGCGGCAGTTTCTACTATCTGGCTGCAGCCCTCCATGATGACAATATTTGGCAGGGGACAGATGCCCTGTTCCTTGGGGACCGCATTAAACCCTCTGAGTTGACTATCGAAGACGATGTAATAGTGATCCACTATTTCGACCGGAGACTCCATGAACCGATGGCAGTTGAACCGACCATTGATACGACGCGCAGCTTTTTCATACGGAATAGGAAGCTCGTAGAAATGAAAGCAGGCGATCAGGAAAACCCCAATCGCCTGCTGAAATGACCCGTAGGGCAAAAAAGCCCCCTGCTTACAGGAAGTACTGACAATTTATTTAACGACTAGCCCCGCTTCCCGAAACGCCCGTTCCGAACCGGGATGGAGCGGAACAACAACCTGCTTGGAACATTTCTCCACCGACAATTCAGCCAGCGAAGGATGCAGTTTTCGGAAATAGTCAAAATCGGCCAGGACTGCCTTTACGATTGCATGCACAATGTCCTCCGATTGCTCGGCGCGGGTGACCAGCACGGCACGGGCAGCGACAGTCGGGACATCCCCCGCAGCGGCATTGACCAGTTTCGGATAGAAAATGACCGGGATGTTCTCGTGTGACAAAAAGGGATATTTTTCAATCAATGCCGACAGACGCGCATCTTCAATAGGTATGAGTCGCGCCGGAACATTGCTACTGATTTCCCGCACAGCAATGTTAGGATGCCCAACCATAAAGAATTCGGCATCGATATCTTCTTTGATCAGATCCCCCATGGCTGCAACAGGATCTTTTTCGGAAATTTCAACGCCGTCCCACAAGCCGGTCATCTGCAGAACGCCCTCGGCATTCTGCCGGATTCCTGAGCCCGGGGGCCCAATGTCGATCTTTTTCCCCCTCAGATCCTGCAGCGTGCGAATGCCGCTGGCATCGGTGGCGATCAAGGTCAGATATTCTAGCTGCAACGCCATGACTTCCCGAAGCTGGGATTGGGGACCTGCCGTTGCCCAATCTCCCCTTCCATTGGCGGCCTGGTAAAGTTTGTCGGCCTGCACAATGGCAAAATCATACCGCCCATCGAGCACTCCGTTCAGGTTGTCAACCGCTCCCCCACTGGGCAGAGGAGTGATAATGTAATTTTGAGCTTTGTCCTGACGCTGGACGATCTTTTTCAACGCATTGGACAACTGGTAGTAGACTCCAGTCGGGCTGCCGGTTCCAATGGTGACCCTCTCCCCACCTTCAATGGCGTTAACGGACAGGGGAGCAAGCAGAGCAAGAACAACAGCGCAAACAATAAACCTTTTCATGCCTGAGTCTCCTTCGTGGTCACACGCCCTGGTTATTTATTGATCTGCAAAAAACGCTTTTCGGTATAAAGCAGCCTGATCCACTCGTATTCGAACGGTGTGCCGGCGGCATAATAGCGAAACGGGATTCGCTTGCGTTTGTCGATGGCGTAAAGGCCGTTGTAGGTCATCTCCATCCAGTCTTCATTGTGATCGAAGTTGAGCGGGTCGATGGTGCTGAAGGCGAAAGAATCGGCCCCTGTTCCGATCGCATCACGAAGGTTGGAGGGGCCGAGGATTGGCAGGACCAGATACGGCCCATTGGCGACTCCGTAATAGCCAAGCGTTTGGCCGAAGTCCTCATCCTGACGGGTTAGCCCCATCTTGGTCGCAGGGTCCCACAATCCAAAAATCCCAACCGTCGAATTGACCACGACCCGGCCAATGGTGATGCCTGTTCCCTTTGGTTTGAGTTGCAGGATGCAGTTGGTCAGGTTGGTCACTTCGAGGATATTGTCAAGGAAATTGGAAACTCGCTCCTCAGTGTAATCGGGCATGATAAAACGGTAGCCATTGACCACGGGGAGGAACAGATAGGTATCGAAATAGTAGTTGAACCGATAAATTCTCCGGTTCAATCCTTCCAATGGATCAGAAACTTTAATGGCATAGTCGCCGTCAGGTTTAACGTATTCGGAAACGGGCCGAAGCGGTTCGGCCACCGGCTGGCCAGCGGTGCTGCAACCGCTGGCCAGCATGACCAGGAAAAACAGGAGACCGAAGATTCCAAGCTTGAATCGATGTCCGATCATTGCAGCCCCCCTTCTTTCTTAAAGAAAGAAACCATTGTCGCCACATTGGCGTAATGGCCCATATTTCCGCAGTGTCCGCCGTTGGGAAAGATTGTGGCCCGGGAGCCGAGCACACCAGCCAGCCACTCAACCTCTCCGGGAGCCATGATGATGTCATCCTGATTGTGGATCAACCCTATTTTGCTGCTGGTGCGCAGATAGGACTCGATACTCCTGAGGGTTTCCCGCTCTTTCAGTTCTTCCTCGGTCAGGCCGTTTTCCTGGGCACGGAAATGGGGGTAGAAGTATTCATGGAAGTAGTCAACGAACTGGGTCTTGTGGGCTACGATAAAGTAATCGGTCAGCGAATCGTAAGGGGAGAGTTCCACTCCTCGGGGGACAATGTAGCCGCCGCCGTTCATGACATCCGCGGAAAAGATCAAGTTGGAGGATGAAATCCGGAACCCAGTCCCGATGAGGGCGGACAAAAAGTCGTCCGTGGGAGGATATTCCTTGTAGATCGTATAGAGAACGTCACCACTTAACTTGAACAGGTCCAGCTCTCTATTAATCTCCGCGAGTTTGTTCATGACGCCTTTGAACCAGGTGTTGAAATTCTCCGGGCCACCAGGGATGTTTTCCTCGAGCAGCCGGTCCAGAATCGAAACCGAATTGTAAAGACTGACCGGCGGGTTGATCATCAGCACTTTTTTGAATTTGAACAGTTGCTTCTCTTCGTCCAACAGCGATACGAAAGCAGACTCGATACCGCCCAGGCTGTAACCGGTGAGATAGAACTCACTCACTTCGATTTTCTTTTGAACCTTTTGCCAAGCCAGAGTCATCGCCTGGTAAAGATCTTTGGCATCCTCCCGCAAGTCGCCCGGCACCATTCCATTGGACGAGGTGATGATAAAATTCATATGAGTGGGTGAAGACAACGAGATCACATGGAAACCGGCCTGATAAAAGGCCCGCTGCATATTTTTGACCTTGGCGGTGTCGAAATCACCGCCGGTACCGGCAATGATGAAGATCAATGGAGCTTTATGGTCCTGATAAACCAAGGAGAATTCCATGTTTTTCTGGTACCAGAAAACGTCCGGGACGTTCCGCTCGGGGAAAACACTAACCTGGAGGATTTTTTTTGGAATGTCTTTCGGCAAATCAGCTTGGTAGGCCTGAGGCGTACCAATGACGGTGGCCTGCAGTGGGTTGACAAAGGGGTAGTCGTAAGGCGCTTCACCTGCAAACAGCGGTACTCCATACAACAAGAGGCAAAGAACAATCCACCAGGCTTTTTTCATAGGAGACTCCACGAGTGATCAGCAAGTGAACATCAGGGGGCTGCCCGAAATTGCATGGTTCCACTGTGCATTTCGAGTTCAAGGTAAAGGACTTTATTCTCCACGAAGAATGATCTGACCCGAGCAAGGTCCCTCATGAAAAGTCCGTCGAGAGAGCCCTCAGGGCAGGCCGCACGGGTCGACATCAAAGGGCCGAATTCAAGTGTTCCTGGCGTTGCCTTATAATTGCCACCTCCCCGGTTGCAATCGAATACTGCTTGTACCTTTCCATCGGCTGTAAAAAGGATGGTGTATCGTTCCGGGTTGGGAACGGTGATTTTTTCAGACGGGGTGGTTGTGGCCTCCCACTGCCAGGTCATGTTTCGGATGGAGGCCGGATCGTTGTTGCGATCTACCGCGACGGATGGAACGGTGGGCCCGCAACCGGTTATACATATGCAGAGAAGTGCCAGTAAAAAAATCCTGATCATCTGCTGACTCCTTATATTTCCGAGTCCTGTTTGCTCCTTGGCCAATCGAACCACTAATTTGTAGCGACTTCGAATTCGTCTCCAGCCATTTCAATAACTTCAGAGCTTTGAATGGTCACGGTCCTTTTGGTTTTGGCATCTTTGAAAAAAATTGCGCCACTATCCTCTTCATTGATTTCCTGGATTAAAGAGGCGAATTTCATTTGACCTGCAACGATGCAGATCCCCGCTCATACCGTTCTCATACTTTTACCCTAAAACTTATCAATCACCAGTGGAATGAGGAATAAAACTCTTGATGTTCCAATACGGTACTCGCTTTTATAGAGTGTTTTCTGCGGACCTTGTCGTTATAACTTCACCACCATCAACCCTCGTCTTAATTCACGCTATAATTGGTGGCGTTTTTTGCTAAACGGCAAAAGGCCGAAGGTTGGGTGGGAGTTCTAATTAAATAAGGACGGCAAACCAACCGAGTTGTTGTCCAATGATAACTGACCTCAGGTTGGGTTGCTGGAGCGAATGGAGGGCTCGTTGCGATCCATAACCTCTTGACCCCGTGGTCCGACAAACGGTTTTCCCGACATCTCAATAACGTGCCTGCCGCCCTCCTCTTCTGCCTTGTTATGAACGTCTGTTCCGCCTGTCCCAAATTTCCCACTCAAATTCCTGGACGCAGTTCTGAAATACAACCGGCGCAACAAATGGCAGGTGATGAAATTAAGACGATAGAACTCTTCCGTCAAAAGCTCGACGAGACGAGAATCAGCCAACAGGAAATCCGGTCAGCCCTTGCTGCACCAAACCCACCGACCTACGCCAGCTTCGATGAACTTTCCAAGCGTCTGATCCAGCTGCTCGCAACCCGAATGGCTCTCAACATTGGTTAAGTTATTTGATGACATCCGCAAAATTCGCAATGCGGAACAGGATCTGGAAAACTCCATTCAGAGCGGGTCTGGCTTTAATATTCCTGAACCCTATACCATAAGTTTGGTTGATTGACTTGCTGTCGGACTGCGCACCAGGCAGCTTGAATACCAAACCGAACATGCACGCGGTTCAATCGAAGAGTCTCTGATTGACGTCTACCGCATAGATCGACTGTTCCGCGAAGCTGACGTCAAAATCGCCATCCCTCAGCGAGACGTGCACCTTGATTCGGCTGATCCGATAAACAATCAATTGATTGCAGTAACCCCAGACCACGATGCCGATGCAAAAACCACTGACACAGACATCGCCCATGAAAAGCCGTCTCACCCTCCCCAATCTTGAAAGAAATTAACTTTTTCACCCAAAAAACATAAGCTCTATGCAACATCGTTTTGCCTGGAAAAGAAAACAGCCACCTGCAAAGTAATTGCAAGTGGCTGTTATAATTGGCGGCCCCGGCGCGATTCGAACGCACGGCCTACCGCTTAGGAGGCGGTTGCTCTATCCGGCTGAGCTACGGGGCCAGACGATTAAGCGGGATTATACAGAATCAGAACTTAAGCAGGCTGAAAACATCGACTCCAGCTAATTTCTTGCGCCCTTCGAGGAATTCAAGTTCAGCCAGGAAGGCACATTCAACGATTTCGGCACCAAGGTCTTTAACCAGTTCAATAACCGCAGTAACGGTGCCACCGGTGGCCAGCAGGTCATCGGCAATAATGACGCGGTCACCTTTCTGGAAGGCGTCTTCATGAATTTCCAGAGAGTCGGTACCGTATTCAAGTTGATAAGTTTTCTGGATTGTTTTGTAGGGAAGTTTGCCAGGCTTACGAACCAGAGTAATACCGGCCCCAAGCTTATAAGCAAGGGCTGACCCTAAAATAAAACCGCGTGCCTCAACACCGACGATCTGGTCAATCTTTTTCCCAATGTAGCGATGAGCGATCAGGTCAATCATGCGGTGGAAACTACGCCCGTCCCGTAACAGTGTCGTAATATCTTTAAAAATTATTCCTTTTTTTGGGAAATCGGGAATATCTCTGATGATGTTTTTCAACTCATCCACAGGGTTGTTATCTCCTTCCACGAAATCTAGTCTTCCTGTTCCTTGACACTTTTGGCTTCTTCCATGATCTTGCGCAGTTTTTCCAAACTTTTGGCTTCTATCTGACGAATTCGTTCGCGGGTTACGCCAAAACGGCGGCCTATTGTATCAAGGGTTTGTGGTTCACGATCATCGAGTCCGAAACGCAAAGCAAGGATTTCCTGTTCGTTTTCAGTCAGCGTGTTAAGCCAATTGGACACATGGGTGAATTTATTCAAATCTTCAATCAAAACCGCAGGATCGATGGCGGTTGGATCCTCGATGGTGTCCATCAGACTGTAATCGTTGTTTTCCCCCATGGGGTGCTCTATGGAATAGGTCTTCTTCAACAGAACCATAAGACGGCGAATGTAGCGCGGCTCGACCCCCATAGCATCAGCGACTTCCTGCACCTTGGGTTCACGATTCAACTGCGGAACAAGTTCACGGCTAATTTTAATGAACTTGTTGATATCGTCGGAGACATGAACGGGGAGTCGAATAGTACGGCTCTGGTTAACCAAAGCACGTTCGATGGACTGTCGAATCCACCAGGTTGCATAAGTTGAGAAGCGGCACTCCTTGCTCAACTTAAAACGTTCAACCGCTTTGATGAGCCCCATGTTGCCCTCTTCGATCAGATCAAGAAAAGGCAGGCCCCGGTTCATGTAACGTTTGGCGATCTTCACCACCAAGCGCAGATTGGATTCGATCATGCGATCCCTGGCAGCCATGTCGCCACTGGAGATTCGCCGCGCCAACTCACGCTCTTCTTCAGCGGTCAGCAATTTAGTTTTTTGGATTTCTTTGAGGTAAAGCTTGATAGCGTCGTCGGAATGGTCGTCGTATTCCGCTTCGACCGCTTCCGCTTCTTCTTCCTCTTCTTCATCCTCCATCATTTCTTCATCGAATTCACCATCTTCTGTTGCCTCGATGGCTTCAGCATCCATATCGATATCATCAAAGTCGTTTATGAATTCATCCATGTTAGCTCTGCCCCACAACAGAAAAAGGTTAATGAATAACGTCTGAAGTCTAAGAGATGACCGAGGATTATGGCAAGTAAAAAATCGGATTAACAGCTTCCTTGCCCTGACGTATTTCAAAATGCAACCGTGGCGTCCCACCACCTGGGGGAGTACCACTCAAAGCTATCTTTTCTCCCTGGCTGACAAAAGCGCCATTCACAACCAGATTTCGTTGATTGAAACCGTACACCGTAAAAAACGAGTTGCTGTGTTTAATGATGATCAGGTTCCCGTATCCTGGCAGCCCATCACCGCTGTAAATGATCTGTCCTGCGGCCGCTGAAAGAATGGTCGTCCCGGGTGTTGCCGCGATCTCAAGACCTTTCTGAACTTTTCCTCCTTGATCCCCAAATGTTTTGACGATTTTCCCTTTCAAAGGCCAGACAAAATTCAGAGAGGCCTCAACGGCAGGAACCGACGGTTTCTTGGTTTGGATCGTTGGAGGCGGCGGCTTGGGCACAGAGGGTTGCTGTGTCGATACCGATGGTTTGGGTTTGGTTGCAGACGGCTTGGTACTGCGTGTTGAGGTCGCTGCGGGTGGGGATTTTTCTCCTACCGTTGCAGGAACACGCAAGACTCGATCAGCATCGGGGATATACAGCCTTGAACCGGATTTGAGTTGAGTCGGATCATTGATCCCGTTGATCCTTGCCAGATAACGGACATCAACCCCATAGGTTTTAGCTATTTGATACAGGGTCTGGCCCTCGCCAACAGTATGATAGACCCCAGACCCGGAAGCGCAACCGCTGACGAGAAGAAGAATAAAAACGATGGCGGGGAAAATTATTCGCATTTGTCGGGCTGTGATTCTCATAGGACTGCCAAAGGCTACCAAAGTCTCCAGCCAGAGGTCAAGAAACGCTTTACAAAAGGTGCTTGAGCAAAACGAATCCACCGACAAGAAGAATCATAAAAGCAATACTGAGCCAATTGAAATAGCGCTCGATAAAATCACGCATGGCGCCACCGTAACGAAAAATCAGCCAACTCACCAGAAAAAAACGCAAACCACGACTAAGAACCGAGGCCAACATAAATATCGGAAAATTGATATTAAAAACTCCGGCGCCGATGGTAATCACTTTATAAGGAATGGGAGTAAAGCCTGCTGTAAAAACAACCCAGAAATCATAGGAAGCAAACAGATTCTGCACTTGCTGAAAGGTTGCAGCAGAGAAACCTGGGATGTAAGAAAAAAACCACCCTGAAACCAGTTCCCAAACACCAAACCCGATCCCATAGCCTGCAACACCACCAAGGACAGAGCCCATGGTTGCAACGGCAGCAAAGCGAAAAGATTTGCGTGGGATGGCCAGGCAGAGTGCGAGAAGCAAAACATCAGGAGGTATAGGAAAAAAAGAGGCCTCGGCAAAAGCGAGTAAAAACAAAGCGGGGATCCCATAGGGAGTTTCTGCCCAATGAAGCACCCAAGCATAAAGGCTTCGCAGCACCTTCATAAATCAATTACGGTCCCCGCTGCGCCAGCCATGTTGACCGATGAGTGGAACAAAACGGCAATCAAGCAGATTATCCTCCCGGAAGGAATCTTCGCCAGTACGGACAATTCTCTTCAGAACCTGGCTCCCCTCCCCTCCGACCGGAATGATCAAGCTCCCACCGATAACAAGTTGCCGAGGGTATTGTTCAGGAACAGACGGAGCACCGGCAGTTACGATGATTCCGTCAAACGGAGCCTCTTCCTCCCAGCCAAAGGTTCCATCAGAAACTTTGATGTTCACCTGCGCACAGCCGATGCGGTCGAGGACTCGTCTGGCCCGTCTGGCTAGTTCGGGGATTCGTTCGACGGTATAAACCTTAGAGGCGATCTGAGCAAGAATTGCAGCCTGATACCCAGACCCGGTGCCAATTTCAAGAACTTTCCCCCCCTCCTTCAATTCCAAAGCAGCTGTCATCATTGCAACCATAAAAGGTTGTGAAATGGTCTGCTTTTCGCCGATCGGCAAGGGGAAATCACCATAGGCTTGACTTTGCAAAGCTTCTTCAACAAAGAGGTGGCGTGGGACTTTGAGCATAGCAGCAATGACGGAGGGGTCGGTAATCCCCCGCTTTTGAATTTGCTCGACCATGCGACGCCGGGAAATGGAAAAATCCATAGATTTCTTTACTCGGTGGGAGAAGTAAAACCACCAGGACTCAAGGAATCAATATTCCAATCCCAGTTTTCAAGGTCAGAAAAAGAACGATAGTTGGTGAGATCGAGATGGAGTGGTGTTACGGAAATATACCCACAATTGACAGCGTGAAAATCGGTTCCTTCAAGATTTTCAAAACCCATTTCCCCGCCGCCGATCCAGTAATATTTTTTCCCGCGTGGGTCGAATTTCTCAATGATAACGTCCTGATAAATTCTCTTCCCTTGACGCGTCAAACGAACCTCGGCAGTTTTTCCAACAGGGACATTCACGTTGAGCAAGGTATCCGAAGGCAACCCGTTGGCGAGAACCTTTTGAGCTAGAAGGACGGCAAAATCTGCAGCATTCGCGAAGTCTTCACGTTGGAAACGGCGACTTTCTAATGACATGGCAAAGGCCGGCACGCCCATCA
>ENA-ORXD01001502-ORXD01001502.1-sediment-metagenome-genome-assembly--contig:-NODE-1502-length-18952-cov-3.714649_pt1 | contig 18952 bp, 20 predicted proteins | sample MGYA00237862_ERZ511471 | MGnify/ENA metagenome assembly ERZ511471
ATTCGCAGCGACCACCTAAAACCAACTCGACAATTTCCATAAGATTATGTTTATCGATGGGAAAAGAAAAATACTGCATCCGTTTGGGTAAAGAAAGCCAATGAAGCCAGTCGATCAATTCCTTTTGCTGCAGATAAAATTTTGCATTTGGAAATGCTGCGGTATTGCCTGCATGGTCAAAATGCGCATGGGTCAAAAAGACTGTATCGATTTCCTCGGGAGCAATCCCGATTTTGCCGAGGCATTGCTTTGGATTCTGATAGGCAATCACACCAAACCCATTCAGCATTTCATGCGTTCTCGGATTGTCATCAAAGCCAACATCAATCAAGAAAGTATGCCCTTCACCTCGGCCGACCAGATAGGTAAACGGCACATTTTCGATAACGCCTTTATTATGCTCACCTGCAACCATCCAACTCCAGGCTTGTTCCTTGCCCCTGCCATATTCAACCAACCATAAAGAATAATCTGCCATTTCATCTCCCTAAAAAATACGGTATCATCTATATTGTTTCGTTTTCCTCCTCTACCATTCTCATTCGTTCACAGATTGTTTTGCGGTAGAGGAGGAATCTTTATTACATCAAAATTTTATGGGTTGCCAGTTATATAACCAGTCAATGTCAGTGGGAGGTCATCCCTGAACATATCCACAAAATAATCATCGGGGATCAGATCGGCTGGATAAGTGTTGCAGCCCGGTTCCAATTGTTCGCAAACTTTGAAAGTATCCGGATAGACAGTTGGAATGGGAATGTTGTAATACATTGGGACATCATAACCTTCCAAAGTAGCGATTGCCAGCTTCATAGCCATGGCGCCATCATAGGCCGGATCGGAAGTGCTCATGCAAGACAATCCCTTCGCCTGCATTTCAGGATCAACGCACAGGCGATGGAATCCATTGGTGCCTTCACCAGTGGTTGGCACCAGGGGCATATCATTAGCCAGCATGGCGCGAATGACGCCATCCGCTCCACCTTCTGACCAAACGCCATCAATAGTGGGATTGGCAGCCAGTGCTTGCGCTGCGGCTTGCTGCGATACAGCACCTGACCAGTCGCCATTGGTCTCGGCAACAACCTCAAGATCGGGATAGTTGGCGAATACATCGCGTGCGCCCTGATTCCTTAATTGCTCGGGATTCGTGCCTGCAACGCCGTGATTCATTAGGATCTTGCCCTTGCCTTCCATCTGTTCGACCAACCATTCCGCCATGATCTTGCCCTGTTCATAGTAATCAACACCAACACTACGGACACAGGGTTCGGTAACGCCACCGCTGTAGGTCATCACTACGATGCCCTGATCACAGGCTGTTTTCAGGGTTTGGTTCAATCCATCTGCGGAGATGGGGAAGACCAATAACGCATCAACACCCTGAGCGATCAATTCGTTCAGTTGTGCATTTTGCCTTTGAACGTCACTGCCAGCTACGGTAACGATTAGGTCGATGTTGTCTTTGTATGGTGCCACTTTTGTAAGTGAAATGGCTGAATTCTGGTTCTGGGTTTGCCACCCGTTTCCAAAATAACTCATACTGAAACCAATTTTCCATTTTTCGCCATCTTCAGGTCCACAGATGGTCTCCAATGGATCGCTGGTTGCGTCCAAATCCGGGGTCAGTTCGCAGGCTACTTCTTCTTCTACCACTTCTTGCACTACTTCCTCAGCGGGTTCTTCAGCTGCGGCGGCAGGAGCAGAACCTGCACAGGCACTCATTAGAAGGGCAGCGATAACCAGTAAAACAAACATTCTATTTTTCATCTTATGTTCTCCTTATTCGATTTAAAAAACTTGCTTCTTAAAAAATTTTTATGTTCTCCTTACGCCTCCTTTCCATTGACCACAAAACAATGATTATTCATACGATTAGAAAACTACTCCTGAAACCAGAATGACATTCGCGTAAGGCGTGAACTCTCCTGTGCGGATGACGGCTTTGGAGTAGTTGGTCTTGGCTTTGAATTCTTCATGCGAAAGGCTTTGAATTTCAGCTTTCGGAAATTGCTTGGCTAAAAAATCCAGCAGGGCGGGACTGTTTGTCCGCATTTCGTCCGCAACAATGATGGTTTGAACTGCCAGCTCGGAATCAACGGCTTTTACCGCATCAGTGAATGAGGGAATGCCCTTCGAGAGAGCCAGATCAATGCGCCGTACCCCCTGCGGAATTGGCAAACCCGCGTCGGCAACTACCAGCATATCCTGATGGCCCATGCCGGCTATGACCTGGGATATTTCTTGATTCAACAGCGTGGTTTTTTTCAAATCTTCCTCCGAATTTCGTCAAAATCAACCAAAAATCGGCTATTCCTGAGAGTAATCATTTCAACTTCCTGGATGACAAAAAAGCGATTGTTTCTTCGTAAACAGGCAATGATGGCTGGGCGCCGAATTTGCCAACCGCCAACGCACCAGCCGCGTTGGCATGAATCACCGCTTCTTTTAATGAGCAGCCTTTCTGCAGTTGCGTAATCAGTCCGCCGATGAACGCGTCACCAGCAGCAGTAGTATCTTTCACTTCTACTTTAAAAGCAGGAGTGTGCCAGCATTCCTCTTCCGCAGCAATAAAGGTGCCCTGGTCGCCCATGGTGAGAACCACCACGCCACCGCTCCTCTTCTGCAAAACACGAGCAGCTTCAGCGGCTGAATCCGGGTCTTTGACTGGTAACGCAGATAATGTTTGTGCTTCTGTTTCGTTGACTATCAGATAATCAAGTAAATGTAAAAAGCCATCATCCAGCGGGGCAGTGGGAGCTGGAGCGGCGTTAAGAACGGTCTTGATGTTCATTGACTTGGCTTTGGACAAGGCATACTTAACCGTTTCCCCGGGAATTTCAAATTGGGTTACCAGGAAATCAGCATGATTAAATAACTCGCCAGCTTGATCGACATCTGCGGGTTTGACCTGCCCATTCGCACCCGCTACAACCAGGATGCGGTTCTGGCCATTTTTTTCGACCACGATCAAAGCCACGCCTGAAGAAGTGGAAGCGTCTCTTTTTATATGATCAATCCTCACCTGGTTTTCGGCGAGTTTGCCGATCAGATCCTCTCCAAACGCGTCTGCTCCCACTCTGGCGATCATGAATACCTGGCCGCCCTGGCGTGCCATAGCAACCGCCTGATTGGCACCTTTGCCACCCGGGATGGTTTGGAAACTGAATCCTGAAAGAGTCTCCCCAGCTTCTGGCGCCCGATTCGCGCTGACTACCAGATCCATATTAATGCTTCCAAGTACAATGATGCTCTTCATATAATTGGTTTTATAAGGCTTTGCAGGAATCCCTTTCTATTAGTTTGGCTTTCATCAAAACACGTTTGTACTCCGGTTTCTCTTTCTGTGTCTGGAAGTGACGTTCATACAGTTGGATTTTTTCTATGAGGAGGTCCACTACTAAACTGGCCATTTCTTGTATGGGCTGCGCCATAGTGGTCAAGGTGGGGAAGATTGCCTGTGATAGGGGAATATCATCGAAACCGATCAAGGAGATATCACTGGGGACTTTCAGGTTTTTATTGTAGATCGCCCGGATTGCACCCAGCGCCATCATATCGTTGAACGCAAACACAGCAGTGGGAGGCTGGGGATTGTCCAGCAGTTTTTGCATGGCAGATTCTCCGCTTTGATAACGAAAATCACCCGAGACAATTAAGGAGGGATCAATTGGCAGCCCCGCTTCCCGCATGGCTTGTTCAAATCCCTGCAGTCGTTGGGCGCTGGGAGTGACTGGGGATGGACCCGAAATACACCCTATGCGTTTGTGACCCAACCCGATCAGGTATTGGGTGGCTTCGTATCCACCTAAGAAGTTATTGACCAATACGATGTCTGATTGAATATCCTTAATGTCTCTGTCGGCAATAACGATCGGAACATTCAAGGTGATGGTCTTTTTCAGGTTATCCGATATTTCTCCGGCGGAAATAAACACAATACCATCGACCTGTTTGGCGATGAGAACGTCAATATAGCTTTTTTCTTTGTTGGGGTCATCATCGGTGTTGCACAGGATGACGCTGTAACCGTGTTCGAAACCTTTGTCTTCGATCTTTCGGGAGATTTCTGCGAAAAACTGGTTGGAAATATCAGGGATGACCAACCCAATGGTTTTGGTTTTTCCACTTCGCAGACTGCGTGCGAGGGAGTTGGGGTGATAATCCAGCTCCTCCATGGCCTTGTTGACGCGTTCAATCAATTCCTCGCTTACATAACGGGTTTGATTGATCACATGCGAGACGGTGGTGATAGAAACGCCGGCGCGGTCTGCTACATCTTTAATATTTGCCATAAAACCACATCGTAAAAGAAAACCTTTGCGCAAACATTTGCGCAAACCTTTTTATATTATATGGCAAATTTATTTAGATTTCAAGAAAATTTAAGGTTGTTTTTCATGGGGTAAATTGCTCCGAATCCCCAATCCTTCAGAGCAGTGGACGTTCAAGTCCTGGAAATAAAATAATACAATCAGGAATCAACGATGAGAGCCGTGATTTGGGTAAGGGTTCAGATTTTATTAAGGAGATGAACGAAAAGACCCTGCGCCAGTTTTTTCTGACTCAGAGTCTTGAGGCATATTTTTTCTTTTTTATTAGGAGATGCGAAATGTAGTCACAAGCTATACAAAGAAACCGTGTAATACCTAATTAGCCCTCAGTTTCTTGATTTCTTCTTCAACCTCCCCGTAGCCCTCTGCGTAGAATTTTTCTTCGTCTGGGGCTAATTCATGCAGCAGGCGCAGAAACTCGCCGGCGTGCACGCGTTCTTCATCGGCTATGTCGGTCAATACGTCAATGGCAAGTTTGTTGTCGGTGGATTCGGCCAACTGCATGTACAACTGAATGGCTTCATATTCGGCCGAAATCATGAAACGAATGGCTCGGATCAATTCTGCTTGCGTCAATTTGCGGCCATGCGCCAGGCCAGAGAAGGGATTTCCAAAATCAGGCATGTTATGTTCTCCTTTTTTATCTTATTAAGATAATCATACCTTGGAATCTAATGTTGATTTTATCAGTTTTTTCTGTCAAAGTCATTTTCAGCCGATATAACTACAGCAGCATTTTTTTTCTGCGATGGATATACTCCCTGCCAAACTCTTTTTTTATGTGAAGTGTATAGCTGCTCTAATGTTAAGAGACATCATATCGGTTAGGTAAAGAATCGTTCTATTGTGATAAATCACCAAAGACCTGGGAATAAGCGGTAGGGCACCTGTTGGGTGTATTCTGTGTAGCTGTCCAATTCAGCTTGGAGCATGCGATCTTCATATACTGTGCGAATGAACATCGCGATAGCTGCCAGAAGTCCTGGGATTAATGCCCACCAGGAGGCAAATAAAAGACCTGTCACGGGCCACATGATGACAGATGCCAAATATCCTGGATGCCGTACGAATTTATAAGGACCATAACGAGTCACTTTTTGATCTCGGTCGGTTTGAAGGCGCGATTCAGAGGAAAAGAAAGGATTGGCAGCCACTGCCCAAAAAGCCAAACCATTCCCACAGAAGTAAAGCAGGTAAGCAATTACGATCACCACAACCGGCATTTGTCCTGACCAGTGATAACGACCGCCATCGAGGCTTGCGACCAGAATAGTGCCAAAGGACATAAAAAAGTACATCGGTAGAAGGAATCGCTCGTAGGGTTGGGTGTTGGCATGCCGTGTGGCGCGTTCCACCAGCAGTGTGGGATCATGCCAGCGCAGGAGAAGGATTGCCGCGATTTTCAGCAAACCCCAGAGAATGAAGAATAACCAACCCAATTGCCAATCTATTCTTCCCGCTCCCGCGAACAAGAGAACTGCAATCAGGAGCCAGGATGCCAAGATACCTACCATCGTTCTGAGAAGCGCCATATTGGGAGTGATGTCTGAGGATGCAATTTTTTTGTTCATGTATGTTTTTTTCTTTTTTTTCTCGAATGGTTGCATTAACTTTCAAAAAAATTATTCCACTTCACAATTCCTGAAATTTTGGATTTGCCAACATTGTACTATTTTTCCCGTGAGATTTTTCCTGCTGACATATTTTTTTGGAAAACCTAAAAACATGATGTGGTAGAAAAACATGCGAAAAAGATTATTCATTCTAATTTGGATGTCCATGGGCTAAAAAAATCTAATCAATAAATTGATACCTCCCCGCGGCTGACGCAGGGAGGTATCTAAATTAAGGAGGGCAGAATTTTTTTATTACATATTCAAAAATTTTAATGCCTCGAACACTAACAAAGCCGGCCAGACAAGGGCTTTCAGGAAGCCCAGCACGCCCAGCCAGAAGGTAGCGGCTTGCCCAATGAAATACACGCAGGCGCCGATAAAGCCGAGTCCATACACAGCCTCAGAGGCGCCGCCGCGATGAACCACCTTGGTGGTGCAGCGCTCTTTTTGATTAGATGACAGATCATTTTCCATTTTCTTTTCCTTTCCGCATTCTTTTTTCAACATACATACGTAAAACTATATTGCGTGGTTGCGTGTAATTGGAATGTTACTTTAATACAAGAAATCTCTGCCTTAAGTGATCAACCCAAGCCGCTGCCAGCTTCAAGCTGAGAGAGCAGCGCGTTTACGAAGGCGCGCGCGGGCATGCCGTCAATGATGTTGTGGTCAAAAGCGATGGTCAGGTGCAGGATATCCCGCTTCTGAATGCTGCCTTGAAATATAGCCGGTTTTTTATTCAAAGTACCGATGCCAATGCTGAGCGGGTGCATGCTGGTAGGCATGATCCAACCGGACATACCGCCGACCGTGCCCAGCGAAGTTACTATGACGGTGCCCATCAGGTTTTGCACGCGCTGAGGATGATTGAGGATGAAGGCGCGCATGATGAACAAGCGCAGAAATGTGGGCATGCTTAAAGCCAGTTTCATCAGCAACGGGTTCTGCCCCTGGCCTAATACCAAGCTGCCCGCATCGCTGGGCGTTTGGGCGATGGCGCTCTGGATCTCCTCGTTCAATTCAAAGGGCGTCTTGTCGTTGGCAGACCGCAGCACCAAGGGCAGGGGTACGGGCTGACCTTCGACAACCTTCTCGACGATGGTGGATACATCCACATTGCGGAACACGATGATGCTCTTGCGTCCGGCACGGATGCCATTGATGGGCGGATGCTGGGCGACGCAATCAGCCAGCACTTTAATGAACCAAGCCAAGAAAGATACCTTCTTTCCGGGAGCGCGCAAACTCTTGAGCTTGTGCAAGGCGAAGGTAACATCCACTTCCAAGAAGGTGCGCACGTAATGCTTATCGCGGTTGATGCGGCCAACATCGGCTGTAAATTCCCTGACGCCAGGATAATCGATGACGTTGTAATCGCGGTTTGGCATGATTGCCCTCCTAAGGCTGAAAAAATTTTATCATTGGAATCATCCAGAGATCAGATTTCGTTAAAGAATGGTTTATTTTAAATGGAAAGCTAAGTCTTTTACGATCAAGGTATCAAAGCAGATCAACAAATTCTATTGTTAATTCTTAAAAAAACTTGAAAAATGAAATTTGGTATGCTATCATACAGTCATACCAATCCTATGGAATCTTCTTTTACACCGGTCAAGCGCAACGATAAATTATCCAATCAGGTAGCTGACTATCTGCAGCAATCCATCCTTTCAAAATCACTAAAACCCGGCGAAAGACTACCTACCGAACGGGAACTCGGTGACCAATTCCAAGTGAGCCGCACGGTGATCCGGGAAGCTATCCGCATTCTGGAAGCGCGTGGATTGTTGGATAGCCAGAGCGGGTCGGGTACCTACGTGAAAGCCCTGCAGGGTGAAGATGTGGTCAATTCGCTGAGTTTATACCTCGCGTCTCAAGACCAATCCTTTTCCCTGGATGCCATCATGGAGGTACGGCGCGTGCTGGAATTGCAGGTAGTCAAACTGGCGGCGGAGCGAGCAACACAAGAGGATATTGCTAATCTCGAGTACATCTGCACTCAAATGGAGCAGACAAAAAAAGACACACCAACCTTCTCGCGGTGGGATATTGCCTTTCATCAGACTTTGGCACAATCCTGCCATAATGACCTCTTTGAAATATTGATTGAACCACTCCACGAGATAATGGTTGAATTGATCTTTACGGGATCAATCGCACCGGGTGCGGTAGAAGAAGCATGTAAATTTCATACCGATATATTGGATGCAATTAAAACGAATGATGCGGATCTCTCAGTTAGATTGATGCAAGCTCACCTCGATCAAGCCCAAAGAGCTGCAACAGAAGGATTGAGAATCAAGAAAAAACAATCTTATGGAGAAAGATGAATACACAATTGATCTTTTTAGGTTATGGCGGTTACATTATTATTACACCCGAAAAGAAGCGCATCATTATTGACCCCTTTCTGAAGGGAAATCCTGTAGCACCATGCAAGCCAGAGGATCTTGAAAGAATTGACCTTATGCTGATCACACACAACGCATACGATCACTTTGGAGATGCGCCAGAAATAATCAAACGACATAACTGCCCAGTTGTTTGCGCGAAGGACGTGGCTCATCGCTTAACTGAAGTCTTTCAAATTGATCCAGATCTAATTCGAGTGACAATTTGGGGTATGGCAATGAATATCGCTGGTATTCCAGTCCGTCCGGTTGGCAGCATTCATTGGTCTTTTGCGGTTACACCTAAAGGTGAACTGCTTTCTGGGCCGGCATTGGGATATATTATTGAGACTGAGACGGGGGTACGAATTTATCATCCTGGTGATACAGCCATTACGCAAGATATGAAATTGTGGGGCGAGCTGTATAAACCAACTGTTGGGCTTATGCATGTGATGCTGCCAGAAAATTCACTTCCTCATATGGAATGTTATCAATGCGGCGAATTGACAGAATCAGAGGTAATCCTTGCAAGTCAATGGTTAGGATTAGAGCACATCGTAGCCAGTCATTATATCGATGCCGATTCTGACGGAGTCAAGGCTTTTTTGGCTGCGGCAAATAAAGCAAAAAGTGAAGGCATTCTTAAAGCAAAAATCAGCGTGGTTAACCCTGGCGAAGTGCTGATTTTATAAAACTCAATAATATTATTTCGGAGGTATTACATGCCAATAAGCGCGATCAGTATGGATGAGTCTTTGGCAAAACTTGAAAGATTCAAAAAAGAAGTCATGAAGGAGCTGAAAGCTCCATCTGATTTAAGCATTGATGCCCAGATTGAAATGTTTCGAAAGATGGCATTGATCCGTGAGTTTGATACCAATGTCAAGAGTTTATGGAAGCAAAACTTTATTTATGGTTTAGCGCATGCCTATATCGGGGCGGAAGCAATTGCAGTGGGTGCTTGCGGTGCGTTAAAAATGGGTGATTACATCACCAGCACACACCGCGGACATGGGCATGTGATTGCCATGGGGGGGGATGTGAAAAAGATGATGTCTGAGTTGATGGGAAAAGCAGATGGTTACTGCAAAGGCAAGGGTGGATCAATGCATATTGCATCTGTGGATGACGGTATGCTGGGTGCAACCGGTATTGTTGGTAGCGGTATGCCAATCGCAGTGGGTTCAGCTTTGACAGCACAAGTTTTGAAAAAGGACTATGTGACAGTTTGTTTTCACGGCGATGGCGGCACCAATCAGGGTGTATGGCATGAGTCGCTCAATTTGGCAGCAATATGGAACCTGCCAGTCATTTTCCTTTGCGAAAATAACCAGTGGGCGATCTCTTTGCCATATGACAAAGCAGCGAAGAATCCCAAAGTAGCAGATCGCGCAGTAGGATATGGTATTCCGGGGATAACAGTGGATGGCTTCAATCCTTTTGATGTTTACGAAGCTGTACAAGATGCAGCCGAGCGGGCACGAAAGGGGGAAGGGCCGACCTTAATCGAGGCACGTTTTTATCGTTATATCGGACATTTTGTTGCAGACGATGAGAGATATCGCGATACCACAACCAGCAATCCTTGGGATGAAAGCATGGATCCATTGAAACGCATGCGTGAATATTTGATCAAATCCGGTGCGGTCAATGAAGAAAAAATTGAGAAAGTGTATTCCTCGGCAGTAAAAGATGTTCAAGAGGCGATTGAGCATGCCAAAGCTGCACCTGAACCTGATGTCGAAGCACTGTATAACGATGTGTATTCCCCAGAATTTATTAAGAAGTATGGTGGTGTCTAATGAGCAGAGTTATCACGATTAAGCAAGCTTTAAATGAAGCTCACTTGGAAGAATTCGAGCGTGATCCTAAGGTTGTTATTTTAGGATGTGATGTAGGCATCCGCGGCAATCCATTCGGTCTTACAAAAGGTTTATATGAGCGCTTTGGTGGAGAACGCGTCCGTGATACCCCCATCTCGGAGGCAGCCATCGTTGGCACATGCCTTGGAGCGGCAGCCACTGGTTTGCGGCCTATCGCTGAAATATTATTCTCGGATTGGATCACAATACCAATGGATCAGATTGTCAACCAAATTGCGAAGATCCGCTATATGTTTGGTGGAAAAATCAACGTGCCTTTGGTGATACGAGCCCCAGTTGGAGCGGGCGGCGGTCAGGCTGCTCAGCACTCCCAATCGTTTGAAGCCTGGTTCAGCCACATTCCAGGTTTGCAGGTTGTGATGCCAATTACACCTTATGACGCTAAAGGATTATTTAAAACTGCTATTCGCGGTAATGATCCTGTACTTTTCTTTGAACATAAGCGCGGTTATGAGATTACCGGAGAGGTGCCTGATGCCAACGAGGATTATACCGTTCCATTTGGAGAAGCGGTTGTCAGACGAGAGGGCAAGGATATTACCATTGTCGCGATATCCATTATGGTGCATAAAGCATTAACAGCTGCAGAAGCTCTCAGTCAAATGGGCATCGAATGTGAAGTCATTGACCCACGGACAATTTATCCTTTTGATTATGAGACAGTCGTTAAATCATTGAAAAAACCGCACCGTTTGATTGTTGCGCATGAATCTAACCGCAGATCGGGCATTGGTGCAGAAATTGTCTCACAGGTTGTGGAAAAGGCTTTTGAGGAATTAGATGAGAGACCAGCAATCGTTGCCGGCTTAAATGTTCCAATGCCGTACAGCCGTTCGTTGGAAAATTTTGTCATTCCGAGCGATGAAAAGATAAAACATGCAGTCCTTCAATTAATGGACAGAGCTTAGGAGTAGAACATGGCAACCTTTTTTGCGATGCCAAAACTTGGCCTTAATATGGTTGAAGGCCGGATTATCAGTTGGATGGTGAAAGAAGGGGAACGCGTGCAGGCTGGGCAGGCAGTTCTTGAAATTGAAACGGACAAAGCCACTAATGAGGTAGAAGCCCCGGTTAATGGAATTTTTGCAAAAATATTGCATCAGGCAGGCGAGAACGTACCATGCAATGGAGTTATTGCGGTTATTCTCGAAGAGGGTGAATCATTGCCATCGTTCATACCAAGAATGATCGGGGAAGATATGGCTCCAAAAACAGAACTGCAAAGTGACAAAGAGACAGATAAGGGATTCTCTGCTGTGGTTGAAGAGGAAATGAGGTCAGATAAAAGAATCATCATTTCGCCATCTGCAAAAAAACTGGCTCAAGAATTGGGCGTGGATATCAGCAAAGTCACTCCCGGCGGAAATCAGATAAAACGTGAAGATGTAGAACGGGCATATCAGGCTCTGCAGGGATCAACTGCTGCAAAGAAACCTGAGGTTGTTGAGGTAACAATTAAGCCTTATGCAGGCATGCGCAAACTGACAGGTGAGCATATGGCGCAATCGGTACATACCACCGCACGTGTCGCGTTAATGTTGGATGCGAAAGTAGAGAAACTGATTGCTGAGAGAGAAGCATTCAAGGAAAAATTGGGCAAAGTCAGTATTAATGTCTTGTTAGCGAAGCGCGTAGCTGCGGTTCTTAAAGAATTCCCTTACATGAACGCCAAATTAGTGGGGGAAGAGATTTGGGAAATGCATGCCATCAATATCGGCATTGCCGTGGATGCAGAGCGAGGTCTACTGGTGCCTGTTCTGAGGAATGCTGATCAAAAATCCATCGAGGTGCTGCACAAAGAGTTCACAGCTCTATCCGAGCGCGCGCTTAGCGGAAAAGCGAGCGCGCAAGACTTGGAGGGTGGAACCTTTACGATCACCAATTTAGGGGCGCAAGAGATTAAAAATTTTGTACCGGTGATCAACCTGCCCGAATGCGCAATCTTAGCGGTGGGCGCGATGATGGATAAACCGGTGGTCATTGACGGCAAGATGACAATCGGCAAGATGATGGGGTTGACGCTGGTCTTTGACCACCGCATTGTGGACGGTGCTGGTGCTGCAAAGTTCTTGCAGCGCGTAAAGCATTTATTGGAAGAATAAGAAACAAGGAGAGAATGGGTGCAATGAAAGAAAGAATCGGATTCATTGGGCTGGGTATCATGGGCAGGCATATGGCTGGCCACTTAATAGATGCTGGATATTCATTAGCGATTTATGACGTGATGAAGCCCGCCATGGACGAGGTTGCAGAGAAAGGCGCAACCGCGTGCAAATCCTGCAGCGAGGTTGCCAGCATGAGCGATGTGGTGATTTCCATGGTGCCTGATTCGCCGGATGTGGAAAAAGCTGCCCTGGGCGAGGCTGGGATTATCGAAGCGGCACGGGAAGGACTCATTTACATTGATATGAGCACCATCGCTCCCAAGATGGCGATTCATGTGGCTGAAGTGTTGACCAAAAAAGAGGTGCAATGCTTAGACGCGCCGGTGAGCGGGGGTGAAACGGGTGCGAAAAACGCAGCGCTTTCTATCATGGTAGGTGGTCCGCTGCAATTGTTTGAAAAAGTCAAACCCATCTTCGAGGTAATGGGCAAGACTATCACGCATTGCGGCAACAGTGGCGCAGGTCAAACAGTTAAAGCGTGCAACCAGATCCAGGTGGCAATGAATTTCATCGGCATGGCGGAAGCGCTAGTATTGGGAGCGAAAGCAGGCGTTGACCCGGCTGTCATTATTGAAGTATTAAGCGGCGGTTACGCCCAAACGCGGGTTATGGATGTGCGAGGCCCGAAAGTGATTAAAGGAGAATTTGAACCGGGTTTCAAGAGCCGCTTCCACTATAAAGACCTGAACATCATCATGGATACAGCGCGTGCGCTGAACGTGCCCTTGCCTGCTACCGCAGTGGCGCATGAGCTGTTTACCGCCATGATCGCATCCGGTCGTGGGGAGTTGGATCATTCCGCTGTGATTAATATCATTGAGGACCTGGCGAAGGTCGAAGCGCGCAGCAAGGATTAAAAGGGATGACTAAACAACTCGATGCAGCAACATTGATGGATCGCTATCGCTTGATGCTGAAAATCCGCTTTCATGAGGAAGCGATCAAAGTTCTCTTTAAACAGGGAAAGATTGGCGGTACTACTCACCTGTATATTGGTCAAGAAGCCATTGCAGCGGGCGTGATCGCGCAGCTTCGCAAGGATGACTTCATTTCCAGCACGCACCGCGGGCATGGGCATATGCTTGCCAAGGGCGGTGAATTGAAACCAATGCTGGCTGAAATCCTGGGCAGAGCGGCTGGCTACTGCAAAGGCAAAGGTGGTTCAATGCATATCGCCAGCATTCAACTGGGAAATCTGGGCGCGAATGGCATTGTCAGCGGCGGATTGCCGATTGCTGTGGGATCGGGTTTATCCGCGCAAATGCGAGGCACTGATCAAATCACAGTAGTCTCCTTTAGTGATGGCGCCGCCAATGAGGGCAATACGCATGAATCGATGAACTTAGCTTCTCTATGGAAATTGCCAGTGCTCTTCCTGTTTGAGAACAACCACTATGCCGTTTCCACGGAAACCAGCCGTTCTATGGCGGGCAGCATGGATAAGCGAGCGGCGGGCTATGATCTACCATTTCTCCATGTGGATGGGAATGACCTGGAAGCGGTGCATTTTGTTGGGAAAGAAGCAATTGCGCATGTACGGTCAGGCAAAGGACCGCTGCTGATGCAAGCAGATACCTATCGCATCGAGGGTCATTATTATGGCGACGCGATGGTCTATCGCAGCACAGAAGAAGTAGATGCCTGGCGCTTGAAAGATCCAATTGCGCGTGTGGAAAAAATATTGATTGAGCGTGAAATCATGAGCGAAAGAGATTTTCAGAAGGTACGGGAAGAGATTCAGCAGGAAGTAGATGAAGCGGTGGCATTCGCGGAAGCGAGCCCGCAGCCAGAGACCGATTCAATTTTTGAAGACGTGTATTCAGAGTGGCAAGCATGAGCGCAAGAATATTGACCTATCGGCAGGCGGTGGCTGAAGCCATGGCGGAAGAAATGGCTCGGGATGAACGTGTATTCCTAATGGGAGAGGATGTGGGAAAACATGGCGGAGCTTTCGCCGCTTCGAAAGGATTGTTTGAAGAATTCGGTCCGAGCAGAGTAAAAGACACACCTATCAGCGAATCGGTCATTGTCGGAGCGGGCGTGGGAGCAGCTTTGACCGGCATGCGGCCAATCGTTGAAATCATGTACATCGATTTCATCGCAATGGCGATGGATTCAATCGTGAATCAGGCTGCTAAGGTAAAGTACATGTTCGGCGGGCATGCACGCGTTCCGTTAACGATCCGCACCGCATTTGGCGCCGGTCGCGGCAATGCCGCTCAGCATTCGCAAAGTCTGGAGACCTGGTTGACATTAATTCCAGGACTACTGGTGGTTATGCCTGCCACACCTTATGATGCTAAGGGATTGCTCAAATCCGCGATTCGCAACGACAATCCGGTGATTGTCATAGAAAACAAGCTCCTGTACGGTGATTCTGGAGAAGTACCTGAAGAAGATTACCTGGTGCCTATCGGCAAAGCCGCAATCCGGCGTGAGGGGAAGGATGTCACCCTGATAGCAACCAGCCGCATGTGCAGCTTTACAAAAAGTGCTGTCGAAAAATTGGCACAGGAAGGGATCGATGTTGAACTGATCGATCTGCGCACGCTCAAACCCCTGGATATGGAAACCATCGCTGCTTCAATTGCGAAAACCCATCGGGTGGTGATCGTGAATGAAGGGCATACCACCGGCGGATTCAGCAATGAAATTTCGTCCAAAATCATGGACAATTGTTTTTATGATCTGGATGCTCCCGTTATCCGCATCGCTGCCGAGGATGTGCCGATACCATACAACTCGATTTTAGAAAATGAGGTAATTCCGGCTGAAAAAGATATAGTGATGGGTGTCCGTAGATTGATGGAGAATTAGGTATCTCTTTGAACTATGAGGGTTCGTATCAATATCAGAAGTAGAAGAATTGCATAATAAGGATTATGAGTATGGAACTTATCCAGCGAGAAAAACTGAAGAAGGAATTCCTACCCGGAAGGATCATTCAAAAAGTGGTGGGCAAAGACGCGGTTTCCTTAAGTAATCGAATGACTATGGGATTTGCTTGTTATTCGGATGAAAGTGGATCAATGGAGCCGCATCATCATGCAGAAGAAATTGTATATATCCTCAGCTCCGAAAAAGGTTGGGTGCGTTTTGGTGACACAAAGGAAAAATTAGGGCAACCGATTGAATTGAGAAGCGGCATGACGCTGCACTTTCCACCTTTGGAATGGCATGTATTTGAATTTCAAACTGGCGGACATGTGGATATTATTTTCTTTTATGGTCAAGTTGACCAAATACGCCCGGAAGAAATAGAGAAGCCTTCTTAGAATTAATAATGCCTTACTCGAAACGAGCAGAGAATCAACCAAGATTGAAAAAAAATCTTAAAAAAGCTTGAAAAAAACTAAAAAATATGTATGATGATAATACCGTCATAATGTAATACCACTGGTTTACTATGCCAATACAAAAACCCCAACCAATAGTGAGAGAGCAAAACCTTTCCTTTAAGATTGCACACCAAATTGAGAATATGATTCGCTCAAATGAATTAAAAATTGGTGAAAAGATACCTGCTGAGCGTTTGCTTTGCGAGAAATTTCAAGTGAGCCGGACAGTGATTCGAGAAGCTATTCATATCCTAATGGCAAAAGGATTGCTGAACGCACAAAAGGGAGATGGTACATACGTCAGGAATATAGAAAGCACGGATGTTGCAGAATACCTAGATTTACATCTTTCATTACGAGAAATTCAAATCGGGATAGAAGAGTTTATTGAGATACGTCGCGTGCTAGAAATACCCATTGCTCAGCTTGCTGCTGAACGAGCAAATAATGATCAAATTTCCGAACTTGGTTTGATTGTTGATGAAATGAACAAGATGCAGCAAAATCCTGAAGACTTTGCCTGCAAGGATTTGGAATTCCATATTGCTATTGCCAGAATTGCGCAGAATCCATTTTTTGAGATCATCTTGAATCCTTTATTTGGATCATGGTTAAGTGAAATTCGAATGACTTTAGAGTATGACCATGCTACAAACGAAGCCATTCACTTTCATCAGTTGATTTATGAAAGAATTCGAGATCATGATCGAGAAGGGGCGGGACGTGCCATGGAAGCACATCTTGAACAATCAAGACAAGCAGCACTAAAAGTAATGAATAAGAAGAACCATTGATAGAGAATTCTTTAAAAATGATATATGAAATTTGAAGACTGGAGGAAAAAATCATGATAATAGATGTACATGCCCATCTTGGAACCGATTTGGTATTTGATGAAGTTAGATCGGAAGATGACATCATAAAAGCGATGGATCGCTTCAACATTCAAGCCACAATTGTTCAACCAATGTTTGGCGCGATATATTTGGATGATATCCGAGAAACACACGATCGAATTTACAAATTTTCAAAAACCTACCCGCGCCGAATTTTTGGAATGGCAAGCATTCATCCCCTTCTGCATGATGCAGATTATTATAATGAAGCAAAAAGATGTCGATGAATTAGGTTTCGTAGGAATTAAAATTCATCCAGCTGTACATGCAGTAAATCCAACCGGGAAGCGGGGCGAAATGGTTTGGAAGGTGTGTGAGGAATTGAATATGCCATTAATGGTACACACTGGCGCGGGAGTACCCTTTGCGCTGCCTGCTCTTGTTATTGGAAGATGCAAACAATTTAAAAATGTTAAATGCATACTGGCGCATTGCGGCATGATTTCCTTTGCAGGCGAAGCGTTTCTGGCGGCCCAGGAATGCCCGAATGTATATCTTGATACTTCCTGGACTGCAACCCATCACATTGAACACATGGTGGAATTATTTGGAGCAAATCGTGTAATGTACGCAGGTGATGAGGATACAAATATTCCCCCCGAATTAGCCAAGTATGAACACATGCGCATTTCTGATGAAGATAAAGAATGGTGTCTTTGGAAAACTGCTAATGAAGTTTTTGGTTTGAAGTTTTAAAATGAAATCTATCCAATATTACTAGATCAAAAGTTTTAGTTTAATGAAAAATGAAAGGAGGTTATATCGAACGATAAATAGAACAAAAACAACCTAGAATAAAAAAATGGAAAGGAAAAGAGAAAATGAAAAGCAAATTGTTGATAGTTCTTTCAGCACTGTTGGTTGTTAGTTTTGTTATAGCCGGTTGTGCTCCTGCAGCAGCGCCTGCTGAGGAAGCGCCGGCAGCACAAGAACCAGCAGCGGAGGAAGCTGCTGCTGAGCCCGAAAAAGTATTCAAGGTCGGGTACATCAACGCTGACCTCGAAAATCCTGCCTGGAATGCATTAGGAACTGGTTTCACCGACAAAGCCACAGAATTGGGAATGGATGCAATTGCAGTAAGTTCAAGCGGACAAGCTGCAACCCAATTCAAACATGCACAGGATATGGTAACCCAGGAATATGATGCGGTAGGAATTTCCGGTACTGACAGCTCGACTGCCAATGCGGCGGTTAAGGAATTCAATGCAGCAGGCATACCGGTTTGGATCGCTCATATCAAACCTGATGATGAGACTGCAGAATTTGTTGCCATGGTTGATGCCCAAAACGAAGGCGGCAACTATGATGCCGGGAAGTATTTGGCTGACACCTATAAAGCCAAAGGAATGACCGGTACGGCAGCAGAAATTACTATCAGTCTGGCTCGCAGCAATGGCGCAGCACGCCACGCAGGCTTCAAGAAAGCCATGGATGAGGCAGGGATTGAATTGCCAGATGCTAACATCAAAGAGGCAATTACATACACACGCGATGAATCCTATACCTTTGCACAGGACCTGATTGCAGCCAACCCTGATTTGTCGATTATCTGGTGCAACTATGACGAAGCTGTTCTGGGTGCGGTCAAAGCTATTGAGGATGCTGGAAAACTAGGAGAGATTCTGGTTGGCGGATTCGATGGCTCGCCCGAGAGTCTAAAAGCAGTCGTGGATGGCAGAATCAATGTTATGGCAATTCAACCCTTGTATGAGCATGGAACCATCATGGCTCAACAGATGTTTGATTTCCTGACATCCGGCAAAGAACCCGAGACGATATCAACTGACTGCCCGTTGGTAACTACAGAGAATGCTGCTGAAGAGGCGCAAAAATTCCTTGCTGCGGTTTTTGGCCCAACAGCTGAATTCCCTGAATAAAAACAATTCTATAAATGATAAACTTTGGGGGACGGAAACGTCCCCCAATGAGAGAACATTTTTCAGGCAAGGTTATTCATGGAAAAAGTATTGGAAGTTAAAAAAATCTCCAAGGCTTTCGGGGGAATCAATGCGTTGCTTGGAGTTGATCTGGAGTTTCGCTGCGGCGAAGTGCATTGCATTGTTGGGGAAAATGGCGCGGGTAAATCCACGTTGGGCAAAATTATCGCTGGAATTCACACACCAGATAATGGTGAGTTAACGTTCAAGGATTTAACTTATAAAGAACTGAATCCGACTGTAGCAAAAGAATTGCGTATTGCCATGGTTACCCAGGAAACGTTTCTTTTCAGCGGAACCCTGGAGGAAAACATCGCCTACAGTCATCCTGAACAAGCCCGGGAAGATATTGAGGAAGCGGCCAAGGCTGCCTTTATCCATGATTTCATA
>ENA-ORXD01001504-ORXD01001504.1-sediment-metagenome-genome-assembly--contig:-NODE-1504-length-18945-cov-3.477475_pt1 | contig 18945 bp, 27 predicted proteins | sample MGYA00237862_ERZ511471 | MGnify/ENA metagenome assembly ERZ511471
CACACGGGCAGACCGGTGAGATCGGGAATGGTGATTATGAACGCGGGATCCGGAACGGTATCCGGATGCGGGGTCGTGACCCGGCGGCATATTTCCCCCGGGAACACGAGCAGTCCCTCGTCCTCTCGCGCAGGAACTCCGGAATGGAGGAGGAATTGGTATGAGTAAATCCACGAAAGGTTACAAGATACGACTCGCAAAGGCATGCGAACAGAACAGGAGGGTCCCGCAATGGGTCATACTGCGCACCAAGCGTGCAGTGGTCTCCCATCCGCGGCGCCGGAACTGGCGGCGGAGTACCCTGAAGGTGTGATACCATGGCGGAGAAGACACATGAACAGATATACATCATCCCTCTCCGCGATGCACGGCGTGCACCGCGATGGAAGAGGAGCCACACCGCGATAAAGGATATCCGGAAGTATCTCGGGAAACACCTGAAGAGCACCGATGTGAAGCTTGACCGGAGCATCAACGAGAAGATCTGGGACCGTGGTGCCGAGAACCCGCCGTCCCGGGTGCGGGTCCGCGCCATGAAGTTTGACGACGGGCAGGTCCAGGCGGAACTTGCCGAGGAATGAGATGGAGAGGACGGCATCTTTCGGCGGGGATTCAAACATCGGGGTATTTTCCCGGGTCTTTGATGACATTGCCCTGGTACCCCCGGCTGCACCGGAGGATTTCCGTCATGCCCTTGGAGAGACACTGGGTGTTGAGATCGTCGAGACCACGGTACAGGGGAGCGAGATACTCGGGTCCCTTGTTGCCGGCAACCGGAACGGGTTCGTGGTCAGCGGGCTTGCCGATGAGCGTGAATGCGCACGCCTGGGTGAATACCGTGATCTCTACCTGCTTGAACATACCATGAACGCTGCGGGAAATATCATCCTTGCCAATGATTCGTTCACCTGCGTCCACCCTGATATGCCGGAGCAGATGGCAGAGGAGATCGGTGAATTTTTAAAGACCCCGGTCCACCGGATCACGCTGGCCGGCATCAGGACCGTTGGCATGGCCGCTGTCGCATCCAACCGCGGGATCATGGTGCACCCCCGGACATCCCGCCAGGAGCTGGCCGTGCTCGAGACGATCACCGATCTCCCTGTCGGTACCGGCTCGGTCAACATGGGCAGCGGGCTTGTCGGGACCGGGCTTGTCGCAAACTCCCGGGGGTATGTTGCCGGGCTTGAGACAAGCGGGTTCGAGCTCGGAAGAATCGAGGACATATTTGGATTTCTGGAGAGATGATGATGGAGAATGTGAAATTTGAGGTGAAAGGCACCTTCATGATCGGGGACGAGTGGCACCCGTACACAAAAGTGATCGAGGCACCCAACGCCGTGCAGGCCAGGGAGCGGATCTTCGCGGTGATGGGGAGCAAACATCACCTGAAACGAAGGTATATTACGGTCAGTGCCGTTACTGCAGTGCAGGGTGAATAGCGTGGACCGCGTGGACCCGCGGGAGATCCAGTCGCTCCAGCTGTACCTGAACGAATACCGTCAGCAGGCTGAGATCTTCACCCAGCAGCTCGCACTCCTCGAAGAAGGCCGGGTGGAGGCGTTTGCTGCAATCGAAGCCCTGGAAGGAGCCGCAGCTGCACCTGAGAGCGTGGTGCTGCTCCAGATAGGGGGGGGGGTGAGCGTCAGGGCAAGGATCCTTGATCCGGATCGCGTACTCCTGAATGTCGGCGCCGAGGTTATTATCGAGAAACCAAATGCCCAGGCCCGCGAGTACTTAAAAGACCGGATCACCGAGATGGAAGCCTCGGCAAGAAAGGTTGCCGAGACACTGAACCGGATCCGGGGGCAGATGAATGAGATCGCCCAGCGGATCGAGCTCGGGTACCAGCAGGCACAGATGGGGCAGATGGCTGCAGGAGCCCCATCAACCGGACCGGGAGAAGCGTAATACCAGGGAGACGGAACGGTATGTTTGAAGGGCTCCGTGCGAAACTTCAGAAGGTCCAGGCCGGTTTTGCGCAGAGCATACAGACCGGATCGTCAGAAGAGACCCCGCTCCCCGCACAGGCAACCCCGGCCGGGGAAGAGAAGAGTCCGTCCCTCCTCGGAAAAGTCAGAGTCCTGATAACCGACCGTGAGTTTTTGATCGATGAGAAGGATATCAGAGAGCCGCTCTCTGAACTCGAGATGATCCTCCTTGAGAATGATGTTGCACTCCCTGTCACCGATGCGATCATCAGCCATATCAGGACCGGGCTCACGGGAAAACGGCGCAAAATCGGCGAGCCGGTCGATGTCATCGTGGAAACTGCCCTGAAGAATGCGATACTCGATGTGCTGGGGAACGGCTTCGACCTCGTCTCGTACATCAGGGGTCATGAGCGGCCGGTGAAAATCCTCTTCACGGGGGTGAACGGGACCGGGAAGACCACGACGGTTGCCAAGGTTGCCTCGTTCCTGAAGAAGAATGGGTTTTCTGTCGTGATAGGCGCCGGCGATACGTTCCGGGCGGGTGCCCTGGAGCAGATAGATGTCCATGCCCGCAGGCTCGGGATCAAGATAATCCAGCACCAGGCGGGGGGAGACCCCTCAGCGGTGCTCTTTGATGCCGTCCAGTACGCACAGGCCCACCGGATCGATGCAGTCCTCGCCGATACTGCAGGACGGTTCCACAACCGCGTGAACCTGATGAACCAGCTCGACAAGATCCGGCGGGTCATGAAGCCTGACCTCATCGTGTACGTGGACGAGGCGGTCGCCGGGAATGATGCCGTGGTCCGTGCGCATGAGTTTGATCGGGCGGTCGGGGCGGATGCCGTCGTCCTGACCAAGGCTGATATGGACCCGAAGGGTGGTGCCGCAATCTCGATTGCCCATACCATCGGCAAGCCGCTGATGTTCCTCGGGACCGGGCAGGGGTATGACGACATCATCCCGTTCTCCTCCGAACAGGTCGTCGCGGATCTCTTTGCCGGGGAGTCCTGATGCTCGACCGGCTGGGGACCTCCCTCAAGGACGCCCTGAAGAAACTTGCCGGGAAGACCGTGGTCGACCGTGCCGCGGTCGAGGAACTGGTCAGGGACCTCCAGCGGGCGCTCCTGCAGGCTGACGTGAACGTGAAGCTCGTCATGCAGCTCTCACAGGCCATCAAGACCCGGGCACTCGAGGAGGAACCGCAGAAGGGCATGTCCGCCCGGGAGCACGTGCTCCGGATCGTGTATCAGGAACTGGTGCGGCTGGTCGGGGCATCCGGCGAGGTGAACCTCGGCCCGCAGAAGATCCTGATGGCCGGTCTTCATTTAAGCGGGAATACCACGACCACCGCGAAACTCGCCCGCTTCTTCCAGAGAAAGGGCCTGAAGACGGCGGTCATCTGCGCCGATACCTTCAGGCCGGGTGCATTCGACCAGCTCTCCACCCTCTGTGCAAAGATCAACATCCCCTGCTACGGGGACCCGGCTGAACAGGACGCCCGCGTCATCGTGAAGAACGGGTTGAAGAACCTCGGCAGCGCCGAGGTCGTGATCATCGACACGCAAGGCCGCCATGCACTGGAAGAGGACCTCATCAGGGAGATCATCGACCTGACCGCGATGACGCAGGCGACCCACCGCTGGCTGGTTATCGACGCAGCGCTCGGCCAGCAGGCACGGGACCAGGCAAAACGGTTCCACGATGCCATCAGGATCGACGGGGTCATCATCACCAAGATGGACGGGACCGCAAAAGGCGGGGGGGCTCTCTCTGCGGTCACCGAGACGCAATCGGGGATCGTCTTCATCGGGAGCGGCGAGACCATCGAGGATCTCGAACGGTTCGAGCCGGACAGCTTCATCTCGAGGCTGCTCGGCATGGGCGATCTCAAGGCGCTCGTGGAGCGGGCGCAGGAGACGGTCGCGGACACCGAGATCGATGTCAATGCCATGATGCGGGGCAAATTCACCCTCCGGGACATGTACAAGCAGCTCGAGGCGCTCAACAAGATGGGCCCGCTCAAGCAGATCATGAGCATGATACCGCTCGGCAACATCGAGGTGCCGGGAGAGGTGTACGATGTCACCAGCACCAAGATGGCCCGGTACCGCACCATCATGGACTCGATGACCGGAAAAGAACTCGATGATCCGTCCGTTCTCTCTGGCTCCCGCATCCAGCGGATCGCGATGGGCTCGGGCACCCTGCCCGAAGAGGTGCGTGAGCTCATCAAGTACTACAAGAACATGAAGCGGGCTCTCAAGGGTGTACGGGGTGCGGGTGGCAAGTTCAACATGCAGCGCATGATGAAGCGCTTCGGCGGGATGTAGGCGGATGCTCCGGTTCGCCGTGCTCGGGCACCTCGCTACCACGTCAGGGAAGTTCTCGCTTTCCGACATGCCCGGGGGTGCAGGGAGGATGGATATCCTCTGCCGGTGCGTGAGTGCCTCGCTCTTCCTCTCGCACGGGATGCGCCGGGATGTGGAGGTCTACCTGGTGCTGCTCGGGCCACCCGATCCGCCAAAGACCGTCCTCTTCCCCGGGAAGACGGTGCGGTACCTGAGCCCCGACGAACGGAGTGCCGGGTCGCTCATCCAGAAAGCGCTGGCACCTGCGGCCACGGACCAGTTCCGTGAGACTACTCCGGGGGTGTTCGTGCGAAGGGGCGGGCTCCCCGAACTCCTCGCCGAGTACCCCTTTGTCCTCCTCGATGAAACAGGCACCGACATCCGCACGGTATCCCCCCTCCCGGAGAACTACCTCCTGAGCGATCACCTGAACCTGACCGGGGATGAAGCGGCTGCAGTCAGCGGTATACCGGCATTTTCCGTCGGACCGCTCGCACTGCATGCAGACCACGCCATCACCATCGTCCACAACGAGCATGACCGGAGGGCTGCATGATGGACCTCGCTCTCATGACCACAAAAATTCTCGCGTACGGCGAGATCTGCGATCACTGTCTCGGCAGGATGGTCGGGAAGCGATCGTTCGGACTCTCAAACCAGCAGCGGGGGGAGGCGCTCCGGATTTTCCATGCGCTCTCTGCGAACATACCGTACCAACCGCACACCGGTGTCTGCTGGATCTGCCAGGATATCTTTGCCAGCGTTGATTTCTGGGCGGAGAAGGTTGCAGCAGCACTGGACGGGACAGAGTTCCGGACATTCCTGATAGGAACGCGCGTCCCCCCGCTCATGTCCGAGAGCGAGGAGATGGTCTGGAGCGATCTCTCCCTCCCTTCGGCCGAGCCCCTCAAGTCCGAGATGAACCGGGAGGTGGGAAAAGCTGTTGCGCTCCTGACAGGAAAAGAGGCGGATCTCGCCAGTCCGGATGTCGTCGCCATCCTTGACCCGGTCGCGGGTTCGGTCGAGGTCCAGGTCAACCCCGTCTTCTTCTCCGGCAGGTACCGGAAACTGGAGCGGGGGATACCGCAGACCCACTGGGACTGCCGGGAGTGTCGCGGCCGGGGCTGTGAGCGGTGCGGGTTTACCGGGAAGATGTACCAGGACTCGGTCGAGGAACTGATCGGGAGGCCGGCGATGGAGCTCCTCTCTGCAGAGGGAGCGATCCTGCACGGCGCGGGACGTGAGGATATCGATGCCCGGATGATCGGTACCGGCCGGCCCTTCGTGATGGAACTGGTATCGCCCCGGAAGAGGACGCTCGATCTCGCGATCCTTGAGGAGGCAATCAACCGTGCAGCCCGTGGGCGGGTCGAGGTTTCGCTCGAGCGCTGGACCCGGCGTGCAGCGGTGGAAAGCATTAAATCGGACAAAGGGCATAAAAGATACAGGATCCTGGTCGGAATTGACGACCCGTTGTCCCTGGATGAACTCCAATCTGCGTTGGGAGCCCTTACGGGGGTTACAATATACCAGCGCACCCCGCAGAGGGTCGCTCACCGGCGGGCTGACAAGGTCCGGGAACGGACTGCCACCGAGATAGCATATATCGGACGCGAAGAGGACGGCTATGTTATCGAAGTCACCGGTGAAGCCGGCCTTTATATCAAGGAGCTCATTTCAGGGGATGACGGGAGGACCCGGCCAAGCCTCGCGGAGATACTCGGGAGACCTGCCCGGGTCCTTCGGCTCGATGTCGTTCAGGTAGAATACACCGGGAGAGAGTGAGAGAATCATGGCACATCACAACGGACCGAGAAAGAAGACGCGGTACAAGTTCAAGAAAGAGATACGGAAACGCGGTATCCTTCCCGTCACATCGCTCATCCAGCGGTTTGAGACCGGGCAGAAGGTACACGTGGTCTGCGAACCGAGCGTGCAGAAAGGGATGCCGCACCGCCGGTTCCATGGGAAGACCGGGACGGTTATCGGCCAGCGTGGGCGTGCGTGGCTGCTCGAAGTACGGGATGGCGACAAGGATAAAATTGTTATCGCCAGACCGCAACATCTAAAAGCACAAAAGTAAAGCTCTGGACTCAGGTGACTGGCATGAAGGTGAAGGCTGTTCTTAGCGAAGAGAGGGTTCCCCTCTCCGAGGTGCGCGAGGTGCTCTCCCGGGTTGAGGCTGAGCGGATTGAAGCGCAGAAGGAGATGTCGTACGAGCTTCGCAAGAGCATCGAGCATGCCAACCAGATCTCCCGGATACCGGCCGAACGATCGCGAAAGCTGGTAGCAGAACTGCTCATTCTCGAGAAGATGAAACCGGATATTGCCTACCGGATAGCCAATATCATGCCGCGGAGCCGGGACGAGCTCCGGGCGGTTTATGCGAAGGAAAAGGGAACCCTGACCGGCGAGGAGCTCGATACGATTATCGGGATTGTCGGGGCACATCTCTGAGGGCGCGGTTATGAAGATGGATAAGAAAGAGGTCAATGCAATAGTCCTCGATATCCTCCAGCGGGGCCACCCCGACGACCCCCGCCCGGTCTTCAAGCGGGAGGCGATAGTCCAGGCGATAGGCCTCTCCCAGTTCAAGCTCCTTGAACTGGTGCCAAAGACGCTCGATATCCAGATCCACGAGCTGGTGTACATCGGTGACGGGGATCGGCCCAAGGTCGAGCGGGTCAAGCGGCGGATCAGCTACACCGAGCTGACCCAGACTGCACGGGTCGAACTCCCGTTCATCATCGAACAGCTGGTGAAAGAGAAAGAACCGGAGTTTGTCCAGTTCTTCAATAAATCTATCTCCATTACCCCGAAACTCCACATGCTCCACCTCCTCCCGGGCATCGGAAAGAAGCTCATGTGGGAGATCCTGACCGAGCGTGAGAAGCGGCCGTTCGAGAGCTTCGCTGACATCAGCCAGCGGATAAAATCGATTCCCCATCCTGACAAGATGGTGGTGAACCGAATCCTGGAGGAGCTCCAGGACCCGAATGTGAAGTACCACGTCTTCACCTCGAAATGAGAGCGCCAAGAGACCAGCATTTCCTGATCGACAAGCAGGCGGTCCGGCGTATCGCCGGACTCATTGACACGCGGGATCGCTCGGTGCTGGAGGTAGGCCCCGGCGAGGGGGTGCTCACGAGGGAGCTGCTCGATCGTGGCGCACGGGTCCATGCCGTCGAGATAGACCCGGACCTGGTGGAAGAGCTCGAGATCGCCTTCGAGGATGAGATCGCCGCCGGAACGCTCACGATCCAGTGCGGGGATGCTGTACGCTGTGACCTGCCGCATTTTGATGTTGTGGTCTCAAACCTCCCCTACTCTGCATCGTCGAAGATCACCTTCCGCCTGCTCGCGATCGGGTTTGAGGAGGCGATCCTGATGTACCAGGCGGAATTTGCCAGCCGGATGATGGCCCCGGCCGGGACACCGGCCTGCGGGCGGCTCTCGATCATGGTCCAGACCTACTGTTGTGTGCAGCGCTGTTTTGACCTGCCACCCCAGGCATTCTCCCCAAGACCCCAGGTACGGTCCACGGTTATCAGGATGATCCCCCGCGGACCGCTCTTTCCGATCGCCGACCCGGCGCTGTATGCCGATGTGGTACGGGCGCTCTTTGCCCACCGGAGGAAGACGGTCAGGAACTGCCTGCGGACGTCCGCCGGTATCCTCGCACATGGTGCCGCAGAGAAGGTCCTTGCCGCTCTCCCCGAAGAGATCCTTGCATCACGCCCGGAAACACTCTACCTCGAGGACTTTGCGACGATTGCGAACCTTGCTGCAGAATGATACATCCGCAGGTCTATACCCCGGCAGAAGACACCTGGCTCCTGCAGAGGGCTGCAGAAGCGGAGTGCCGTGACGGTGAACGGGTACTCGAGGTCGGGTGCGGGAGTGCCGCCATTGCCGGGGCGCTGAATCCCCGGGCCCGGGTGCTTGCCACGGACATCAATCCCCATGCCGTGAAGACTGCCCGCGATGCCGGTATCGCCGCGGTCCGGGCCGATCTCTGTGCAGGGATAAGGGGCCCCTTCGACCTCGTCATCTTCAATGCACCCTACCTCCCCACAACACCTGACGAGCGGGTGGATGACTGGCTCGAGTACGCACTTGACGGAGGTCCGGACGGGCGCCGGGTGATCGCGGGGTTCCTTGCCGGGGTCGGTCGTGTACTCGCGCCGGGCGGCCGGGTACTCCTCCTAGTATCCTCCCTGACCGGCTGCCCTGAAGTCTGCCTACTGATCAGGCAGCACGGGTTCAACCCTGAAGTCATCAGGGAGGAGCGGGTGGAAGGAGAGACCCTGCTGGTGCTCCGGTTCCGAAAACCGGTGACCTGAAGCGATGCGGTCACAGGGTGCCACCAGCCGATAGCGAAGCGCCCGTACGCCGGGCGCTCCCGGTACTGGTACCGATAAAATATTCAGGTCTCTTTTGGCTCCGAGAGGAGGGACCCGGCGATTGAGATGTTCTCCTTCTCCAGTTCATGGACGAGGATGGTTACCCGCTCGATAGGCACCCCGAGCACCTGCTGCACGGACTGCGCGATTGCATCGGTCAGCCGCTTCTTCTGTTCGTAGTTCCTCCCTTTCGCCATGGTGATGGTCACAACGGGCATGAGCTAGACTGTTTGCCCCAAACGTCCACAAACCTGCCGGTCTTCACCGGATATCCCGGGCCACCCCCGAGTACGTTGCGGCTTCGCGGACCGCTGCCGCGACCGCCTGCACCACTCCACGGTCGAGGACCGGCGGCATGATGCGGTCCCGCGCCGGGCTCTCCACGTACCGTGCCAGCGCGTGAGCGGCGGCCACTTTCATCTCGTCGTTGATCACCCGTGCACGGGCATCCAGCGCCCCGCGGAACACCCCCGGGAATGCGAGGGCATTGTTGATCTGGTTGGGGTAGTCGGACCGTCCGGTCCCGACAACACCAGCACCGGCAGCCAGGGCAACCTCCGGCATGACCTCCGGAACCGGGTTCGCCATGGCAAAGACGATCGGATCGTCATTCATGGTCCGGATCATCGGGCCGGTCACGAGATCCGGGGCCGAGACACCGATGAACACGTCAGCACCTTCGAGGGCATCGGAAAGACCGCCCGTTTTCCGCTCCTGGTTGGTCTCATCGGCGAGGATGAACTTGTACTTGTTTGCATAGAGCCCTTTCCTGTTCCGGTGGATGATCCCCTGCCGGTCACAGACCAGGATCTCCCGGACGTGCTGGCAGACGTCAGGGCTGTACCCGATGCATTTCAGGAGCCGGACGATGGCATACCCTGCAGCCCCGGCGCCGCTGACGACTATCCGGAGGTCCGAGAACTCCTTTCCGGTCACGGTGCAGGCGTTCAGGAGTGCCGCAAGCACCGTGATCGCGGTCCCGTGCTGGTCGTCATGCATGACCGGGATCCCGGCGTCCTGCAGGGCCTCTTCCACCTCGAAGCATTTCGGTGCGGCGATATCCTCGAGGTTTATCCCCCCGAATACCGGGGCAATGTTCCGTACCTGGTCGACAAAGTCGGTATGGTAGCTCGCAAAGCAGAGGGGGAAGGCATCGATCCCGGCAAACTTCTTGAAGAGGAGTGCTTTCCCCTCCATGACCGGGATCGCGGCGTATCCCCCGATGTTGCCGAGCCCGAGCACGGCAGACCCGTCCGTCACGATTGCAACGGTATTTGCCTTCAGGGTATACCGGTAGGCGAGGTCAGGGTCCCGGGCAATCGCCCGGCAGACCGCTGCAACCCCCGGTGTGTAGGCCCGGGCAAGGTCACGCGATGTCTCGAGGGGGACTTTGGGGGATATCCCTATCTTTCCCCGGTACTTCTCATGGAGCTCGAGAGACTCCTGGTACAGCCTGTTGGTATCCTCGTCACCAGACACGCTCTATCACCGGTATCTCCTCATGGTATCAGAGTGCATCAGGAGCAGGAGGTCAAAGGTGTTTCGGTCTCTTCCGGGCAGTAAAAAGATATACCGTTTTTCGCGGATGCCCGGGACCGGGGGGAAGCGGATGGGGGGATATCTCCCCTACAGCCCCGAGGACCTGCTCTGAAGGGCAGGTGCCGGGAAACCGCCCGGCAATCAGGCGTCCTATAGGGAGGGAGACCTGGGGCGATCCACTGTTCTCTTTCCGGGATGGAACGAAGGTGGGGCGTCCACCCGTGATGCTCACGGGATAAGGGTTTCAGGCAGGGGACCGGGAAGAATATCCGTGACTCTGCGAAAAGCCCAACCTATTTGTCTCCTCCCGCAGATCCTGTGGTGACAGCGCATGATAGAGAAACTGCCCGGAAGTTCCGGAAATATCCTCGGCTTCAGGCTCTGGGGGACGCTGACCGAAGCAGACTACCGCGATCTCCTCACCCCGGAAATCGAGAGGACGCTCGCAGCCTACCCGAAGATCCGGGTCCTGATGACACTCGAGCACTTCGAGGGATGGACGGTCGGGGGAGCATGGGAGGATCTCACCTTTGCCCTCAAACTCCCCTCGGTCGAGCGCATGGCCATCGTGGTGGATGACACCTGGGACGAGTGGATGACGTGGCTGGTGAAAGCCTTCGCCACGTTCACCGGGACAGGGATCCGGTTCTTCCGGCAGGACCGGAACCAGGAGGCCTGGGACTGGATCAGGGCGGTTTGAAGCGGAGATGCGGGGTATCGCAGGGAGGCCGGTGTCGGTGCCGGTCCGCCACCACCTCGTTTCATCTCGGGTACTCTCTCCCGGCAACGCACCAGAGGGGTAAACACGCTGGGTTTTTCCCCGCCGCTCCCGAACCGATGAGGGATGATGTCCCGGCTGTTTTCCCTCCTCATACTCACCGCTCTCATTGCAGCATCCTGTTTCTCAGCCGGATGCACCGTTATCCCCGGTGACAGCAATCAGGGCGGGTCCGCGTCCCAGAACTCCGCACCCGGCATCTCCGGTCCTGTCCGTGTCATCCGGATCGTTGACGGGGATACCCTCCGCGTCGCATTCCCGGATGGCAGCCAGGAGACTGTCCGGATCATCGGGATCGATACCCCTGAAAAGGCCGTGGACGGGAATGATCCCGGGAAGTTCGACAGCGTATACGATGCCGGGATCCTCGCCCTCTGGGGGGAGGAAGCATCGCAGTACACAACCGGACGGCTTGACGGTCCGGATATCACGATAGCGACCGACCGTGCCGCAGGCACCCGGGACCGGTACGGGCGTATCCTCGCCTACATCACCCTTCCCGACGGATCTGACCTGGGGGAGGAGCTCGTGGAGCAGGGGCTCGCACGGGTCTATACCCCGGAATCCTTTGCCCGGAAAGGCCGGTACTTCTCCGTGCAGCAGCAGGCCGTGCAGGCCGGGAGGGGTATCTGGAGTGGTCAAGCCCCTCCCGCAGGAACACCGGGAACCTTCCCCTGACCTGATGCTCACCCGCTGACGGGTATCGCACCGGTGCACCGGGTGGATTTCCGGCGACTGCGGACATCCCTTCCTGGCACGGGGGATCTCCTTTTCCTGCCATCCCGGGTGCTGGTGGTACCGTGCCGCCCCAGGTACCAATCGCGACTCATCATCCCGGCCTCCCCGGGAACCCGGTTTCCCTGCCATCCCTGGTGCAACCCGGTTATGGCCCTGTTCTGCAGGGGCTGGATGAATACCACCTGGCAGGCACTCCCGGTATGCCGCGCTGGCCGGTCAGGTCCCGGCCTGCCCGAGCGTGAAGGCGATCTCCTCCCAGGCCTTCCGGACCAGGTTCAGGTAGTACCCGTGATCGAACCGCTCTGCAGCTCCATCAAGCTCCACGGCCCAGGTCCGGGCATCGGTCACCACGTACCCGATCTCCATGCCCGGCACCACCGTGATCCCTGCAGCCGCGCATGCTGTCACCGCCGAACCCTCGGGGCACCGCCGGGAATACCTGAGCCTGCTGACCTGCCGCCTGATGACCATCGCTGACGGCCGGGCATCCGGGAGACGGTCCCGTGCGTCCCGGTACAGGCCCCGGATCTCCTCCCCGCATGCCCGGAGGTCCGCCCGGGTCCGGGCACGCTGCAGCACCCCGAGCATCTCCTCCTGCATCGCCCGGATGTACGGGGGGGTATCCCCCCTCCGCGCCATGATCCCGCGGACTTTCAGGTCGCCGCCATTCAGGCGCCCGTAGTACCGGTTGTAGGCCCCAAAACCGTCCGGCATGGGGAGGAAGACGATCCAGTCGTAGGCATCGAGCGTGGTCGGAAGGCCGGTCGTCTCCTCGATCCGTGCCTTCAGCAGGCAGGGATCCCCTCCCTGCACCCAGAGGCAGTCCACGATCCCGTGCAGGACCCGGAACCCGAGGTCTTCGGCACAATCCTTGGACGTGAGCAGGATCTCCCGGGCGTACCCGGTGATCTTCTCGTGCACCTCGATCTGCCCGAACTTCGCGTTCCTGTACCCGGTATACCCAAAGCAGGTCACGAGCATCCACTTCAGGAGGGAATCGACCCCGGCATATGCGGGATCGGCAGCTTTTCGTGCCTTGCTCTCTCTCCGGAGATGGAGGAGGGGCGCGAGCACGGCAGGCAGGAACCCTGTCCGGTCCGGGTGGGCGAGGGTCTCGGGAGAGAGGTTGTATGCCACGATGATCGAGGGGTAGAGCGAGGTGAAGTCGATCCCGGCGACCTGCTCGTAGAGCCCGGGAACCGGCTGGAACATCATCCCGCCCCGGTCGGCCGCCTTCAGGTCACAGAACCGGCGGACTGCCTCAGGGTCGCTCTTCCTGAAGGGTATCGCGATCCCCTGCAGGAGCGCCTCGTAGACCTCGTATGCCGAGATGAGCGTGCCGGAGGTGAAGCGGGCAGTGAGGTTCGGGGGGAGCCCGGTGAGCCGGGCGGCAAGGACGATCCCGGCAAGGCCGCTCTCGCGGTAGTGGAAGCTCTGGGTGGTATCGATCAGGATCCTGCCGTCCGGGATCAGGGATCCTGCCCGGTACTCGGTCTTCCCGTAGCTCCAGTAGGACTTCCCGGCGAGCCTCCGGTACCTGCCGCTCCGGCTGAACGGGAGCACGGTCCCTGTTTTTCCGGCTGCAGCAAGGAGGCGTGGCAGCCAGAGGTCGGATCGCGGGAAGAGCACGACGTGGGGGTCGGCGGCCGTGACCAGGCCGGCGAGGTCGGCAAGGACGGTCCGCTCGTCCCCCCTGAGCTGCTCGCGCTGCTCGTGGACCACGTCGATGGCGCAGCAGGGATCCCGTGCAAACGGGCTCCCCCGCACATGCACCTCCATCGTCCGGAACGGGAGCAAAAAATCGAGCGAGAACCGCTCTTCGCCCGTGCTGCAGCAGGGGACCCGGTGCTGCCCGGCAAGGACCTGCTGGTCAGGCCGGAGGTCAACGTTGTACAGCCCGGCGGCAAACCCGGTCTGCCGTTCGATCGCGAACGCGATCTCCCGCCCGGCAGGGACCCGGTACCCGTCGCACTCGCCATGTATCGTCCGGAACGTGCACTCCTCTGCACCGTATCCGGCTTCCAGCGCCTCGAGGAGCTCCCGGTGGGAGGCGTGGTCATCGAGCTGGAGGTAGAACGACGGGGCGTACGGGACGGTGCGGTGACGGGTTGCCCCCTCCCCGGTGAGCTCCCAGATCTCCACCCCGTCCCGGGAGCAGGTGTCAGTGATCCACACCGCGGGTGGCCTCCCGGTCTTTCAGGATCCCGATGAGGGCCGAGAAGACGGCGGCCTCGAGCGGATCGTCGAACGCGTAGAACCCTTCGCTGGCATGGCGCTTTGCCAGCTCCACGACACGGAGCGCTGCCTCGCCATCGGTCCCCGGGAGCGACCGGGCCACCCGCTCCCAGCGCCCGGCGAGCTCCTGCACCCCCATCCGCACGCTCGAAAAACTCCGCCCCATCAGAACCCCTCCAGCGTGGTCTGGCCCCGCGGGAGCCCCGCCGGGTGGCGCACCGGCCCGCTGCGGCGGGACCGCTGCGGCGGGAAGGGGGGCGGGGAGAGCGAGAAGAACCGGTCAGCGCGATCTGCCAGCCCTGCGAAGGAGGGGTCAGGGGACGGTGTGTACAGCACCACGGCGGCGTTCTGCCCGGCTGCCTTCAGTGCCTGTGCCACCTGCGGGATGACCTCCTCTCCCTCCCCCTCGTACAGCCCGGGGTCATGCTCGACGAAGAGGATCGTGTGGTAGGACTCGCGGAGGATCGTGAGGAGCTGGAACGCGGTGAATGCCCGCCGCACCTCGATGCTGACCGACCTGCGGTTGATTCCCGCGAGGAGCCGCGAGTAGTTCCCGCTCACGAACAGGAAGAGGAACCGCCTGAGTACCGGGTTGTCATTGAGCCCCGCGAGCACGAGGTCCTCGGGTGCAACGAGCGCTGCAAACGTCCCGGTGCGCAGGGTGACAGAGGGGTGCAGGTCAAACTCCATCGCAGGTAGTCATCCCGCAACCCGTCCCATAAGGGTGAAGAGCACGCGGTGCGAAAGTGGGACCGATACCGTGATAAGGGGTTGGAAAAGCCGTAATAGGGTTTGGATAACGAAAAAAAGCCTTATTCACCGCAGAAAAGAGAAGGGGGTGATAATGGAAAGAGAAGCAGCCCGGTTGATCAGCAGCCGCCACAACCACAGGGTGGGGCAGGGCGGGCGAAGTACGCATCCCATCTCTCCATGGAGGTGCTCCTGCGGCTTTCAGGGGAAGGTACCCGGGACGAGAGATCACCCGGTACATAGTTCACCGAGCGGAGGCTTTCGAGGGACAGGGGGGAGCGGAAGACGGCCCGGAGGTCAGATGAGTCGCCGGGGACGAATGGTGCCGGAAAAGATGCCGGTGAGAAGAAGGCAGGGCCGGTTCCTGTTCCAGCAGTGAACCCTCCGATCCGGGAGGCTGTATTCAGGTCTGAGGACTGGCTTTCTGCCGATACGGGGGGCAGAACGGCGATGATCAGGAGTATGCCGAGCATGACGGGGAGAAATAATTTCTGTACATGCATGGTATCACGTATATTCCGGTTACTGGTTAGGGTGCATCGGTAATAAGATCTGCCCGGACATGCATCCTGTCCCATGAAGGAGCATCCAGGGGAAAAATTCATTCCTGGGAACCATTGCCCGGCAGCTACGCCTTTGGCCGGTAGGTCCGTGAGGGGCAGCGCTCTGCATCGCGGCTGGCAGGCACCGGTCCGTTGATGGTGCAGGTCCCCTCCTTGTCATCGAGAGGGGTATAGAGGAAGCAGTCCTCGCAGGTTGGCATGGTGAGAGGGTTGCCCTTCCCCCTCTTGTAGCTTGCGGCTGGCAGGGTTCGCGGGAAAACAGGCTTATCCGTACAGCGTGCAGAGGGTATAGCATATGCACGTGCGGATGTCTCTTATCCTGGCCCTCATCCTCCACCAGGGGAGGGGATAGTCGGCCTCCCGTACACCTTCGAAGGGCAGAACAGGCTCGATGAGATCACGGGCGGGAGCCCGTACGGGGCATCGACGATCGCAGGGAATGGCCCCTCGGATCGCTGGCCGACAGAGAACGAGCTCGCCGCGGCGCGGTTCCAGGGCCGCCACGTGGCAGCGATCGCACGGAAACTGGCTCGGGCCGGATGAGGTGGTCTCCCCTCCACCGCCACCGGTATACCTGTGCAGCCGGAAATGCCGATGAGGAAGTACCGCAGGCCGGATTCCACCTCAATGCCACCCGCCGGATCGGGGGTACATCAGGGTGCCGGCTCCCTCCCCGCCTCCGCCAGTTCCCGGAGATACCGCTCCCTTCGTGCGATGTAGGCTGCGCCATCCTCTCCGTACGGAATATACTCTGAGATCCGCCATCCATCCGCAGCCATGTCGAGCTTGGTCCGGTCGGCAAGTCCGAGCAGGAACCCGAACCCGACGCGGTCCCGTGTGGTGTCCGTCAGGGTGCGGATCTCGTGGATGAGGGCCGGGTCATGGGTGCCAACCTGGTATGCGATACCGTACCCGTGGACCTCACGGACCAGGGCAAGGAACCGTTCACGGATCTCGTCTCCATCAGAAATATCGCCGTGATATGCACCTTTTACGAAACGGGGGGTGATGCCCTGGGCAAGGAGCAGCCGGACATCACCGGGTGTGCGATGAAGGTTGGCCTGGAGGGCGAGGGTGACCGGATGGCCGCCCCTCCGGCAGAGACCGGCAGCCTCGATAGCGGCCCCGACCAGCCCCTTCCCCTCCATGTCGATCTCAAAGCCCACCCCTGCCCGATCCGCTTCCCGGCACAGGCCGGCGGTTCGCTCAACCGCGGTACCGGATTCCGAGAGCATACCAAGCGATGAGAGCTTGACGGAAACCGAGGCCCGGAGTCCCCGTTCCCGAATCCCGGTGATGGCCTGGCGGTAGGCGCGGGCAACCCCTTCTGCTGCCTCTTCTGTCCTGACGTATTCATCCAGGACATGGAGCGTACACCGGATCCCCTCGCGGTTTCGCCGCTCGCACCAGCTGAGTGCCTGCGGGAGGTCAGGGAGCGTCCACCGGACGGGCGACCCTGGCCTCATGGTTCCCGGTAGATCAGCCATACTGCGGTCAGAATCGAGAGTGTTGCGACAAAGAATATGGCGGCCATCAGGAGCGGATCAGCACCTCCCCTGAGAGCGAGCAGGTCGTAGATGACGTAGATGGCGAACGTGCCTGCAACGAGGTACCCGTACATCTTCTTTTTCTGCACCGCTATGGCGATCCCAAGAACAGCGATCAGGACTTCGAGCCCGATGGATGCGAGCTGGAGGCTGGAGGCGAATGTCATGGATGAGGAATGGTCCCGGGAAGAGAAAAGGGTATTTTCCCGGCTTCCTGCCCCTGCTCATCCATGCCCGGGAGGACCGCCGTTCGTGCCCGAATGGTCCTTCCTCTCGGTATCATAGTACCAGTCCCTGATGAGCCGGGCAACCCGGTCGTCGACATCCTGGGATACTTCTTCGGCCACGTCCTCTCGTTTCATGACACAGGATTCCCAGAGATCGAGCAGGACAGAGAGTGCCTCGTCTTTTTTGCTGATCTGGTGTTCCAGGTCGGCGATTCTCAGCCGGAGCAGCTCATTGGCGCGGGCAAGGTCATCGCTGCCTTCCGCTGCTGCAGCCTGGGAATCAAGGAAGATCCCGAGGATGGTATTGACGCACTGGTCAGGGGTATCTCCCCGCTGCTCCTGTATCAGCCGCCGGATTGCCGCAGTGTAGGCCGGGTCGATCGTGACATGGATCTCCTCGTGTGCCATCAGCGATTGCATAGGGCGGGAAGAGTCATCATCGTTTCCCCTGGGGTTGCCGGAAATGACCGTCACCTGCAGGGTGCCGTCCCGAAAACATCCCGGGATCGTTCGATCAGAACAGTCCCTCTCCTGCATCCCGCCTCACGAATTCCTGCAGTACGTGGAGAAGGAGTGCGGGAACAGGTTCCGGAAATCAGAAAAAATTACAGAGTGCTCTTCACGAAACACGTAGAGCTGGAGGGAATTACTGTTCCAGCGAGAACGCGTGGGTCATATTCGAGATGATCCCTCCCTCCCGAACCAGCGCGGCTTCGACCTCGTACGTACCCGGGAGGAGACCGGAGCAGGATGAGCAGGTGGGTAACCGATGGTCGTAGACGAGGGTGTTTGGTCCGGGGGAGAGACTGACAGGGATCTCCTTTCTGAGGTGCGGGCTCCCGTGCCGGTCCCGTATGCCGGAGAGCACCAGGGTGGTGTTGGTCATATCTCCCTGTGAACGCACCAGCACGGTTATTTTCATGACATCGTTTGAGTGATAGAGTTCCTTGTCCGTGGTGACCGCGGTGATTTCAGCACCTGCGGGCCCGAATATCAGGGGATAGAAGACCAGGATGAGTGCCAGTGCCCCAATCCCTGCGAGAGTGAAGATGAGGAGATCCCGCCGCATACAGAGTGGTGGTCTTCCCTTGCTCTAAAATCCATCGCCATCCAGGCAGGGAGACCCGAGGCGTTCCCGGTACACGGGATCCAGGTGGTGCGGGTGATATCCCGGTTACCCCCGGGAGCCTGTTCCCTGGTTGTACCAGATCTGGAGCCACACCCGTGAATTATCTCCTCCCCTGAAAGTGCCCACAACAGTCCGGGAGAGGATCTCAATGTCTGGTCCGCCCCCTCACCTCCCGGCTCTGCAACCGGATGGTCGTACGGTGTCTTTAAGCGCTCCCCCGACCAGATCAGGTCCTGAGTATCCATGGCAGAAGATCTCCTGTTCCGGAGGGTAGGAATAAAGAAACCTGATGACGTGCATGCGATCCTTGGCCATTCCCACTGTATCAGGACCGTTGAAGATCTGTACCAGGCGGTGACGCGCTCGGTGCCCGGGGTCCGGTTCGGGCTGGCGTTCTGCGAGGCATCAGAAGAGGGGCTTGTCAGGGTCGAAGGGAGCGATGAGGAGTTAAAAGTCCTTGCAGGAGAGAACGCCTTTGCAATCGGTGCCGGACATTCGTTCATCCTGCTTCACCGGGAATTCTCCAGCCTCAGCGTGTTGACCGCGGTGGAGAACATCCCGGAGGTCTGCACGGTCTACTGTGCGACCGCAAAACCACTCGAGGTGATCATCGCGGAAACCGCCCTGGGCCGGGGGATCATGGGGATCATTGACGGCTCCTCGCCGGTAAGCGTGGAAGGGCCCGGCGACGTACAGGAGCGGATAGAACGCTTGTCAAGACTCGGCTATAAGGAGAAATGAGGAGGGGATG
>ENA-ORXD01001506-ORXD01001506.1-sediment-metagenome-genome-assembly--contig:-NODE-1506-length-18937-cov-3.114634_pt1 | contig 18937 bp, 15 predicted proteins | sample MGYA00237862_ERZ511471 | MGnify/ENA metagenome assembly ERZ511471
ATCATCTACTGGGATGAAATCACCAATGGCGGATAAGAGTCTATCCCTTTTCACCGACGGGGCCTGCCGGGGAAACCCCGGCAACGGCGGGGCCGGGGCCGTTCTGGTCGGTGAGCGCGGCGAGGTGGTCGCAACGGCGAAAAAATTCCTCGGCCACTGCACCAATAACATCGCCGAATACCAGGCCCTCATCCTCGGCCTCGAGGAGGCCCTGGGGTGCGGGTCCACGGCAATTTCCATCCGTCTCGATTCGGAGCTCCTCGTCCGGCAGGTCCAGGGCGTCTACCGCGTCAAGAACCCCACCCTGAAGCCGCTCATGGAGGAGATCCGCACACTGCTTGACCGGTTCGACAACTGGAAAATCGCGCACGTCCCTCGAAGCGAAAACGCCATGGCCGACAAACTCGCCAATGAGGCCATCGACGAAGCACTTGCGAAGCAGTAACTGGAGGATTGGGAATCGGGTCTGGTTTGGCGCTTCGCGCAGGCTACAGTCTACAGGAAGCATGATCCTTCCTTCTAATCTTCACTCAAACACTCAGACACTCAGACACGTAATCACTTCTTACTCGTCCCCCTTGTCCCTCGTCCCTGGCTTCAGAAATATATGTTGCAAAGATCCGTGTGTCATTGGAGAATGAATCGTGCCGGAGCAGGCGGGGTGATCGCTGGCCCTTTAGCGGGTTGGAGGAAAGTCCGAGCTCCACAGGGCAGGATGGTCGCTAACGGCGACCGGGGGCGACCCCAGGGAAAGTGCCACAGAAAACATACCGCCCCGAGCTTGTCGAGGGGTAAGGGTGAAAAGGCGAGGTAAGAGCTCACCAGTTCCCCGGGTGACCGGGGAAGCTAGGCAAACCCCATCCGGAGCAAGACCATGTAGGGGAGCGTTCGAGGGCGGCCCGCCCGAGCTCCCGGGTAGGTCGCTTGAGGCGGCAGGCAACTGTTGCCCCAGATTAATGATCATCGCCCCCCGGAGGGTGACCTAAGGGGGGAACAGGACTCGGCTTACAGCCTGCTCCGACACCTACTAACAAAGGGCTCCATGGAAGCCCTTCCTCACAGGCGCCCTCTCCCTCTGAGGAAGTTTCCCTGTAGGTTCCCTCTCTTTTGAGGGGAGAGGGTGAGGGTGACAGATCCCTTCCTCTTGTGGGAGAAGGTCGAGGTAAGGGTGACTGCTTCCCTTCCGTCAAGTGGTACGGGGTAAGCCTGGATTTTCGAATCCGAATGGGGTGAGACAAACCGATAATGACGTTGACTCATCGACCTCTTCTTTTTTCTCCCCGACTATTCGTCGCTTTTATTTTTCTGGTCCTTTTTTCCCTTCCCCTTCCCTTTCATGCCTTGGCCGAAGACGCGGCGCGGAAGTTGCGCGAGGCCGAGGATCACTTCAACCGGGGGCAATATCTCGAGGCCCTGGATGACTATCAGGTGATTCTCGATCAGGAAAAGGCAGGTCAGCATCAGCCAAAGGCCCTCATGATGTCGGCGTCGATCTACGGCACATTCCTCAAGGACCACGATGCGGCGCTGAAACGATACAATCAGGTCCGCACAAAATACCCCGGATCCGTCTATGAGGCCGACGCCATCTTTCAGGCCGCCATGATCCATTACGAAAGGGCCCGATACCGGGAGGCGTCCCGGCTCTTTGGACTCTACATCGAAAAATTCCCCGCCGGGAGCCTGCGCGATGTGGCCTCTTTTATGCGTGACGCCAGTGACAGCCCCCCCGCCGAGCGCGAGCGCAGGGCGGGGACGCAGGCAGCCCCGCAGAAGCGAAGCGAGATCATACGGGTCCTCATCGTGGAAGATACCGAAGTCCGTGTATCGGGCTCTTCGTCGCTGGAGATCAGGAGTCCGGCGGGGAGCAACGTTCTCAAGACCATCCGCGCATCGCAGGAGGCCCGTGTCCGGTTCGAGAGCGGCGTCCTGTTCGTCAACGAAGAGGCCTATCCCCTCACCGAGCTGATTCTTGCACCCCAGAAAGGGGGCCAGCTTCGGGTCAATGGCAGTTGGTATCGCGGCACCTTGAGTGTGTCCGTGGGGGATAAGGGCCGGTTCAGCGGCGTTAACCTCGTCGACCTCGAAGAGTACCTCCACGGGGTGGTCCCACGGGAAATGCCCCCCAACTGGCCCGAGGAAGCCCTCAAGGCCCAGGCCGTCATCTCCCGGACGTTCGCCCGCTACCATATGGACACCAATGCCTCCCGCAACCACGACATCAGTGCCACCACCGCCTCCCAGGTTTACGGGGGTGTTGCCGCAGAGACGGAGCGGGCCCGCCGGGCCGTCAATGCCACCCGGGGCAGGATCCTCACCTTCAATGGAAAACCCGCCCTGACCTATTTCCATGCCAACAGCGGCGGGATGACGGAGGATGCCCGCCACGTCTGGCGTGTCGCCATCCCCTACCTGCAGTCCGTTTCCGACGACTACAGCACGCGCGCACCCGGCGCGGCCTGGTCATCCTTTCTGAGCTTCGATCAGATACGGGATGCGATGAATCGAAACGGGATCAAGGTCGGACAGATCAGTGACCTCGAGACGGCTTCCCAGAGCCCATCGGGGCGCGCCATCAAGCTGAAAATCACCCATAGCGCAGGGACAACGGTCCTCGGCGGAAACCAATTCCGCACGATCACCGACCCGGCCTTGATCAAGAGCACGCTCTTCAAGGCCGAACGAAACAGTCAGGGAATCCGCTTCGAAGGCCGGGGTGCCGGCCACGGGGTGGGGTTGAGCCAGTGGGGGGCCCGCATGATGGCAGAAGGAGGATCCCCCTACCGGGAGATCCTCCTCCATTACTACCGCGGTCTTGAATTGAACTGAGAAGTTTTACAGTACAGGGTGTTTGTTCCCTATACCCTATACCCTATACCCTATACCCTATACCCTATACCCTTCTTCACTTCCCCAGATTCTTCTCCGTCTCGATGATGTCGAGCGTCGTCTTGATAACGGTATCCGCGTTGAGCGACATGCTGTCGATGCCGCAGTCCACGAGGAACCGGGCGAACTCCGGGTAGTCGCTCGGCGCCTGTCCGCAGATGCCGATCTTCTTGCCCATTTTCCTCGCCTTCGTGATGACGTCCCGGACCAGGATCTGCACGGCCTGGTTGCGCTCGTCGAAGATGTGGGCCACCTGGGCCGAGTCTCGGTCGAGGCCCAGCGTGAGCTGGGTGAGGTCGTTGGAACCGATGGAGAAGCCGTCGAAGATTTTTCCAAATTCCTCCACGAGGATCACGTTGCTGGGGATTTCGACCATCATGTAGATCTCGAGGCCGTTTTCGCCCTGGATGATGCCGTTGTCGCGCATGACATCGATCACCCTCTTGCCCTCTTCCACGGTTCGGCAGAAGGGGATCATGGGCTTCACGTTCGTGAGCCCCATCTCGTTGCGGACCTTCTTCATGGCCTGGCATTCGAGGGCAAAACCGTCGCGGTACTTGTCGTCGTAGTACCGGGAGGCGCCGCGCCAGCCGATCATGGGGTTTTCCTCCGAGGGCTCGAAGTATTTCCCGCCGATGAGGTTTGCGTACTCGTTGCTCTTGAAGTCGCTCATGCGGGTGATGACGTCGCTGGGGTAGAACGCAGCGGCGATCTTCGCGATACCCTGTGCGAGTTTGTCGACAAAGAAGTCCGTCCGGTTCTCGTAGCCCCTGGTGATCGTCTCGATCTCCTTGCGGACCTTTCGGTCCGTCACCTTCTCGAACTGAACCAGCGCCATCGGGTGGATGCGGACGTTCTGGTTGATGATGAACTCGAGACGGGCGAGCCCCACGCCGTCATTGGGGATGTTGGCCAGGTCGAAGGCTGTTTCCGGAGTGGCCACGTTCATCATGATCTTGGTCTTGGGGCGCTGCAGATTCTGCAGGTTGACTCGCTGCACTTCATACTTGAGGACGCCGTCGTAGACGTTTCCGACCTCGCCCTCGGCGCAGGAGACGGTGGCCTCCTTCGACTTGCGCAGGGCCTCGGTGCCCTTCCCCGTCCCGACGATGCAGGGCACGCCAAGCTCGCGGCTCACGATGGCGGCATGGCAGGTCCGGCCGCCTTTGTTCGTGACGATGGCGGCGGCGATTTTCATGATAGGCTCCCAGTCGGGATCCGTCATGTCCGTCACCAGCACTTCGCCCTTCTTGAAATTCTTGATGTCGCTCACGGTCGCGATGACATTCACAGGGCCGGCGCCGATCTTGGACCCTACGGCGGTGCCCGTCACCAGGGGCTTCTTCTGCTCGAGCAGCACGTAGCTCTCCAGGACGTTGGCGTCCTTCTGGGACTGGACCGTCTCGGGGCGGGCCTGGAGGATAAAAAGCTCGCCCGTCACGCCGTCTCGGCCCCACTCGATATCCATGGGCTTGAAGTAGCCCGCCTCGGCCGAGTAGTGGTCTTCGATGATGCACGCCCACTTGGCCAGCGTGATCGTCTCGTCATCGGTGATGCTGAAGACGTCGCGCTGCGCCTTGGGAACGGGTTTGAGCTCCGTCGACTCGAGACCCTTTTTCTTCGAGTAGATCATCTTGATTTCCTTCGTCCCGAGTTTCTTCTGGACGATGGGCCTGAAGCCGTTTTTCAGCGTCGGCTTGAAGACGTAGAACTCATCGGGGTTCACCGTTCCCTGGACGACCGTCTCGCCCAGTCCGTAGGAGGACGTGATCAGGACGGCATCCTTGAATCCCGATTCCGTGTCGATGGAGAAGATGACGCCCGAGGCCCCGATGTCGGATCGGACCATCTTCTGCACACCGATGGACAGGAAGACCGTCTCATAGTCGAAACCCTTGTCGAAGCGGTAGGAGATGGCCCGGTCCGTGAAGAGAGAGGCGAAGCAGCGCTTGCAGGCGTCGATGAGGGCCTCCTCGCCGCGGATGTTCAGGAAGGTCTCCTGCTGGCCCGCAAAGCTCGCGTCGGGCAGGTCCTCTGCCGTGGCAGAGCTGCGGACGGCCACGTCGGTGTTTTCGCCGTACTCGTCGCAGAGCTTCCTGTAGGCCTTGACGATCTCATCCCGCAGGTCCCCGGGCATCGGAGCGTTGTAGATGAGGCTGCGGACTTGCTTGCCCCGCGTGCTGAGATTTTGGATATCGTGCGTGTCGAGATCCTTGAGGACATCCTTGATCTTGTCCCAGATCCCCGCTGACTGGATAAGATGGCGATAAGCGTAGGCCGTGACGGCATACCCGTCGGGGATGTTGACCCCTTTCTTCTGCAGGTTTTGCCTCATTTCGCCCAGTGATGCGTTTTTCCCCCCCACCTCAGGAATATCTTTTAATTGAAGTTCGTCAAACCAGATGACCAGTCTTTCGTCGCTCATGTGCTTCCTCCCCGAAGACGTTGATGACCTTTAATCCCCTTGTTTTACGGCAGAAAACTCCCTATCAGTTTTAGCCCTTCGAGTCAACGGGAAACGTCCCGTGATCAACCCATGGCATCGGTGAGCCTGCGCCCCCCGAAGACATGCATATGAAGGTGGAAAACAAGCTGGCCCCCGTCGGGGTTGACGTTGACGGTGACCCGATAGCCTTTTTCGGCGATCCCCTTCTCCCGGGCGATCTTCTGTGCAGCCCGGGCCATCTCTTCGAGGACGTCCTTCTGATTCTCCTTGACGTCGTTGAAGGTTGCGATGTGCTCCTTCGGTACGATGAGAACATGGACGGGCGCCACCGGGTTGATGTCGTTGAAGGCGAGGATTTTGTCCGTTTCCAGGACCTTACTGCAGGGGATCTCCCCCTTGACGATCTTGCAGAATATGCAATCGCTCATCTCGATCCTCCTTTTCCAGGGTCAAGCTGTCTGTCCGGTTCTTCCACCTTCGCCATCTCAGCAGGTTCTTTGCTAACGAAGTTGGGAAGTTAGGAAGTTAAGAAGTTTGGAGAACTTCAGGCCGATGGCGTTGCATGCGCTTTTCCCAGTTTCCCAACTTCACAACTTCTCAACTTCATCTGACGGACTTCGTCCTCCGTATTGCCTCTTCCAGATCGAGGGCGCCTGTATACAGGGCCTTGCCCGTGATCACGCCGAGAATGCCGGAGGCCGCCACGGCCAGGAGCCTGTCGATATCCCCGATCCCGGCAACACCGCCCGAGGCGATTACGGGAATCCCCACGGCCCGGGCGAGGCGCTCCGTGGCGGGCACGTTCACCCCCGTTTCCATGCCGTCGCGGCTGATGTCCGTATAGACGAGGGCGGCAAGCCCCAGCCCTTCGTAACGCTTTGCCACATCGAGGACATCGGCACCCGTGGCCTCCGTCCAGCCCTCAACGGCGACCTTCCCCTCCTTCGCATCGATGCCAAGGATGATCCGGCCGGGGAATCGGCGGCAGGCCTCGACGACGAACTCTCGGTTCTTCAGAGCCGCCGTGCCGAGAATGACCCAGCCAACACCCATTCCGAGATAGTACTCCACGGTCCCTAGTTCCCGGATTCCGCCTCCCAATTCAATGGGAACGCTGACGGCGGACAGGACCTGCCGGATGACCCCGTCGTTGACGGGACGGCCTTCGCGGGAGCCGTCGAGGTCGACGATGTGAATACGATCGGCCCCCTTTTCGGCCCACCGGCAGGCCACTTCCACGGGGTCCCCGCTGTATACGGTCTCCCTCTGGAAGTCCCCCTGCAGGAGCCGGACGCACCTGCCGCCCCGTAAGTCGATTGCTGGAATGATAATCAAGGACTGCTGCTCCGGAACCGGTGGCCCGGTTCTTCTTTTTAAAAAAAGCCGGCTCCCGGCGTATCCCCGGGCGGGGCGCCGGACCGACAATTCCTTTCGGTCAACCGCGAGGGTTATCGATATCCGGGGAACGTTTTCAGCATTTCCTCGACGCCCTCTTCGGCCAGTTCGGCCGCCGTCACCCACTTGAGTCCCCTGCTGAAAAATGTCGAGGCCTGCAGGATGTTCTCCGACAGGGACTGCTGGGTTTTGTCGTAGACGCCCCCCCAGACGATCTCACCATCGCTCGTCCGGATCAGGTAGACCACGAAGGTAACCGAAGCCGGGCGCTCCGCCGAATACTTGTACCCGACCCGTTCCCGAAAACAGGACACGTAGCCGGCCACGACACCGTCGGCCCCGAGGGCCTTCCCCGTCATCTGGAGCTGTCGCGTCACCGCCGCTTTCGGGTTTTCGCCCTTCACCTTCTGATAAACGAGATCGCTCTGGTAAGGCGCGATGATGGTAAATTTCCCCGACTGCTCCATCTTTCCGAGGAAATATTCCTGTACGGTCAAATCCGCGTTCTGGGGCAGATCGCAAGTCGTGAAGAAAGTCCCGCCGACGGGGCAGCGGGCCGTTCTGCTGGCATCGCCCGACGTCAGCTTCTCGAAGGACACCACGACCAGTTGTTTGAGGACGGCGGGCTCCTTGCCGGCCTGGGCCGTTCGCGCCGGCGTACTCGAGGCACATCCGATGAGGATGGGCGAAAGGATGCAGAGGGCTGCAAAGAGTGCAAAACGGATTTTCGAAAATGACGTCACGCTTTACCCCCGCCGGGATGCTCTGAAAATGGTGAAAGGGCGGAAAACGGAAAAGAACAAAAAAGAAGGTCTTCAAAAGAACCCTTTCGCATCAAAGGGTTCCCTTTGTGGAAAGGACCCCGCTGATGCGATTATTCAGGGTGACGGCCTCCCGCAAGGCACGGGCAAATGCCTTGAAAATCGCCTCTGCGATGTGATGGTTGTTCTTACCATACATGACGTTCACGTGCAAGGTCATTCCACTTTGGTCGGTGAAGGCCTTGAAGAACTCCCGGATGAGCGCGAGATCAAAGGTCTTGATCTTCCGGGCCCCGAAATTCACGTGGTACACGAGACAGGATCGACCGGACAAATCGAGTTGAACGGCCGCAAGGCTCTCATCCATCGGAACCGCGGCAGAGCCGTAACGGTTGATCCCTTCCTTGGCGCTAAGCGCCTCCCGGAAGGCTTTCCCCAGGCAAATTCCGATGTCTTCGACCAGGTGGTGATCGTCGACTTCCGTGTCCCCGCTGCCCTTCACCGTCAGGTCGAAAAGACCGTGCCGGGCCATCAGGGTAAGCATGTGATCGAGGAAAGGAATCGTCGTGTCGATCCTGCCCTTTCCCGTCCCGTCGAGAGCCAGAAGGATGTGGATGTCTGTTTCCGACGTTTTCCGGTCGATCTTCGCCTTACGCGGCATGCTTAACCTCCCCCGTTTCCCCGGTCCTTTTCCACTTCTGTCACTTTTGCCGCTTCTTCACGGTCAGACCACTTTGTTGAGGGCGTACTCTATGATTCCCTCGGCCCCTGCCTCCTGCAGCAGGGGGATCAGGTCCCGGGTGATACCGCTGTCGACGACGGTTTCCACGGCGAACCACTCCTCATTGTACAGGTTCGAGATGGTGGGCGCCTTCAGGGAGGGCAGCAGCAGGATCACGCGGCCCAGATTCTCCTTCGAGACGTTCATCTTGATAACCACCTTCCCCATGCCCAGCAGCGACCCCTTGAGCATCGTCCGGATCTGCTCGATCTTGCGCCGCTTCCAGGGATCGTCCCAGGCTTCCTTGTTGGCAATCAGCTGGGTGTTGGTCCGCATCAGCTCGTGCACGATGCGCAGCCGGTTGGCCTTGATGGTGCTGCCCGTCTCGGTGACCTCGACGATGGCATCGACGAGACTCTCGACAACCTTCGCTTCCGTCGCCCCCCAGGAAAACTCCACCTTGACGTCGATGTTGCGCTCCTTGAAGTACCGCTTCGTGAAGTTGACGAGCTCCGTGGAGATCTTTCTTCCCTGAAGATCCTCGATTTTCGTGACAGGCGAATCCTCGCGGACGACGAGAACCCACCGGGCGGGTTTTGCCAGCACCTTGGAGTAGACCAGATCCTCGACCACGACAACGTCCGACTCGTTCTCGGTGACCCAGTCATGGCCGGTGAGGCCCAAATCGAGGGTTCCCGCCTCGATGTACTTGGACATCTCCTGGGCTCGTGCCAGGGAGCAGGAAATTTCTTCGTCGTCAATGTCCGGGAAGTAGCTGCGGCTGTCGTAGCTGATCCGCCAGCCCGCCCTCTTGAACAGATCGACCGTATTGGACTCGAGGCTTCCTTTCGGAATGCCCAGTTTCAGTTTCTTCATTTGTAGACATCCTTTGGGTTGAAAATGAGCTCGCCCACGATTTCCTCCGTGCCGCCTGAAATCTTCCGGTAGAAGCACGAGCGGTATCCCGTGTGGCAGGCCGCCTTACCGATCTGGTCTACCATGAGCAGGATGGTGTCGTTGTCGCAGTCGATCCGGATCTCCTTCACCACCTGGACATTTCCCGAGGTTTCCCCCTTGACCCAGAGCTCGTTTCGGGACCGGCTCCAGTAGGTGGCCTTTCCCGTTTCGAGGGTCTTGTGCCATGAAAGCTCGTTCATGTAGGCAAGCATCAGGACTTGCTTCGTCTCATCATCCTGCACGATGGCAGGAACGAGGCCGCCGCTTTTCTTGAAATCCGGTTCCACCATAATGACTGTTCTTGATCTCCTTCATCCGGGCATCGGGCTTTTTCCTTGAACCTTCAACCTTTCACCCGTCTTTTATGTAGCAGGTAATACTATGGAAATGACCCGATTTTATCAAGCACTTTTTTCTTTTCGTCTTGCCTGGAAAGGCATTTTGTGCTAGAAAAACAACTGTTTTTCTCCGTGTTATCTTACGGAAGGAATCGAGGGAACGGTACGGGCACTTCAGAACTCATACGGAATGGAGGGCGAAATCCATGTCAGTCCTAATCGGCGGCGGCGTATCGGTCATGCTGGGCCTCGTTCTGCTGATCTTCTGGTACAAGCACTTTCTCGTTCTCCTCATGGGTGCAGTTCCATTCCTTCTCATCCTGGGCGGGGCGCTTGCCGTTTACGTGGGTCTCGACGAGATGAAGGACAAGATCCGCGAGACCCAGGAGAAGGAAAAGGAGGAGCTCAACAAGGCCCGGGCCGAGCTTGAGCGAGCCAAGGCGGAGGCCGAAAAATACAAGGATGAACTCGACAAGCTGAAGGACACGAAGTAGCCCTGTAAAAACACCTTGACAGGAACCGGAAAATCCAATAACGGAATATCCCTGTTGAGATTAAAAGAGTTATGAGCGACTTGAACATGGACGCATTTCTGAATCAACCGCACGCATCCCGCCTTCGTCAGTACTCCTACATGTATTGATGCCTGCAGTTCACCCCCAGGTGGGCATGCAGGCTATCCGAAACACCCCGCGTATTTCAACGGTCCATCCCGTACAGACGTCAGCCGAAAAAGCCTCGATATCCGGCAGGCGACGGGTTTCCATCAACGGTCTCATCGGACATGCAATGACGTATTGGAGGGAAAAGCCATGAGAAAGGGAACAACGGCAGTTCTGTCACTCATTCTTCTGCTTGCAGCGGCGATGACGCTCGGATCGTGGACGGCAGCCGGGGCAGCCACCAGCCTGACCTACAGTATTTTCTTCCCGCCCACACACGCCCAGGCAAAGGCGGCGGAGTCATGGGCAAAGGAAATCGAGAAGCGAAGCGCCGGCAAGGTCAAGATCTCCCTCTTCCCCGGTGGGACGCTGACCCCGGCCGACCAGTGCTACGATGGTGTCGTCAAGGGGATCTCGGATATCGGCATGTCGGCCTTCGCATACACCAGAGGACGCTTCCCCGCTATGGAGGCCCTGGATCTACCTCTCGGGTACCCGAACGGGCGGGTAGCCACCCGCGTGGCCAATGAATTCTTCTTGTCCATGAAGCCAAAGGCCCTGGAGAATGTGAAGGTCCTCTACCTGCACGCCCACGGCCCCGGCCTTCTGCACACGAAGACGCCCGTGAAGAAGCTCGAGGACCTCAAGGGAATGAAGATCCGCTCGACGGGCTTCAGCGCCAAAGTCGTCGAGGCCCTCGGTGCCGTTCCCGTGGCCATGCCGCAGGGCGAGACCTACGAGGCGCTCAGCAAGGGGATCGTGGACGGGACGATCGGCCCCATCGAGGTGCTCAAGGGTTGGAAACAGGGCGAGGTGGTCAAATCCACGACAGACTGCTTCGATGTCGGTTACACCACGGCGTTCTTCGTGGTCATGAACCTCAAGAAGTGGAATTCCCTTCCCCCCGATGCCCGCAAAGTCCTCGACGACGTGAGCCGCGAGTGGGTTGACGTGCACGGCAAGGCCTGGGACGAGGCCGACAAGGAGGGCCGGGCCTTCACGAAGAGCCTGGGCAATCAGGTCATCACGCTCCCGGCGAAGGAAAGCGCCCGCTGGAAAAAGGCCGTCAGGCCGACGATCGAGGAGTACGTGAAGAACGCCGAACAAAAGGGCGTGCCGGGCCGAAAGTCGGTAAAGGAGGCTGAATCCCTGATCAGCAAGTACCGGAAACAATATAAGTAGAGACACTAAGACAGGGGATCAGATCCGTGCTTCGCACGATTGCCAAAACAATTGATCGTATAGCAGCCGGGCTCAACGGGGTCTCGGCTGCTGCCGTCGTGTTCATCATGCTCCTGACCTGCGCCGATGTGGCGATGCGGCTCTTCGGCAGCCCCATCCCCGGAACGTATGAGATGGTGGGTTACTTCGGTGCGGTGATCATCGCCTTCGCGATGGCCTACACGTCCGTCGAACGGGGCCACATTGCCGTGACGATGCTGGTCGATCGCCTGCCCCGGAGGTCGAGGCATGTCGTGGAGGCCCTGGGCGCAGTGGCCGGAGCCGCCCTCTTCGGGCTGCTTGCCTGGCAGAGCCTGATCTACGCCGCCGACCTGATAGAGAGCGGCGATGTGTCGCTGACCCTCGGCGTGCCGACGTGGCCCTTCGTCAGCTGCATCGGTGCGGGCTCGGCACTGCTGGTGCTGGTACTCGCCGTGGAGGCGCTGCGGGACTTCAAAAAGGGGCTTCAGCCATGACGCCGACCGAAGCCGGCATTTACGGGTTCATCGTCCTCGTCGCGCTCATGTTCCTGAAGATCCCCGTGGGCTTCGTCATGGCCCTCGTGGGTCTGCTGGGCTTTGCCTTCCTGGTCTCCTGGGATGCGGCGCTGAATTTGATGGCGCAGGATTTCTCTGCCATTTTCGGATCCTACAACCTTACCGTCATCCCCCTTTTCGTGCTCATGGGGCAGTTGGCGCACCACTCCGGAATGAGCAGCCGGCTGTTCCACGCCGCCTATCGATTCTTCGGGAATCTGCCGGGAGGGCTGGCCGTGGCCACCATCGGCGCCTGTGCGGGTTTTTCGGCGATCTGCGGATCCACAAGCGCGACGGCCGCCACGATGGCCGCCGTCGCCCTGCCGGAGATGAAGAAGTACAGCTACGACCCCGCACTGGCAACGGGCGTCGTCGCCGCGGGAGGAAGCCTCGGCATCCTGATCCCGCCCAGCACGATCTTCATCGTCTACGGGATCATGACGGAGCAGTCCGTCGGCAAGCTCTTCCTGGCCGGCGTCATGCCGGGGATCCTGATGACGATCCTCTTCATCGTGACGGTTTTCATCTGGACATGGAACCGGCCCGATCTTGCCTTGCCGGGGGCGCGCTTCACCCTGCGTGAAAAGATCGCCTCCCTGGCGGGCGTCGTCGAGACGCTCATCCTCTTTGTCGCTGTCATGGGGGGGCTCTTCATCGGGTTTTTCACTCCGACGGAGGCAGCCGCCATCGGGGCCTTCGGCACCCTGCTGATTGCCCTCGTCGGCCGTCACCTCTCCTGGAAAGGGTTCGCACAGTCCCTTGTCGAGACGACGCGGGTCAGCTGCATGATCCTCGTCATCGTGGCGGGGGCCACCGTATTCGGGCACTTTCTGGCCGTCACCCGGATCCCCTTCGACGTGGGCACCTGGGTCATGGGGCTCCAGATAGCGCCATGGGCTGTCATGGGCCTCATCATCCTGGTCTACCTTCTGCTCGGCTGCCTCATGGACTCGCTCGCCATGATCATGCTGACGATCCCCATCTTTTTCCCCGTCATCACGGCCCTGGGCTACGACCCGATCTGGTTCGGCGTGATCATCGTGCTCGTCACCGGCATGGGGGTCATCACGCCCCCCGTGGGCATCAACGTCTACGTCGTCGCAGGAGTGGCCCGCGACGTCCCGCTTCACGTCATCTTCCGGGGAACGGCCAGGCTTCTGGCCGCACAGGTGGCCACGGCGGCACTCCTCATCCTGTTCCCGCAGATTGCCCTGTGGCTGCCGCGGCTCATGCACTGAAGGCCGTTACGGACCTTCCAGTCGTTTGCATGGATACCGATTCCGAATGAACGGGACACTGTTATGCAGCTTGAAAACACCCGGGGCGTGCTGTAGACTGCGCATAGACGATGTCGATGATACAGGAACGCATCCTCCATGCTGCAGGGGAATACCTTCCAGGAAATCGCCGCCATTCTGTTTCTCGCCGCCGCTTTCGGCGCGCTGGGTCTGATCCTTCGCCAGCCTCTGATTATCACGTTTCTCTTCACGGGGATCCTCACCGGGCCTTCCTTTCTGGGCATCATCGCGAGCTATCAGCAGATCGAGCTTTTCGCCCACATCGGCATCGCGCTTCTGCTGTTCATCGTCGGGTTGCGGCTCGACCTGAACCTGATCCGCACGACCGGTTTCGTGGCCCTGGCGACAGGGCTCGGGCAGATCGTCTTCACATCGATCATCGGTTTCATTATCGCCGTCGCCCTGGGTTTTTCCTCTCTGAGTGCCGCCTACGTGGCGGTGGCCCTCACCTTCTCGAGCACCATCATCATCGTGAAACTCCTCTCAGACAAGCAGGAACTCGACTCCCTCCACGGCCGCATTGCCATCGGTTTTCTCATCGTCCAGGATATCGCGGCCATCCTCGCACTGGTTGGGCTGACGACCTTCGGAAGGGGCCTGGCAGCGGGCGAGTCGACCGCCTGGGTCCTCTTCGAAATCGGCGCCAAGGGGTCGGGCCTGCTCTTGGGAACCGGACTCCTCATGCGATATGTCATCCCCCCGGTGCTTCACCGGCTGGCACGTCACCAGGAACTGCTGATCCTCTTTGCCGTCAGCTGGGCCGTCTTCATGGGGACCGTCAGTGAACTTATGGGCTTCAGCAAGGAAGTCGGCGCCTTCATCGGGGGGGTGTCGCTGGCCTCCACCACCTACCGCGATGCAATCGGCGCCCGCCTGGTCAGCCTGCGCGATTTCCTTCTGCTCTTCTTCTTCATCGATCTGGGTTCGCGTCTTGAGTGGTCCGCCGTGGGTGCGCAGCTCGGCTCTTCCGTCATTTTCTCCCTGTTTGTGCTGATCGGCAACCCGCTCATCGTCATGATCATCATGGGGGTCATGGGCTACCGCCGGCGTACCGGGTTCCTGGCAGGGCTGACGGTGGCGCAGATCAGCGAATTCTCGCTGATCGTCGGGGCACTGGGCCTGAACCTCGGCCACATCACGCCCGACATCATGGGCCTGATCACCCTCGTGGGAGTGGTGACGATCTTTGTCTCCACGTACATGATTCTCTACTCCGGCGCTCTGTACCGCCGCATTTCCCGCTTCCTGAAGGTCTTCGAACGCGGTGTCCCCTTCCGCGAGACCTCCTGCGATAACCCCGACCTTCTGCCGCCCGGGGAAATCATTCTCGTCGGTCTCGGAAGCTACGGCAGCAATGTGGCGGAACACCTGCTGGAGCGTCGCAAGCCCGTCCTCGGCGTCGATTTCGATCCCCGGGTGCTCCAGGTTTGGCAGGCGAGGGATATCCCCGTCCTCTACGGGGACATGGCGGATCCCGAGATTCATGAACAGCTGCCCCTGGGGAAGGCCCGCTGGGTGGTCAGCACGGTTCGCTCGCCTGACTTGAATCTTCCGCTCCTGCGAATGCTCCAGCACCGGGGCTTCAAGGGAAAAGTGGCCCTGACGGCCCGCAGCGAGGAGGAAGCCGTCCAGTATCGGGAGGCGGGGGCCCACCTGATTCTTCGGCCCTTTGCCGATGCGGCCGAACAGGCGGCGGATAACCTGACCGATGCGGTCCAGATGCTTCCCGAAACCGTCGACTGGCCCATCGCCTTTCGCGAAGTCCGCCTCAGGTCAGGCTCCGTGTTCGCCGGCTGCCCGATCCGGGACATTCCGCTGAGATCGAGGACGGGCGTGTCGATTCTCGCCATCAGCCGGGCCGGGCACGTGCACTTCAATCCCTTGCCGGACGTGCAAATCTTCCCCAATGACCGGCTGATGCTCATGGGCCCGGCCGATGACCTCCGGCATGCCGAATCGCTGCTCAACGAACTGCAGGGACCGCCAGCCAATGACGAACCCGGTCGATTCTCGGTCGCCGAGATCAAGGTGAGCCAGAACTCGCCTTTTGCGGGTCGAACTCTTTCCGAGTGCTGCTTTCGCCAGGAGCATGGCGTGACGGTCATCGGCATCCGCCGAAGTTCAGATCAGCTCCTCACCCCCGGTCCGCTGGAATACATCGAAGCAGGAGACACCCTCATCGTCATCGGTCTCCACCAGGCCATCGAAAAGCTGAAAAACATCGAACCGATATGAGCCGGTCCCCTCGGAGAACCTGCCCGGCTGACCCGGAAAACAGGTTGCCGTCGCGGATCGAAGCGGCTAGAGTGAATCCGGGCTCGGAGGCGGCGCCGGGGGCACAGAGGGATCTACGGGCCGCCGTCTGTCATCCGGACAGGCAGCAGATTTTCTTTGTCGGCCATCGCACGGGGAAAGGGGGTTCTTGTGTTTTTTCTGGATGACATCGTTATCATCATCGGGCTTTCCACAGTCGTGCTCTATCTGTGCCACCGTCTTAATCTGCCCGCCATCGTGGGTTACCTCCTCACGGGCCTTCTGACCGGCCCCTACGGATTCAAGCTGGTCGGCAACGCGGAAGCCGTGAAGATGCTCGCCGAGATCGGGGTCGTCGCCCTGCTCTTCACGATCGGTCTCGAGTTCTCCTTCCGCAACCTCGTGCAGATTCGCCGCACGGCCCTGCTGGGCGGCACCCTGCAGGTGCTGCTGACCCTGCTGATCGCCGCGGCCATCTCCCACGGCCTCGGGCGGCCCGCGGGGCAGTCGATCTTCATCGGTTTTCTGACGGCATTGAGCAGCACCGCCATTGTCATGAAGCTCCTCCAGGACCGCGCAGAGGTGGAAACCCCTCACGGCGGCGCCGCCCTGGGCATCCTCATCTACCAGGATCTCATCGTCGTCCCCATGATGCTGCTGCTCCCCTTTCTCGGGGGAGGCCTCGAGGCGTCCTCCGATGATCTGCTCGTCCTGCTCGCCAAGGAGATCGGGGTCATCCTGGCCCTGGTCGTTGCGGCCAAGTGGGTGGTCCCCTGGACCCTGTTCCAGGTCACCCGGACGGGCAGCCGCGAGCTCTTCCTGCTCACGATCGTGATGATCGGCCTCGCCGTGGCGTGGCTCACCCACGTCGCGGGGCTCTCGCTGGCCGTCGGGGCCTTCCTGGCGGGCCTCGTCATTTCGGAGTCCGAATACAGCCACCAGGCCATGGGCAACGTCATTCCCTTCCGCGACATCTTCGCGAGCTTTTTCTTCGTCTCCATCGGGATGCTCCTGGATCTGCGCTTCCTCGCGGAGCAGCCCGGTTACGTCTTCCTGCTGGCCGGCGGGATCATGCTCGTCAAGAGCCTCGCCGCCGCGACGGCGGTCCTGTTCGTCGGGCTCCCGATCCGCGTGGCCGCGCTGGCAGGCCTCTGCCTCGGCCAGATCGGGGAGTTTTCCTTCATCCTCGCCGAGTCGGGCAGGAAATACGGCCTGCTGTCGCAGGCAATCAGCCAGGAGTTCCTGGCCTATTCGGTCCTGACGATGATGGCAACCCCCTTCCTGTTCCGCGTGTCCCATCCCGTCGCCGAAGCTGTCGCCCGGCTGCCGCTGCCCCGCCGCCTCAAGCGCGGCAGCATGCCGACGGCGGGCGCAAAGCACTTCCACAAGAATGATCACCTGATCATCATCGGCTTCGGCATCTACGGCCAGAACATCGCCCGGGCCGCACGGGAGGCAAAAATTCCCTATGCCGTCCTGGACATGAACGCCGACCTGGTCCGTGAGCACAGGCAGAACGACGAGCCGATCTTCTACGGCGACGCGACCCACGAGGCCATCCTGCAGCACGTCAACATCCGCCAGGCCCGCATCCTTGTGGTCGTCATCAGCGATGCCGCGGCGACGCGTCAGATCACCGACACCGCTCGCAGGCTCAACCGCAAACTCTACATCGTCGTGCGGACGAGGTTCATCCAGGAGATCGGTCCCCTCATGAAGACGGGGGCCAACGAGGTCATCTCCGAGGAATTCGAGACCTCCGTGGAGATCTTCAGCCGGATCCTCTCCAGGTACCTCCTGCCGGAGGAGGAGATCCACCGCTTCGTGGAGGAGATCCGGTCCGACGGGTACTCCATGTTCCGCAACCTCTCGAAGCACGCCACCTCCTGCCCCCACATTGGGGCTTGCCTGCCGGACATGGACCTGCGCTCGCTTCGTGTCCACGAGTCCTCCCCCCTGGCCGGCAAGACGATCGCCGAGGCAAAGCTGGGAAGCGACTACGGGGTCACGGTTCTCGCCGTGCGGCGCGAGGGGGAGATCATTTCCATCCCGCCTGCGGACATGGCCCTGCAACCTGAGGACATCCTTTTCGTCGTCGGCCCGCCCCAGAAGATCACGGACCTCGAGGTCGTTCTCCGGGGAGAGCGGTCATAACTGGAAGCGAGGAAGATCAGAAGATCGGAAGTTAGGAAGACGCTTCAAGGCGCAGGACGAGGGCCGTACGGGTGGGCAGGTAGGCGAGAATCTGATGACGCAGGTGGGGCTCCTTCCCTTCCGGATGCGTGAAATAAGCCTGATTCGGCTCGAGGCGCCCATGCCCGCCATAGATTTCGGCGTCGCTGTCCATAACCAGGCGATACTGCCCGGGCGGTGCGTCGATCCGGTAGCCATCATAGGAGCGGGACGGGTGGAAGTTGAAGATAAAAAGGTGCCCTGCCCGCTCGAACGCAAGGACCTTGTTTTCGTTGTGCTCGTGGAGGATGCGGGGATTCCCTGACCCCAGGAGGCTGACCCGCCGCGCCAGCCCGATCATGTCGACGTCAAATCCTGCCAGTTTCTGATAGCGCAAGGTCCCGTCCTCCACGAGGCTCCACTGGCGCCTCGCGAACTTGTAGGACCATCCGTTGCCCGCCCGGGGAAAATCGATCCACTCGGGGTGGCCGAACTCATTTCCCATGAAATTCAGATAGCCGTTACCGGCCGTGGCCAGGGTCACGAGACGGATCAGCTTGTGCAGCGCCACTCCCCGGTCCACGCGGACGTTATCGCGGAAAAGGCTCATTCCCGTGTACATATCGGCATCGATCATCCGGAAGATGAGGGTCTTGTCTCCCACAAGGGCCTGGTCATGTGATTCGGCGTAGCTGATGGTCTTCTCATCATGCCGCCGGTTGTTGAGTTCGTGCCATAGCCGATCCAGGGGCCAATCCTCGTCGGCCGTATCCTTGGTAAGCCGGATCCAGTAGTCGGGCACGCCCATGGCGAAACGGTAGTCGAATCCGGTGCCGCCCCTCGCTGCGGGTACGGCCAGCCCGGGCATTCCGCTCACGTCCTCGGCGATCGTGACGGCATCGGGCCGCACATCATGGATCACGCGGTTCGCCAGGGTCAGGTAGGCCAGGGCGTCCTCGTCGACACCTGCGTCGAAATAATCCTCGTAGGACAGGAAGGCCTTCCCCAGGCCGTGGTGCAGGTAGAGCATGCTCGTCACGCCGTCGAAGCGGAACCCGTCGAAGCGGAACTCGTCGAGCCAGAAGCGGCAATTCGAAAGCAGGAAGTGCAGGACCTGGTGCTTCGCGTAATCGAAACAGCGCGAATCCCAGGCTTCGTGGCGGCCCCGCGGGCCTTTGTGAAAATACTGGTGGGAGGTGCCGTCGAAGCGGCCGAGCCCTTCCACTTCGTTCGAGGCGGTGTGGGAGTGGATAAGGTCCATGATCACGCAGAGCCCCTCTGCGTGGGC
>ENA-ORXD01001507-ORXD01001507.1-sediment-metagenome-genome-assembly--contig:-NODE-1507-length-18936-cov-4.099581_pt1 | contig 18936 bp, 18 predicted proteins | sample MGYA00237862_ERZ511471 | MGnify/ENA metagenome assembly ERZ511471
GTTTTACCCCCGGGGAGAGAATGCTTCAGAATGTCGAGGACACGATGACGAGGGAGTCCTACGACAGGGCGGTGAACCTCCTTTCCCGGGAGTTGGAAATGGAATGGAGTGAGGCGGCCGATCCGGACCGGTTTACTCTGGTGCAGACGGAATATTATCACAAGAAGGGTCACACGGTATGGATGGAGAGCAACGTTCGTTTCATACGAGGTCGTGAGGGCGGCCCCATCGGCATTCATGGGGTATCGAGAGACATCACGGAAAGGAAACATGCCGAAGAAGAAAGGGAAAAACTGAAGGCGCAACTGAACCAGGCCCACAAAATGGAGGCCATCGGAACCCTTGCCGGAGGCATCGCGCACGATTTCAACAATCTGCTCATGGGGATCCAGGGAAACGCATCGCTTATGATGCTTGAACTCGATCTCTCCGACCCGCTGTATGAACGGCTGCAGCAAATTGAGGAACAGGTGAAAAGCGGTGCCGATCTGACCAGACAACTCATGGGATTCGCCAGGGGCGGCCGGTATGAAATGAATCCCACGGATATGAACGAGATCATCGAAAAAACGGCGGTCATGTTCGGGAGAACAAAGAAGGAGTTCACGATCTACAAGAAGTACGAGAAGGATCTCTGGGCCGCGGAGGTCGATCGGACCCAGATGGGACAGGTTTTCATGAACCTTTTGGTGAATGCCTGGCAGGCCATGCCTGGAGGCGGAGAGATTTTCCTGGGGACGGATAACATTCTCCTGGATGAAGCAAAGGCGGCGGGCCTTGCCCTGTCCCCCGGAAAGTATGTGAGGATCTCCGTTTCCGATACGGGGACGGGGATGGATGCAAAAACTCTGGAGCGGATCTTCGATCCCTTTTTTACAACGAAGGAAATGGGACGAGGGACCGGCCTCGGCCTCGCCACTGTATATGGGATCATCAAGGGGCATGGGGGGTTGATCAACGTCACGAGCAAACCCGGCGAAGGAACGACCTTCGAGATTTATCTGCCGGCGACGGAGAAGGCCGTCGTCAGGGAAAGGGCCGCTCAAACGCAGGCATTGAGAGGGACTGAGACGATCCTGCTGGTGGATGACGAGACCGCGGTTCTGGATGTTACAAAGAGCATGCTCCAATCCCTCGGCTACCGGGTTCTTTGTGCGGGAAGCGGCCAGGATGCGATAGCCGTTTACTCGGAAAAAAGGGATGCGATCGATCTGGTGATCCTGGACATGATCATGCCCGGCATATCGGGGACTGAAACCTTCGATTGCTTCCGGAAAATCGACGCGGAGAAAAAGGTGCTTCTTTCCAGCGGCTACAGCATCGAAGGCAAGGCCCAGGAGTTGATCGAGAAGGGATGCAAAGGCTTTCTTCAGAAACCGTTCAGGATGGTGGATCTGGCTCGGGAGGTGAGGGCCATACTGGACTCCAGACAGGAACACTGAAGGAAGACGGTTTCTTCTCCATTTCCGCAATCGGTTGTCATCGGCATTGTCACTATCACAACATTTCAGGCCTGCGATCAAGTTTCCGATAAACTTGTTGGGGGGGTGTAACCTGCCTGCTGCCAATAAGGAAATGGGGGCCGAAACATGATCGCATCATTGATTAAACTGATTCTGTCGAATCCGTCCGTATCCCTTTTAGTCGTAGGATTGATCTGCTCGCTGATTTCCCTGTTTTTCAAGAAAGGGCCGCTAAGCAAGTCGGTCATCGTTGAAGCCTTTGTCGCCTATTTTTTCCTGTTCAGTATCGGGATCGGGTATCTGAACAATTTCCTGATGCATGTGGTGTTTGCCGAGTACACGGCGAAATTCATCGGGTGGGCGAACAGTCCCTTTCAACTGGAAGTGGGATTTGCCAGCCTCGGCATGGGAGTCGCGGGACTCATCGCTTTCAAACGAAACCTGAGTTTCAGATCGGCTGCCTTCCTCCCTCCCGCCCTTTTCCTGTGGGGCGCCGCCGGAGGGCATGTTTACCAGATCATCAAAACGCACAATATGGCCCCGGGAAACGCGGGCGCCATTCTGTGGACCGATATCCTGTTGCCCGTCGTCGGCTTTGCGCTGCTCTATGCGCAGTGGAAAACGGCCCGATCGAACGAATCCATCTCATGATGACCCGCAAGGTAAGAGACCTCGACAAGACCCGCAAGAGCGGGGAGGATGAAAAGAGGACCGTGATCATGGCACCATCCTGGATCCCCCGATGCATTTCCCGGACCTGGACAGACCGGGAAGAGGAAAGAGGAGCGTGAGAAGCGGGATGATCGGGATTGCGGGCCCGGCCGCTTCCGCTTTACGGGAAGCTCAGTGACCGTCGTTCCCGGCGCCTCCCGGTTTCAGATGCCGGTCGAACCACCGGATGGACAGGGCGACCTGCTTTTTCAGGCCTTCTCCCGTATCCAGATCGATATGGTCCATGCCCGGCAGGACGACAAAATCCTTGGGCCGGCCGCCCTTTTCGTAGAGTCTCCTGGCCAGTTCCATCCGGGCCACGTCGTCCTTTTCGCCGTGGACGAACAACATGGGCTTTTGTGCCACTCTGGGGATGACCGTCTCCGGCAGGAGCCTCATCATCGCTTCGGCGCTTTCGAGAGAGAGCAGAGGCTCCTGACCCTGGCATGTTTCCGTCGGAAGAGACTCGCTTTCCTTCCCCGAGTCGAGAAGGGCGTATCGAGCCCAGAAGGAAGCGGGAAACCTGATGATTTCCTTGAGGGGCATCAGTTTTGACTTGACGCCCTGCGCGCGACGGGCGCGGTCGTCTTCAATTTCCCTGAGGAGGCGCTCCCATTCTGATTTTTCCATCAACGAGGCCAGGAAATCATCCCCGTTTGCCGGTCCCGAAACCACGACCAGGCACTTGACCCGCCTTTCATAGGCCGCCGTGTAAACGGCAACGGCACCGCCGTAGCTGATTCCGTACACGCCGATTGAATCGGGGTCGACGCATGACAACTGCGACATACAGGCAAAAGCGCTGAGGGCGTCTTCCACGCGTTCCTGCGGGAAAACATAAGGCCGGCTGCGCCGGTCCCCGCTTTGCCCGCAACCTCCGTAATCAAAAGCCAGCGTGACATAGCCGGAAGAAGCGAACGCGTCTGCAATCCATGGAAGAACCTTTCCCTTTTCCCCGGAAAGACCTTGGCAAAGAAGGATGGCCGGCATTGCGGACGTATCGCCGGCCGGACATTCCGGGACATACAGCTCTCCCGACAGCCGCAGGCCGTCGCCTCCGTAAAAGAAGAGGTTTCGGACGTCGATTCTCCGGTTCTTCATGGTCGACTCCTCTTATGATCCTCCCGGCAGGAAGACTTCTCTTTTGTCGTTTTTTCGCTTCCCTTCTCCCGCCCGGATCATGTCCGCCGAAACAGGACCATCGTTCATCCCCCTGAGAAATCCTGATCGGAAGCGATTCATTCAATTTTTTCGGCGGTCCATGTCAGCGTTTGTCCGCCGTTATCGGAAATTGTAAAAGTACCCGTTGCCGAACTTCCGTTGAACGTGCCGCTCACATGTATCGCGTAATATGTGCCATGCTGCCTTCCGTTGGCTTCCGCCTCCAATGCAGAACCCTTGAGCGTTCCAGTCCCGACTCCGTAGGTCAGGTCCGAGGCGTATCCGACGAGAAGGACTTTGTTCCCTGCCTGATGGACTTCAAATTTCGAAGAGTATTGAAATGCCGGGGAAGTGAGATGTGCTTCCCACAGCCCGTCGATGTCGACAATGGGTTCTACGGCACTGATGCCCGCGTAGCTGTTGCCGGTCCCTGTTTTGAGGTTGCTGTACAAAGCGGTTGCCGCTATTCCCCTGTCGGCCTCGATGTTCATGCTTCCCCTGCTCAACGCTTCGCCCTGGATGAATTCCGTCAATGCGTATTTCGCGCTGCATCTTCCGGAAAGGGTGCGTTGAACGGGGGTGAAGAACGTCCCGTCGTCCCTGATCGCGGTGAAGGTGATATCGACGCTTTCATCGTTCGGATTGCACACCATGATCATCGTGTCCCACGTGTCATCCTGGGCAATGTGAGGCAGGTGAAGCAGCCCGGAAAGTTCCCTGATCAGATTGACGTTGAACATGAATGCGGGATCCTCGTTTTTCGCAACGAAACAGACGCCCGTCAAAGGCTGGGTGCTCTCCACAAGGATCCATCCTTCCTTCAACAGTCCCGAGCCTGCAACGAATGCATCCTGGCCGTTCGGTTGCAGACGTTTCGTTTCCATCAGGATCTGCGTGCCGTTCCGGTCATACACGAAGGTGTCGACCACCGCGGACGAGACGGTGGAGGCGTTCCGGAGGGCGATGCCTGTCCAATACGTCTGACCTTCAATGGAGAGGGACGAGTAATACGGCACATAATAAGAGTATGACGCCGCCTGGGCGTGAAAGGCGACAAGCAGAAACATCGACAAAACGATCGACAGGATTGATTTCTTCATAACGGCCTCATCGCACACGATCCGGGTCTGACAAAAAGAAGCCTCATTTCACGGTTGAAAATACGTGTCTTCCCGTCTTGGATAATATCGGTAATTTTTCAGAGGCGCTTTACCGGCGGGCCGGAAGAACCACATCCCGTGCGATTTATAGACCCGGCGGGAAACGATGTCCCTGCCTTTGACCGATACCTACCGCAAACAGGACTTTTTCTTTCATCGATAATTTGATAGAAACCTTTTTCTGTCCTGGTGGAAAAGGCGGGAGGATGAGATTTGCGGGAATGTGGACGAGCTGCAACATATTGTAATCAGACAATGATTATACGTCGTTGATCCTGACAGGCAGGATCGGTGCGGATCGGTTGTCTCGCTTGAATCGCCGTATCGTTAATAGTAATAATGAAAATAGATCATGAAAGAAAGATATAGATCTTATCTTTAGCCATACTCGATAGATCACCCCGGACTTCGCGGTGGACCATTTTCTACCTGTGAAAGTTGACGGCTTCGTAAAAAGTCCATATGCTGCGTTCCCCTTCTTCCCTCGTCCCTGCGGCGTACCATCCGTACGCCTCAGTCCTCGGGATTCGGGCGCCTTGCCTCTGGAGCTTTTTACTTTGCCGTTCGAAAAAAGCGTTATACAGGCTTTTTACTTGTTTGTCGGGACTGACGGCTTCGAGAGAGGAGAACGAAATGTCGCATGAATCCGCGGAACAGGAACTGATCCGCATTCCCATCACGGTGGATGTTCCCTACCGGTTCGCGGCGGGGAACTATATGTCGCGGTTCCTCATCGAACTTCGGGACAACGGGAAATTCTTCGGCATCCGGTGCCCGTCCTGCGGGAGGGTGCAGCTGCCGCCCAGGATCGTCTGCGCCCCCTGTCATGTCAGGAACGAGGAATGGGTGGAACTGGGGCTGGAGGGGACGCTGACGGCCTTCACGGTCATGTACCTGCCGCTCACCGACCCGACGACGGGGGAACCCCACGAGCCGCCTTTCACGTACGGCTCGGTGCGGCTGGACGGGGCGGATTCGAACCTGGATCACATCGTCCGCCTGGGAGACGATTACGACAGCGCCTGGGTGGGCATGCGGGTGCGCGTCGTCCTGCGGCCCCGGGAGGAACGGATCGGCGACCTGAGCGACATCATCCATTTCGAGCCCCTGGAAGGGCAGGAAAAACCGGGGAAGTGAGGAGAGGGGTCATGGAGGAAGAAAAAGTGTACGGTCCGTTCGAGGTGGACCAGCGCATCCGCGCGCACAGCACGTACTACGCGGGAAGGATCGGCAGCAGGTTCTACACGGAACTCCGGGACCGGAAAAGAATCCTCGGCAGCCGTTGCGAAGAATGCGGCAAGGTGTACTGGCCGCCCAGGCAGACCTGCGGGAAGTGTTTTTCCCTTCTCGGCGAGGACCGCCTCGTCGAAATCGGTCCCCTGGGAACGCTGGAAACCTATACGACGGTCCGCTATTCCGAGCCGGTGCATCCGCGGAAAGCGCCCTTCGTGTACGGCATCGTCCGCCTGGACGGCGCGGACACGGGAACGGCCCACTTCATCGGGGAAGCCGATCCCGGGGAACTGCGGATCGGGATGCGGCTCGAACCGGTGTTCGAGGAGGACAGAAAGGGAAACATCCTGGACATCCGGCACTTCCGGCCGGTGCGGTAAGAACGTAACGGGGGAGAAAAATGGAAAAGGAATACTTCGAGGATTACCGGCCCGGCGAGAAGATGGTTTCCCCGGCAAGGACCATGACCGAGGCGGACATCGTCGGTTTTGCGGGTCTGACGGGAGACTGGCACCCGCTGCACACCGACGTGGAGTACGCGAAAAAGACGCCCTTCAAGGAAAGGATCGCCCACGGGATGCTGACGCTGTGCATCGGGAGCGCCCTCCCGTTCCGCCTGGGTCCGTACGTGGCGATTCCGAAATCCTTCATCGCCTTCTACGGCATGGATTCGGTGCGCTTCGTCGGCCCCTGCAAGATCGGGGACACGATCCACTGCGAGACGGAAGTCATCGGCCTGGAGGAAAAGGACGCCGCCCGGGGTGTGATCGTCTGCCGGAACAGCATCAGGAACCAGCGGGGCGAGGACGTGGTCGTGTACACGACCAGGGCCCTCGTGGGGCGAAGACCCGCATGAAGAACGACTTCGCAAAAAGTCTGCATGCGTCTGCGCCCTTCGTCCCTTCTTCCCGCGGCGCGCGGCAGCATGCGCCGCGGCCGCCGGGATTCGGGCGACCCGCCTGCCGGGCTTTTTACGAACCCGTTTCACATGAATGATTTCAAGAAGGTTTGCGAGTTCGACATGAAAGACAACCGGCCCCGGCGGAGCCCGGCGGAACCGATTTCGCCGCGGGCGAGGATCGCCGTTTTCTCCGACACCCACGGCCACCGGAACGCGATGCGGAGCGCCGTCCGGAACGAGGGGCCTTTCGATGTTCTGTTCCATCTGGGGGACGGCGTCCGCGACGGGATGAACATTTCGGAGGAATTCGAGATCCCTATTTACGGTGTCACGGGGAACGAGGATTACGGGATGACGTTGCCCGATCGGCGGCTGGTCGCCTCGGAGGGCTGGTCGTTTCTCCTGTTCCACGGGCACCAGATGGAGATCAACCCCTATCATTCCGAGGAAGAGTGGGACAGGCACTTTCGCGACATGGCGGGGATGGCGGCGAGGGAGAATGTTTCCTTCGTCCTTTTCGGGCACACCCACCAGGCGGTTCTGAGATGCTTCGACGGCGTCGTCCTGTGCAACCCGGGAAACCAGTACAGGGGGTCGAGTACGCCGGCCACCTTCGCAGCGCTGGATCTCGACGGGGCGCGGCTGGGTATCCGTATCATGGAGGAGGCGGGGGAGGACCGGTGGTCCGTTCTGGCGGAGGGGACGGCGAACGCCGCGTTCCCGGCGGGGAAGGAGGCCGGCGCCTGCCGTGCGGCGGCGGCCGTTGCGTTTTCGAACAGGTGATCAAGATCGGGGGATCGGAATGGGCGTCAATTTCTACAAACGTGATGACAGGGACGTGCGGTTCGTTCTGAAGGAACATCTCGGAATCGACCGGCTTCTTCAATACGACCGGTACCGGCACTTCACCATGTCCGACATCGACATGATCCTGGAGTATGCCAACGACATTGCGAAAAACGAGATCGCCCCGACGTTTCAGGACTCGGACCGCGGGGGCGCGCGGTTCGAGAACGGCAAGGTGTACGCCCCCGAAGGATTTCACCGCCTGTGGAGCCTTTTCCGGGAAGGGAGCTGGTTCGCCCTGGTGAACAGCCCCGAATACGGCGGGCAGGGGCTTCCGGTGATCGTGTCCGAGGCCGTGCAGGAATTCTTCATGAGCGCGAACTTCTCCTTCGGCTGCTATTCGGGGATGGGCGCCGGAAACGGCGTCATGATCGAGAAGTTCGGCACCCGGAAGCTGCGGGATCTCTTCGTCAGGAAGCTGTACGGCGGGGAGTGGGGGGCCTGCATGTGCCTGACCGAACCGGACGCCGGCTCGGATGCCCACATGATCGTGACGAAGGCCCGGCCCGACGGCGACGACTACGTCATCGAGGGCACGAAGATCTTCATCACCTCGGGGGATCACGACCTGACGGAGAACATCGTCCACATGGTTCTCGCCCGCATCGAGGGGGCGCCCGAGGGCGCGAAGGGGGTGTCCCTTTTCGCGGTGCCCAAGATCCGGGTCAACGACGACGGGACCCTGGGAGAGGAGAACGACGTCCAGTGCACGGGCATCGAACACAAGATGGGCCTGAACGGTTCGGCGACCTGCGTCATCAAGTACGGCGAGAACGGCCGCTGCCGGGGCCATCTGATCGGGAAGCCCGGCATGGGACTGGCCTATATGTTCGACATGGTCAACCTGGCGAGGATGGCCGTGGGGCTGGAATCGGTGGCCTTCGGCGCGAACATTTACGCCAACGCGGTCGAGTACGCGAAAAACCGCGTCCAGGGGACGCCCTTCGGCAGAAGGGGGGGCGGCCGCGTGAGGATCATCGAACACGCCGACGTCAGAAGGATGCTGATGAACATCAAGGCCCTGACGGAGGGAATGCGGGCGCTCGTGTACAAGGCGTATTTCATGGAGGATCTGGCGCGGGCGTGCCCGGACGCGGAGGAAAGGAAAAAGGCGTCCGACAGGCAGGAACTGCTCACTCCGATCGTGAAGGCGTACTGTTCGGACAGGATTTTCGACATCTGCAGGGACGGCATACAGATCCTGGGCGGCTACGGGTTCTGCAAGGAGTATCCCGTGGAGCAGTACGCCCGGGATTGTAAGATCCTGTCCATCTGGGACGGCACGAATTATGTCCAGTCCATCGATCTTGTGGGAAGAAAGCTGTCCATGGACGGCGGCAGGGTCTTCAGGGAGTGGGTCCACGAGATCAGGAGCTTCATCGACCGATGCAGGGAAATCGGGGAACTTTCCGGCGACGCGGCGCTTCTGGAGAAAGCGGTCGGCGTGATCTCCCGGTTGAGCGGGCGTCTTGGCGAATACGTCAGGGAAGGCAAGAACGACCTGGTTCCCCTCCTGTCTACGCGGTTTCTCGACTGCTGCGGCGAGGTCGCCGTCTCGCATCTTCTCCTGGAACAGGCGGAGATTGCGATGCGCATGGAGGCCTCGACGGAATGCGGCGAGGCGGACCGCGATTTTTACGCCGGGAAGGTCGCCACGGCCCGTTACTATCTGCGAAATTACCTCCCCAATGTTTCAGGGAGGGAATCCTTTTTCGAAATCGAAGATCTGACCGCCGCAAACGTGCCCGAAGCCTTCTTCTAAGCTTCCGGTGCGGTCCGGTGGATAAGACTCCAGGTCGGCCGGGGGGTGCCGGTCGGGCGGATTTTCGTGTCAATAAGTGTCAATTATTGAACGGATGTCGAGATTCGAACAGGAAATCCCGGGACGAAAGGGAGTTGCCGTGTTCAAATCCGCCTGATTGCTGGATCTCGTGAGTTGCCATACGGCACGAAATATGCTCTATGAATTTCCTGTCACGGGAGTTCTCCCCATGCGAAGAATTCTGCCAAGGGGGGGGACGGAGGGACCGTCGACAGGGGCTGACACCATCGAAAGGGGGCTACTTCTTGGAACGACTGCCAAAAGAGAACTATCTTGCCATCTGGAACGGTCGGTGGGGCGCCGAGCGGAACCCGAAGAACTATCGACGCGATGACGACGGGGCCCATCCGGACAACGGGGAGGACGCCTACGAGTGGTGGTATTTCGACGCCTCCTTCGACAACGGCTATCATGCGGTGGTCACCTTCCATTACAGGAACACCTTCCTGAGGCCCATGATTCCCACGGTTCAATTCATGATCTACAGGCCCGACGGCACCCAGGTGGCCCGTTATGAAGCCTGCGGCAACGACGAAATCAGCGCCGGAAGAGAATTCTGCGACGTGCGGATGGGAAGGAACTGGGTGAGGGACTGCGGGGACGGCTACGAACTGTTCATGGCCATCAAGGACGCTTCCGTCAGTCTCCGCTTTACGAACCGTGTGCCGGGATGGAAGGCCGCCACGGGATATCTTTACCGGGATGAGGCGTCGGGCCGGATATCGGGCTGGGTCGTCCCGGTGCCCCACGGGGAGGTGGAAGGCGAACTGCGGATCGGGGACGAGACGATTCCCGTGAAGGGGACGGGCTACCACGACCACAACTGGGGGAACTACCGTTTTCACGAGACCTTCCACAGCTGGTACTGGGGCCGGATTCACAACGAGTCCTGGACCCTCGTGTACGGCTGGGTCATTCCCCAGGACCCCACGGCCCCCGTCGTTTCTCCCCTGCTCATTGCCAGGAAAGGCGAAATCGTCCTTTCGACGAACATGCTCCGGGCGGAACTCGCGGATCCCGAGACGGACACGAGGACGGGAAAGCAGTACATGAAGTCGCTCCGGCTCGATTGCGACGCGAAAGGCGTCGTCCTGTCGCTCGACGTGCGGACGACCCGCACCATCGAGTTCATGAGGATGCCGAAGGCCCATCCCTGGGACCAGTACTACTATCGTTTTCTTGCGGATTATAACCTGAACCTGGAAGTCGACGGCGTGCCGTCATCGGCTTCCGGCGAGTTTCTCCACGAGTTGATGATCCTGTGACAACGCCGTGAAATGGAGGTGTATAGGGGCTTATTTTTATACTTGACATACAGTACAGTAGATGGTATGCATTCAATCATTTGATTGAATCATCTGGTTGAATCCAATTATTGAGAGCCTCGTCAGGCCATATGACGCACTCTTAAGGGGGGAATCCCGCATGAACGTTGCTTTTGCATCCTCCGATCAACAGTTCGGAAAAAAGTTCACCGTCGTTGCCTTGTCACTCCTTATGGCGGTCATCATTTTTTCCACCTACCTTCACCATTTCCGGCCGGACGTCCTCAAGGTACCGAGCAACACCGACGTCTCCACCTGGAAAATGACCCCGTTGGAGAAAACGTGGATTTACGACCGGATGACGGAAGGGGAGCGGGAGACGATCCGGAAGAACGGCGTTCCGGGTACCGATGCATTTCACCTTCTTCTCTATGAACTCCTGTCGCTGTTCGGCACGTGGATGTGCTTCATGCACGCGCGGAAGCACTACAGCCTCTGGATGGCGACGGCCTTTCTCGTGGGATCCTTCGTCTTTACAGGCGTTCAGGAAACGCTGATGATCCTGAGCGGCAGGTTCTGGATGGGGGGCGGCCTTCTGGACCCCAACGTGTGGGGGTCCTACTGGTTTCCCCAGGGGATCCTGTGGTTTCTGGAAACTCCCGTGTGGGTCTGCCTGTGCTGGTTCCTGATCGCTTACAGCTGCGTCACCGTCGCGGGCAAGGTCTTCCCCCGAGCCGGGCTGTGGAGCCGGGCGTTCGCAGGGGGGATGATCGCCATGGTGATCGACCTCTGGGAGGACCCGGTGCTCACGTCGCCGGAACACATGAAGTGGATCTGGGCGAAAGGGGATCATGTAGGCATCCTGGGCATCCCTCACGGGAATTTCATCGGGTGGTTCTTCCTCATCTTCGTCTTTGCCATTCTCTGGGAGAAGTACCTGCCTGTTTTCGAAAAACGGCTGGGGGGGTGGCTCGGCATGACGGCGTTCCTGGTGCTTCTCCTTTGCTCCAACGTCATCATCCTCACCATACTGATCACCTGGGGCGGGATCGCGAACCAGCTGTTCCCGCTGCCGGAGGGGCTCCATATCCCGCCCGCAAGCTGGGGCTGGTAAGCGGGTCTGAAGGAGGGACAGATGCAATCTCATTCTCTGTATGTTTCCGCCGATCCTTCGTTCGACAGAAAATTCGCTTTCATTACATACGGGCTTCTGATCCTGCTCATCGTGTTTTTCACTTACCTTCACCATGGCAGGCCGGACGTCCTCCAGGTTCCAGACAACGCCAATATTTCCGCCTGGAAGAACCCGTCCCTGGAGCAGACGAACATCTACGACAGGATGACCGGGACGGAACGGGCGCAGGTGAGGGAGAAGGGAGTCCCCGGCACCGGCATCCTTCCGGTCCTCTTCGATTCCCAGGGAGACCTGACCGCCTTCATCTTTGCGATCCTCTGCTTCATTCATGCGCGAAAGCATTACGGTTTCTGGATGGCTTCGTGCTTCCTCATCGGGTCCTTCGTGTTCACCGGGCTGCAGGAATCCATCGCCATTCTTCTGGGGAGGTTCACCGCCGGCCAGGCCTATGCCGCGGCCGAGCAGGTTACGCACGGCACGTACTTTTTCACGAAGGGAGTCCTGTGGTTCATCGAAACGCCGGTGGCCGTTTGCCTTTCGTGGTTCTGGATCGCCTACGCCTGCGTGTTCACGGCGGGCAAGGTCTTTCCGCGGATGGGGGTCCTCGGCAGGGCCACCATCGGCGGCCTCACGGCCATGATCATCGACCTGTGGCTCGACCCGGTCGCCACGTCCCCGGAATTCATGATGTGGCTGTGGGCGAAGGGCGACCTGATCCGGGTCCTGGGCATCAATCACAGCAATTTCGTCGGATGGTTCCTCCTGATCTTCCTCTTCGCCATCCTCTGGGAATGGATGCCTGCGCTGGTGAGAAAGTGGGGGCGCGCGAAGGCGACGATCGCGTTCTTCGGGATCGTGCTGCTCACCGACGTGGCCATGCTGATCTTCCTGGTCGTTTACAACACGTATTTCGTGAGAAACGTCCTGCATCTTTTCGGTGTGTCGGAACTTCAGATTCCCCCGGGTTGGTAGGAGGAGACCATGGAACATGAGATGAAATTCCCACCCCCGGCGATTCCGGGATACGACAACAAGTTCGTTCTGTGGGTTTCCGTCATCCTGATCATCGTGGTCCTGTATTCCACCTATCTGCACCATTTCAGGCCCCAGATCCTGAGGGTGCCTTCCAATACGGATGTTTCGACGTGGACGAATCCGAAGTTCGAGGAGACCTGCGTCTATGACCGCATGAGCGACGCGGAGCGGGCAAAGGTCCGCGCGGAGGGCGTTCCCGGAAACACCCTGGGCGATATCCTCTTTCTGGACATCTCGAGCATCCTCGTTGCCCTGCTCTGTTTCTTTCACGCCCGGAAGCACTACGGAAAATGGATGGCCTTCTGCTTCCTGATCGGTTCCTTCGTTTTCACGGGCCTTCAGGAATCCATGTGGATCCTCTACGGGAGGTTCACCGGAACCTCGGCCATGGTGGGTCTGGGAGAGCAGGTGTACGGGACGTACTGGTTCACGAAGGGGGGCCTGTGGTTTTTCGAGACCCCCGTGTCCATGTGCCTTGGATGGTTTTACGTCGCCTACGGGTGTGTCTGGATGGCCTCGAAAGCCCTGCCGAAATCCGGTCTCGTGAAGCGGGCGGTGCTGGGCGGGCTGCTGGCCATGACGGTCGACCTCTGGATGGATCCGGTGGCGACGTCGCCCGAACTGATGAGCTGGGTCTGGGCGACGGGCGACATCATTCGCATTTTCGGAATTCCCCAGACGAACTTCCTGGGGTGGTTTCTGCTGATCTTCGTGTTCGCCATCCTCTGGGAAACGCTCCCGCTGTGGGAAAAACGCCTGGGAAGGGCGAAGGCGACGGGGTATTTCTTCATCGTCGTCATCGCCGCGGACCTGGCCGTTCTTGCGTTTCAGTATCCCTGGTGCCGGGCTCTGAGAGGCATCCTGGTGGCGATGGGATTTCAGCATGGGCTGCAGATACCGCCCGGGTGGTAGTCCCGGGGGCGGCATAACGAATAAGGAGACAGACATGTGGCGTAAAATCTGGAAGCACAAAGTGGAATTCTATCCGTATTTCTCCATCTATCTTTTCTGGTTCGTCGGATCGTTCCTGAGTTCGCTTCGCGTGCAGAACAGGCCCGGGATCGTAACCCTCGGGCTCATCACGATCCCGTCCATCCTGCTGATCACGATCGCGTTCGTAAAGACATACAAAGAATTGCCCGCAGATTAAAAAAAACAGTCGTTTGAAAGGGGCGGGGGCTATGGCAAACGACGTAAGAAACCGTACGGGAAAAAACGCCACTGGTGGAGCGTTCATAACGTGGGCGTATGTCTTCCTGTACCTGATCATCGGAATATCGACCTATATCCACCACGTCCATCCCTGGATCCTTTCGGTTCCGGACAACAGGAACGTGGCGTCATGGCAGCATCCCGCGTTTGAGGAAACGGCCATCTACGACCGGATGACGGAAGAGGAGCGCCGGCAGGTCCTGAAAGAGGGCGTTCCCCAGGGAGGCGATCTCACGGCGCAGTTCGCCACGGATCTGTTCATGATCATCGTCTCCTGGTTCTGTTTCATTCACGCCCGCGCGAATTTCGGGTCCTGGATGGCTTCGTGCTTCTTCATCGGATCGTTCATTTTCACGGGTCTCGAGGAGAGCATCTGGATCCTGACCGGCCGTTATCTCGGCGGCCTGCTGGAACATAACCCGGGAGGCACCTTCTTCGGCACCTACTGGTTCTCGAAGGGCGGCTTCTGGTTCTTCGAGACCCCGCTGGTCGCCTGTCTCGGATGGTTCGCCATCGCCTACAGCTGTGTCTGGGTTGCGGGCAAGGTGTTTCCGCGGATGGGGTTGTGGGGCCGCGCCGTCGTGGGAGGGCTCATCGCCATGGGCACCGACCTGTGGGCCGACCCGGTGGCGACGTCGCCGGAACTGATGAACTGGGTGTGGGCGAAAGGGGACTTTTTCCTCTTCTTCGGAATTCCCTTCTACAATTTCATCGGCTGGTTTCTCCTGATCTTCCTGTTCGCCGTGATCTGGGAGAAATTGCCTGACATGGAAAGGAAATGGGGACGGACGGGCTCGTCGGCGCTTTTTCTCACGGTCTGCACGAGCGGGACGGTGCTCGTGGCCCTCTTCATTTACGTCGTCTGGTTTCTCGTGTCGGGCGGCATTCTACATCAATTCGGACTGGAAACGGTCGTGCAGATTCCAAAGGGGTGGTAGGCATGAAGTCGTGGAGAAGGTTCTGGAGGAATCGCATCGAGTTCTATCCCGCGTTCTCGATATTCATCTGGTATGCCGTGGGTTCGGTCCTGAGCTCGCTCAGGGTGCAGAACCGGCCGGGGATCGTCACGCTCGGGCTCATCACGATTCCCGTGGTCGTGGTGTTCATCATTGCCGTCCGGCGCGCCTGGCGGGAACTTCCCGCGGGATCATAGGAAAGCGCCCGACGGAATCGGACCCTGAGGCGGTCCGGATCGCTCTCTTGCACTTTTTTGGGAAATACCGGAGAAAGACGTTATGGCTGCAGCGTCTTTTTCCCATTGACCGCTGCGGGGAAACCCGCGGAATCATGACGGATCGGCCCGCCGATCCGACAGGAGGAGTTCATGACTGGACAGTCGATCGGAAAAGGTTCATTCAAGTACCTGCTGTTTCTCATCGTAATGAATGCCGCCGTTCTCCTTACCCTCTACACGGTCATCGACACGAACGCTCTGCTGGCCACTGAACATGGGAACAATCTTCTAAGAATCGGAGTCCTGCTGTTCGTCGTTGAACTCCTGGTATTCATCGGCTGGAGTTCGGTGCTGGTCTGCGGGTGGAAAACCAGCATGGCGGCCTTCGTCCTGACGTTTCTCATCGCCTTCACCGCCGAGGCCCTGGGAGTGAATACCGGCATCATCTTCGGCAACTACTATTACCCGGACATCCTGGGGCCCCAGGTCTTCGGCGTCCCCATTCTCGTCGCCCTGGCGTGGGAGCCGATCCTGTTCGCGTCCTTTTACATGACCGACATCCTCGTCCCGGTCAGGGCAAAGGACTCTTTCTGGAAGAAGATGCTCCTCTGGCTGGGACTGGCGGTCATCGGGGGCGTGGCGACGACGGCCTGGGACATGATGATGGATCCCTTCGCCGTGAGCAAGGGATGGTGGGTCTGGCGGGACGGCGGCCCCTATACTCCGTACATCGCGGGGGGCGTGCCGATCAGCAATTTTGTCGGATGGTTCATCACGGCGTTCGTCTGCCAGCTGGTCTGCCGGCTCATCAAGATCCGCGGCCCCAGGACGAATCATTCCCCGTTCCTGACCCTGTACGGACCCGTCGGATTGTATTTCCTGCTTTTTCTCATGCTCTTCAGCGTTTCCGTCATTATCCTGAAGCGTCCCGATGTCGCCATGGTCGGAACGATGTGCATGGGACCCTTTCTCGTGGTGGGCCTGCTCAGGATCCTCAACATGCACGAGAACATTCTTGCGGGCCTGGCATTCAGGGACAAAGGCGGCGTCATTCCGGACTCGTCCATGAAAGAGTCCGGACAGGAGGAATAGAAGAAACCCGGGATCGCATCCTTCCCCCAGGAAGCATCCGTGGCAGGGTGTGTTTCGGTTTTTGAAGGATCATCGGGAAGTTTCATCCATACAGGAAACGATCATGGAGAAAAAAACGATGTCCCCGGAAAAGGAAGGGAACTTCGAACTGCTCGGAAAGGCGCTTGCCGAGATGGCCAAAAGCCCGGCGATGAACGAAATCGCCGCGGAGGCCATGAGGAACATCCTGTCCGGCTGGTCGGGGGACAGCTTCCTGAAACAGAAAATCGCCGACCGGATTGTCGCCATGGCGGGGGACCTGCAGGGCCCCCCCGTGGGGGATGCGGACATCTGGTCGGACGAGAAAACGATGCCCGCCCTGATCTCGGGTCTCTCGATGGCGACGAACGCCGTGACGGTCTGCCTCCTGAAGATGGAATCGGCCATGAGCCGGATGTCCCCCAGGGAGCAGCTCGACGTGATCCGCGGCGCCGTGGAACAGGTGGATTTCGGACAGATGGGCCGCCTGCTGACACAGGTCGCCAGGAACGTCTCCGCCCTGGAGGCGGAGGAACCGGCGGCGCTTGCCGTCATGCTGGAAAAACCCTTCGCTGAATTTCTCCGGAACACCGACTTCGGAGAACTCAAGGAAACGCTGGACCATTCGGCGGACGGCATCGTCGCGCTGGCCGGAATGGCGGGACAGACCCTGTGGGACTTCCCGGGAAAGCTGGCCTGCATCGAAATCATGAGCATGACCCTTACGAACATCGGCGTCAGGGCCGTGAGGGCAATGCTGAAACCGATGGAGAACGCCTCCCCCGAATCCATGGCCGATCTGATCTTCGCCGTCGTGGATTCCTTCGACGGCAGGCAGGCCGGCGCGGTCGTGAACGCCCTCGCGGAACTGCTGAGAAAGATCCACACGGGAAGCGTGATCCTCGGTGAAGGGGGAAAATCGGTCTTTCAGGCCGTCGTTGCGAACAAATGGAAGGAGATCCTCTCCGAACTCGATCCGGTCCTCATGCGGAAGGCCGCGATCGCCCTGGCACAGAACCGGGAAGCGGCGGTAGCCGCCAAAGCGGAGGCCGTCAGGGAGCATCCGGAAGCGTTCCTGGAGACCCTTTCCGCGTACTCGGCGCTGCGCAACCCCGCGCTTCGGGCCGCCGGCAGGCGGATGCGCCTCCTCGAGGACCTTCCCGAGGAAGAACTCGACGAGCGCGTTTCCGAGGGTCTCGCCGATCTGGACGTTCAGGAAATGGGAGAGATGATCAATTCCGTCGTCCGGCTCGCGAACCGGATCCGGGCCTCCCGGCCCGGCATCACCGCCCGGCACCTGGCGGCGCTTTCCGCCACCCTGGACGGGGAGGAAATCGGAAAGGCCGCGGACTGGATCGTCGGAGATGTCGCCGCGGGCCTGAAGCCCGTCATCCGCGGGGCGATGCCCGCCCTGCTGAGGGGACTCTCCGAGATCCTGACGCCCGATCCCGGGGAGGACAACTCCGAAATCGATGAAGCGCTGACCCTGCTGAAAAGCCGCATGACGAAGAAAGGAGGCCGGTGATGAGAGAGGAAATTCGAGAAGCCGTCACCGTTCTGGCCAACCGGTACGTCATGAAATGGAAAAGCGGGGGAGGCCGGATCGTCGGATATCCCTGTTCCTACATGCCCGTGGAAGTCATCGCCGCGGCGGGAATGCTTCCTTTCCGGCTGAGGGCCATGGAGGTCGTGTCGACTTCCATCGGGAGCAGTTACTACGGTCCCGTCGTGTGCAGTTTCCCGAAGTGCATCCTGCAGATCGCCGGGGAGCGGAAATACGCGTTTCTCGACGGCGCCGTCGTGTGCAACGGCTGCGACACGATGCGGAGACTCGATGACTGCTGGAGGAAGGCTAACGACGACATGCCCGGGATCCTTCCCTCCTATTTCGCGCATTTCGCGGTCCCCCACAAGGTGACGGACTACAGCGTCAAGTGGTTCGCCGGGGAAATCCGGAAACTTATCGACAGCCTTGAAAAGCATTTCAGCGTAACCGTCTCCGACGACAAGCTGAAAATGGCCATCGCGGAATACAACCGCAGCCGGACCCTCCTGGGTGACCTCGACGCCATGAGAAGCGGTCCCGACGCTTTCCTGTCGGGAACGGACGCCATGGCGATTTTCATCGCAGGCACGGCCATGCCGGCGGCCGATTTCAACGCCCTCCTGGAGGATGTCCTGGGCGGCCTGAAAAAGAAGAAAGACGCCCTTCCCGGCAGGAGACTTCTCCTCGTGGGAAGCGTCATCGACGACATCGACCTCTTCAAAACCATCGAGGAAGCCGGTGCGGTCATCGTGGCCGATACGGTATGTTTCGGGTCGAAGGACCGCACGGACCTGGTGCGTGAGGACGGCGACCCGGTGGCCGCCCTCGCCGAGAGATATCTCGGCTCCGTCAAGTGTCCCCGCATGTTCGGGGATTACAAGAGGAGGTTCGCCTTTCTGAAGGAATTGGCGGAGAAGACCGGGGCGGAAGGCGTCATTCTTCAGAACATCCGTTTCTGCGACCTTCACGGTTCGGAAAACGGAATCTTCGAGAGAGACCTCGAGGCGGCGGGAATCCCCTGTCTCCGGATGGAGCGGGAGTATGGACCCCTCGGAGACGAGGGACGGGTCCGGATGAGAATCGATGCACTTCTCGAAAGAATCGGCGCCGGCGGCGGCGGTTCAAGACGTGCCCTTTCGGCCGAACGAAGCCGCTGACGAGG
>ENA-ORXD01001508-ORXD01001508.1-sediment-metagenome-genome-assembly--contig:-NODE-1508-length-18934-cov-3.563822_pt1 | contig 18934 bp, 15 predicted proteins | sample MGYA00237862_ERZ511471 | MGnify/ENA metagenome assembly ERZ511471
GCTGTCCCGGGTACAACTTGCCAAAAGTTATATCATCCCGGATTTGCTCATAAATCGTCTCTCTCAACGATTTCGCATTCAACCTCTTTCTGACGACGATCATGTTATTTCTCTTCACGTAACGCATCATGAATGGCGGTGATGAATAAAATACGGCGACCATTGAATCCTGCGAAAGAATAATACGAATATGAAACGCGAGACAGTCTCGGGACCGGACAGAGAAACCGCCTGCCATTTTTCCCTTGATTGGGCCTTTGATAAAATTGTTTTTGGAACTCGGCTACGCTCGGACATCGTCGTTCACTTCTCATATACTGATGGAAAGTATATATGCATCAAGATTCTGTCAAGAACAAACAAGTAATATTTCGCATCCTGGTGCGGGGGCGGGCTGTGGGGTCAGGTCACTGCTTCTGCTCATGGCTTTCCCTCGTAAACGCATAGAGGCCGGCGGCCACAGCCAAAAAGAAGGCACAAAAGAGAAAGGCATCTCGAAAAGCCCCTGAGCTGAGAAAAGCGTCGGGGTGAAGGAGCACCATCAGCGCACCCAGCCCCTGCATGAAAACGCCCGCCCCCACGATGGCGGAAAAGTTCAGGACCGTCAGGGCGGTTGCCGAGCGATCCGGCGGCGTGAGTTCCTTGAGGTGGGCGTACGGAATGGTCGCAGTGCCGCCCAGGAGCCCAAAGGCCGCAAAGAGAAGCGCCAGCAGCCAGATCGGCGCACCGACGGGGACAAGGGCAAGTCCTGCCAGCGAGAGAGAAAGCCCCGCCAGTGCAACGACCATGATCCCCTTTCTCGCCTTGAAGATGCGATCCGAAAGGAACCCGCTGACGGGATTTCCGATAACGACTCCCAGCGTGAGCAGAAGAAGAAGATTGCCCGCCGTGACCGAGGAACAGCCCATCACATTCATCAGGTAAGGCCCCGCCCAGAGACCCTGCACGGCCGCCAGGACCCCGTAGCGGATGAAAACCGCCCCCGAGATGACGCGGGCCTGGCGGTCTTTCAGGACAAGGAAAAGCATCCGCATCGGACTGTCCAGTTCCACCGCCGTTGCCGCAGGCGCTTCTGCGTTTGCGCTGCGCTTCTTTTGCGAGGAGAAGACGAAGACCAGCGTCGCCGCAAGATGGAAGAGGCCGACGAGCAGGAAGGTCGTTCGCCACCCCAGGCCCTGCGCCCAGAGGACCAGAGGGGTGGTCGCGGCGACGATCCCCAGGTTGCCCACGGACACCACGACTCCCGAAATGGTCGCAAAGCGATCCGGCGAGAAGTGCAGGAAAAGGATTTTCAGGGCGCCGATAAACCCGCAGGACATGCCGGCCCCCATGAGCAGGCGGCCCAGGACCATGACACCTGCCGATTCGGCGAATGAGAAGAGAATCACGCCCGCCAGGGCCAAGGAATAAAAGCCCGCCATGACCCTGGCAGGGCTGAAACGATCCAGGAGGAGGCCCCCGGGGATCTGAAGGAGGGCGTAGGTATAGAAGAAGGCGGCCGACGCGAGCCCCAGGGTTCCCATGTCCATCGGGACATCCCGCATCAGGTCCGTCGTCAGCACGGCGATGGAGGACCTGTAGAACATGGAAAGCCCGAAGAGGACCGAAAGGGCTGCGAAAAGGACCCATCGTCTCAGGTCGGGTGACGGACTCGGCTCTGCTGCGGACTGGCTCATGGAATCTCCCGGGACCCGGATTTCGCCCGGCGTCAACCCCTCGACGAAGGCCCGCCATCATAGGACGAATCCCCCCCCGCCACAAGTCCGAATTCTCCCTTTGCGCGGGTGCGTCCCGCAGCCGGCGGACGGACAGGAAAAGGCCGCTGCCTCCGGGCAGCGGCCTTTTTCGCACTCGATCCGTGCGGGTTCTCCGAGGCAGAATGCGGCGCCGTTTCTGCAAACGCCATCCCGTCACGCATTCCGGTCATTGCCCGCGCCGGGCCGAACAGTTCTCGTCCGGGCGCGGCAGGGAACCGCACCGTGACAGGGGCCCTGACGGGGACGTCTGCAGCCCCTGCCATGCGCAGGCGGCACTCTCCGGTTACTTGATTTTGGTCTGGACGGCCTCGCAGCGTTTGCGGGCCGTCTGCATGAAGTGCTCGGCGTTGACGATATGTCGCTCGTGTTTGCCGCGGCCGACCTGGCCGAGCTCGTCGAAGGCCATGATCTCGAACACCAGGTGACGGCCCTCGATCCCCACCAGGGTCGCCACCACGGTGAGGGTCATCCCGACGAACGTCGCGTTCAGATAGGTCACCGACGTCGAGGTGCCGATCGTGCAGTAGCCCTCCGGCAGGATCGGGTCGATCGCGTTGACGGCCGCCTCGATCATCAGCGCCGTCATCGTCGGGGTCGCCACCAGCTCCGTCAGCGCGCCGCGCCCGAAGCTCAGGATGTCGGGCTCCGTCACGGTCTTCTGGAGCGTCTTGGAAAGACCGGGTTTCAACGCCGGCAGGTCCCAGGGAAGATTCTTTCTGTACATATCGTTCTTCTCTCTTTCTCGTTCTCGTTATTGCGATGCGGGCCGTACCGCCCGCCCCCCCGCTCTATCCCTTGAACAGCGACAGAAGCACGCCGGCCGCAACGGCCGATCCGATGACCCCCGCCACGTTGGGCCCCATGGCGTGCATGAGCAGAAAGTTCTTGGGGTTCTCCTTCTGTCCCACCACCTGGGAGACCCGGGCCGCCATGGGAACGGCCGAAACCCCGGCCGAGCCGATCAGGGGGTTCACCTTCCCCCCGGACAGATAGTACATGATGATCCCGAAGATCACCCCGCCGGCCGTGCCGACGCAGAAGGCCGCCAGGCCCAGCAGGACGATCGAGATGGTCTGGAAGGTCAGGAAGGTCTCGGCGCTGGCCGTGGCGCCCACCGTAACCCCGAGGAAGATCGTCACGATGTTGATCAGGGCGTTCTGGGACGTGTCGTTGAGCCGCCCCACCACACCCGATTCCCGGAACAGGTTGCCCAGCATCAGCATGCCGACCAGCGGCGCGGCATCGGGCAGCATCAGGGTGACGACGATGGTCACGGCAATGGGGAATACGATCCGCTCGGTCTTCGAGACCGGCCGCAGCTGGTCCATGACCACCATGCGCATCTTCTTGGTGGTCAGCAGACGCATGATGGGCGGCTGGATGATCGGCACGAGCGCCATGTAGGAGTATGCCGCCACGGCGATGGCCCCCAGCAGGTGCGGGGCCAGCTTCGAGGTCACGAAGATGGCCGTCGGACCGTCGGCCCCCCCGATGATGCCGATGGAGCCGCATTCCTGGGGGTTGAACCCCAGGTAGAGCGCCCCGATGAAGGTCGAGAAGATCCCGAGCTGGGCCGCCGCTCCCAGCAGCAGCGTCTTGGGGTTGGCGATCAGCGGCCCGAAGTCGGTCATCGCCCCCACCCCCAGAAAGATCAGGGGCGGGTAGATCCCGAGCTTGACGCCCTGGTAGAGGTACCACAGCAGGCCCCCCACGACGGTCTTCTGCTGCCCCGTGACCGCGTCGATCTCCACCGTCGGGGACACCATCAGGCCCGTGCTGGGCAGATTGGCCAGGAGCATGCCGAAGGCAATGGGCAAAAGAAGAAGGGGTTCGAACCCCTTGACGATCGCCAGGTACAGCAGGATCAGGGTGATCACCAGCATGATCCCCTGCTGGATCGTTATGGTCAAGAACCCCGTGCTGGCAATCAGCGACTGCACGGCCTGGAGCAGGTTTATTTCCATCGGAGCTTCCTTTCCTTCGTGAGACCCTCAACGCGCTCAGCCAATGATCGCGAGGGTGTCTCCCGTATTGACGTTGGCATTCTCGGTCACGCGGATCTCTTTCACGGTGCCGGCCCTGCCGCAGAAGATCTCGTTCTCCATCTTCATGGCCTCCAGCACGAGGATCAAATCGCCCTCATTGACCGCCTGACCCGGCTTGGCCGCAATCGAGAAGATCTTGCCGGGCATGGGCGCAACGATGACCTCTTCGCCCTCCACGGCCGCCACGGGCGCGACAGGGGGAGAGGCCGGGGCCGCCGCAGGGGCGGCGGGCTTGGGGGCCGCCGCGGGGGCGGACACGGCCGCAACGGCCGTCCCGGTCATCTCCTCGACGTCGACTTCATACGCTTTTCCGTTCACGTGAACGCGGAACTTCTTCATGACAGCTGTCTCCTTTATGATCGTGTAATCGCGCCTCTCGACGTCCCGGCGCCGTCGTCGCTATGGCTTCCAGCCCGATGTACCGCGCCGGTCGAGGGCCCGCTGCTCTATTGTTTCCGGCTGTAGGCCGCAACCGCCGCGGCGATCACGGCAAGCACCTCCCCGTCATCGCCCTCCGGCATCGCCGCCACGGCGACCGCTGTCGCCGATGCGGCTGCCGGCACCACCTTCGGGGCCTTCGCTCGTTCTGTCAGCGCGGCCGCAAGGCTCATCACCTTGATGACGCCTACCAGCAACACCAGGGCAAAAAACACCGTCCCCATCCCAATCGCTGCTACGGTCAACCCAAATGTCAACACGGACGTTCTCCCTTCTCTATTCAGGCAATCGCTTCCTCTTCGAGAACGACCGGTCGAGCTTCTCGCATCTCGGTCCGGGCGACGCGATCGGGAATCGCCTGATTCTTCTGCAAACCCGGCAGTTCAGCTGTTGCAGGAAGCCTTCGTGCAGCCTCCCGCAACCCCTGCACGGCCGGGATCCATTGTTGTCTCGGAACCGGGGTCGGGGCGATTGAACCCCGACCCCGTCGTTTCCGCTGACTGTAAACTATGCTAGCCTAATTCACATTTTACGTTAATCCGCCCCAAAGCATGGGCACAAAAATCAGCACCAGCACCCACATGATCAGGTTGATGGGGCCGCACCACTTGATGTAGTCGAAGAACGAGTAGCCTCCCCCCAGGACGATCGTCATCGGGGGCGTAGCGACCGGCGTGGACAGCGAGGCATTGGTGCACATGGCCAGGCCGATCAGCATCACGACAGGATTCGCCGCCACACCCTTGGCCAGGGCGAGCATGATCGGGGCGAACATGGCCGTGCAGGACGTGTTGGACATGAACTGTGTCAGGATCATGGCGACGAACGTAATGGATGCGAAGATGGTAAAGGGAGTGGCGGCATCGCCCAGGTAGCCCAGCACCAGATTGGCCAGCAGCTTGCCGCCGCCGCTCTGGTCAAAGCCCGTGGCGAACCCGATGGAGGCGCCCAGCAGCATGACCGTCCGCCAATCCATCAATTCGTAGGTGCGCTTTTCCGTGATGCACCCGGTGACGACCGTGAGTAACGCCCCGATCATCGCCACGGTGCCCAGCGGCCACTTCCCCCAGATGAACAGGCCGATGCAGAGCGCCAGGACCAGGGAGACGCGGATCTGCTTGCTCGTGTCTCCGCTGTTGTTATTCTCCGCCTCACCGTTATTTTTCTTTGCCATCATCTCCTTCATGAGCGGTCCGGGCTCCGGGTTCACCCCCCAGAACTTCCGGGCAAGAACTTTGCCGAGGGTGAAGTTGTAGAGCAGCAGGGCCCCGCACAGGATGACGCCCATCTTGCCGACTTCGAAGAAGGTCAGCGCGCGATACCCGCCCTTTTCCAGGACGCCCGAAACGATGACCTGCGGCGTCGAGCCCGCCAGGGTCAGGATGCCCCCCGTCACCGCCGCGGCGGCCATGGGCATCAGGAGGGTCTTGTCGTGCAGCTTCCCCTTGGAGGCGGCCACGAGGGCCAGCGCCACCGGCAGCATGGTGGCCGTCGTGGCGCTGTTGCTGAGGAAGGCCGAAAGAATCATTGTCACTATGAACAAGGTCAACGCCAGGATCGTCGCATTGCCGCGGCCCACGTCCAGGATCTTCTGTCCGATCCGCATGGCCAGCCCCGACTCGAAGATCCCCGCGCCGACGACGATCATGCCGGCAATCAACAGATTGACGTTACTGGACAGCCCGCCCCATACGACTCCGGCCGGAACCACCTTGAATATGATCAACAGAATACAGGATAAAACCGCAGTGGCGGCCAGAGGGATGACCTCCGTAATGTAAAGAACCATCGCGACAACTAAAATACCGACACTCATTTCAGCAGGACTCAAACCAAACATTTCCGCTCTCCTCCCTTCTCAAAAAATGATTGCTCACATTTCGTCTCTCCATCTCGGGTATCGAATCGGCCCTCACCCGATGAGGGCCTGCTCGCGCCAGCCGCCGCCTTGCGCCTTGTCATGCAAGCCCCCCTGCCCGGGGGCAGGGGGGCTGCATGGATCATCTGTCTACTTGGCGGCCGATTTCGGTTCCGCAACCGGCGCGGGGCGCTCGAGCCCCGTGACGACCTGGGACTGGATCATGCGGGGCAGCATCATGTGGTGCTGCGGGCAGATCGACGTCGGGTTCTGCCAGACGCAGTTGGCAAAGGCCACGAGATACTTCCGCATGTCCTCGAACCGCACCACCTCGTCGACAAATCCCTTCTTCGCGCAGAAGTAGGGCCGAGAGGAATCCTCGTAGTGCTTCACGATCTCGTTCATTTTCTTGATCGTGGCGTCGAGCGGCTTGCCGGAATCCTTGTCCTTCACGAGCCGGCGGGCGTAAGACGCCGCCGCCGCCGTCTCGCCGTGCATGACGTTGATCTCGGTGGCGGGGGTGCCCAGGGTAAAGGCGTTGTTGTTGTTGGCCGTGGGGCCGCCCATGACGTAATGGGCCGCCGCCGTGCCCTTGCGCAGCACGATCAGCATCATGGGGACGTCCGTCTGCTCGATCGAGTAGATCAGCGACTGCCCCAGGCCCAGCAGCTCCGCCTTCTCGGCGGTGTCTCCCACGTCGATGCCCGAGGTGTCCTGCACCCAGATGACGGGCAGGCGGTCGCGGCCGCACAGGGTCACGAACTCGTTCATCTTGATGAGGCCCTGGCGGTAGAGCTTGCCTCCCACGGCGTGGTACTCGTTGGTGTACTCGGGGTAGTTGGGGATGAGGCCCTGGCGGTTGCCGATGACGCCCATGGGGAAGCCGTCGATCTTCACCACACCGCAGTAGATCTCGGGACCGTACTTGGGCCTGAACTCCATGTGCTCCGAGTTGTCCGTGAGCCGCGCCAGCACCTCCTCGAAGGAGTAGACCCTCTTCGTGTTGACGGGGATGAGGCTCGGCAGATCGGCGGGCGAGAGCTTCGGCTCGGCCGGCTCGGCCACGCGGAAGAACTTGGGGTTGTAGGCCGGCAGGAAGGTCATCCACTCCTTGATGGCATCGAGGACCTGGGTCTCCTTCTCGTAGACGGCCTTGAAGAAGCCCGTCTCGTTGTAGTGGATCCGCGTGCTTCCCGGGGGGACGGCCTTGAAGTGGCGGGTGGCCTCGATGAGCGCCTCGGCCCCTTCGACGTCAAAGGATCCCTTGGGGCTCATGCCGCTGACGATGCCGCCGCCGCCCACGGCGATGTTGGCTTTCTGGTGGGCCAGCAGGATCGTGGGGCTGATGCCCTGGTAGCCGCCGCCTGCGGGATTCGTACCGTAGATGCCGGCGATGATGGGAACGCCTTCCTGCTCGAGCTCCGCATGGCGGAAGAAGCAGGTGCCCTGCCCCCGGCGGTTGGCGTAGACCTTCTCCTGCTCGGGGAGCTTCACGCCGGAGCAGTTCACGAGCCACACGAGCGGCACGTGGAGCCGCTTGGCCAGGTCCGTGACCCTCAGGTTGTTGTCGGCCTGCCCGGCGATCCAGGCGCCGGCGATCCACTTGTTGTTGAAGCCGACCAGCACGCACCACTTGCCGCTGATCCGCGCCAAGCCGTCGACGACGTTGGTCTGGCCGGACTCTTCGCTGTCGGGGTCGTAGATGGAGTGCAGGGGGAAGAACATGCCGGGGTCGACGATGTAGTCGATCCGCTCCCAGACCGTCATCTCGCCGCGCTTGTGGATTTCCTCGGTGGAGACGCCCACGCTCGTCTTGATGCGGTCGACCTCGGCGTCGATCTCCTTCATGATCTCCGCGGCCCGCGCCACGTTCTCCTTCATGCCGTCTATCTGCGATTGCCGGAGCGCTTTGCCCAGGTCTTTCATCTTCTCGAAGTACTGTCTCATCGTTTATGCCTCCTCATTGGGCGATGGGGTGATGCTGCCGGCGGCCGCAGGCCGTCGGCAGCCCCCTATATGGACCGCGTTAGCGGTTGGCTTTGCGGATTCCCAGCTGGTCCTGGGCCATGATGAACTTGCAGATGTTGGTGGAGCCCTCGACCATGGCATAGGTCGGGGCGTCGCGGAAGATGCGCGCCACCGGGTACTCCGGCGAGTAGCCGTAGGCCCCGAGGATCTTCATGGCGTACTGCGAGCACTTGTAGCACAGCTCGCCGGCCAGGTACTTCGCCATGGCCACTTCCACGTTGTTCGACAGATCGCCCTGGTCCTTCTGCCAGGCCGCCTTGTAGACGATCAGCCGTGTTGCCTCGATGTCGGCCATCATCTGGGCGATCAGGTCCTGGTTCATCTGGAACGTGCCGATGGGCTTGCCGAACTGCTCGCGCTCCATGGCGTACTTGGTCACGATGTCCAGGCAGGCCTGGGCCACGCCCACCCCGCCGGCCGCGGCCGACAGCCGCGTCTGCGAGAGCGAGCCGAAGACGATCTTCACTCCGTCGCCGGGCTTGCCCAGGATGTTCTCCTTGGGCACCTTCGTGTTCTCCAGCACGATCTCGCCCGTCGGCGAGCAGTGCGAACCCATCTTCTCGAGATCCGTCACCGTGATCCCGTTGAAGTTCTTGGGTTCCACCACGAAGGCCGAGAGCTGCCGCTTGCCGCCCTCACTGGTGTAGGCGTAGAAGATGTTTACGTCGGCGCAGTTGGCGTTCGAGATCCAGGTCTTCGTGCCGTTGAGCAGCCAGTGGTCGCCCTTGTCCTCGGCCGTGGACTTGATCGCCATGATGTCCGAGCCCGCCTGGGGCTCGGTGATGCCGAAGGAGCCCATGTAGTCGGCATTGACCAGCTTCTCGATGTACTTCTTCTTCGCCTCTTCCGTGCCGTAGCGCAGGATCGTGAAGGCGCAGCCCAGCTCGTTCATGTTGACCTGGACGCGAAGCGCGCTCGAGGCCCGGGCGATCTCCTCGGAGATGATGATGGCGGCCAGCCAGCCCATTTCGTTTCCGCCGTAGGCCTCGGGGATGACCGTGCCGAAGAATCCCAGCTCGCCCATGGGCTTGACGGCTTCCTTGTAGGGGAAGTAGGACTTGTGGTCCCACTCCTCGGCAAAGGGTGCAATCTTCTCGGCAGCAAAATCCCTCACCGTGTCTCTCAACATCTTCAACTCATCGGGTAAATCAAAGTTCATATCGCTTCTCCTCGTGATAGATGATTATTTGTACGACAATGCGTCGGTGTTGCCGTTACGCCGGCCCTGCCGACGGCGCTCCGCCGGCCGGGCGGCGCTTGTTCTCACAGGATGATCCGCTGGGGGTCGACGACCTCCCGGAGGACCTTCAGCTCGCTCGCCGTGGGCGGCGCGGCCTCGGTGGCCTTGGAGATGTCCACGGTGAACTCCATGTTGTCCAGGATCTTCTGGGGCGAAATCCCGGGGTAGTAGTGGGCCAGGTACATCTCCTTGGTCTTCTCGTCGAAGCGCATCATGGCCAGGTTGGTCACAACGGCGCTGGGCCCGCCGCTCATCAGGCCCGCCCGCTCGCGGCCGCCGTTTCCGTCGAGGTAGCCGGGGCTCGTGAGGTAGTCGACTTTCTGGGGGAACTTTCTCTTTTCGTGCTGCATGAAGATGATGTAGCGGGGCACGAAGGAGGCCACGTCGCAGGCGCCTCCGCTTCCCGAGAAGCGGGTCTTCGGCCGGTAGTAGTCGCCGATGCTCGTGGAGTTCATGTTGCCGAACTTGTCGATCTGGGCGGCGCCCAGGATCCCGATGACCCTCTCGCCGGTGATGCGGTTCTGCATCGTGGCGAAGGCATCGAGAAGCCCCCCGTTGGAAGCGGCGCTGTACATGACGCGGGGGTCCGCGACGGCCATGGGAATCTCCTCGAGGGCCGAGTCGATGGCGCCCGTCTCGAAGAAGATGATGCTCTCGGGCGCGTTCATGTGCTTGGCCGCCATTGCGGCCACCATGGAAATGCCCGTTCCGCAGAAAACGATGTCGCCGTTCTTGATCTCGCGGGCAGCGATGATCGCCATGAGTTCTCTGAGTGTGTAATCCATAACGCCCACCTCCTTACTTTCTGTCCAGGCCGGTCGCGTAACCGGTCCTGGGGTCGGCCTTGATCTTCGCGAGCCGCTCCTTGCCGATGAGATCGAGCAGGCCCTGGTGGTCTTTCACGCCATAGACGAACTTGTCGAGGTAGGCTTTGAAGGCCCCGTCATCCTTGGCGGCCTTGGCGAAGACGGAAAGCTGCGCGGGATCGTAGTCGTAATGCTGGGAGCATGACGAGGGGTACGCCCCGTGGGGAACCTGCACAACGGCCGAAACGTGGATGAAGGGAATCTGGTTGTATTCGGGTTCGCGCCTCAGCTCCTCCGAGTCGACGATCTGCTCGCAGGTGACAATCACATTCCTGGCCGCCTTGGCCTGATCCACGTCGCAGAACTGCAGCCCCAGGATTCGGCAGGTCCCCTGCCGGTCCGCTTTCTGTACGTGGATGATCGTCACGTCGGGGGTGATGGCCGGCACCAGGACGACCTTCCTGCAGTCCGCCCAGCCGTCGAAGGGGTTGTCCATGACAACAAGCTTTTGGTTGACGATCTTCGGATCCTTCTCGCGCAACTCCTTCGAAAAGCCCCATTTGTTGACGATGTCCGTCCCGAGAGACGACCGGGTCGGCAGGAAGGGGAGCCCCATGGCCCCCGCGTGGAACCGCAGGCTCATCTGGTAGTTGGAGTAGTCCTCGTGAACGACCGTCCCCTTTTGGATGGCCTGCTTGAACCGGATGCAGGTGGGGGCGGCCCTTCCGTTTCCGCCGTAGGCGATCTCGATCTTACCTACGCACCCGCCGCCGACCAACTCGTCAACGCCAGTGCCATTGGAGTGGGCATAGACATGGAGGTTCGTGATCCCCTGGCGGATCATCTCATAGACGGCGGCCATGGGGTTTCGATTGATGGTGAACCCGCCGATCGAGATATGTGACCCGTCCTTTACGTAGGTCTTGACGGCCTCTGACAGCGACATGACTTTATCCGCTCGTACATCCATGATGCCTCCCTTGAAAACGGATTTTGATAATTGACCGACTTGTTTGCGCCCCTCCGGCCCCGGAACTCTATTTTCTCCCGAACCGCGTGCCTCGTCCGGTGGTTAAACAGTTTTATGATCGGCCCCCTGCCTTCGCAAGAGTCGGACCAAAACCGTAGAATGCACGCAAGTTGTTGATATAATGAGTTATTTGTTATATTAGGCAGGATTGGAACTCAGAGATGGGCACAAATTGCGCATGGATTACACTACACAATAAGGTCCACATGGTGGAATTATATTTTGAAAATGCGGAACGGAGGGCTCTTCAGGCGGTGCAGGGAAAACAGGACATGTAGAATTTACCCTACACATGTTTTCGGTTGGGAATTGGTCCGATCCGAAAGGCTGGCAAAAAATTTCCTGCAGGAAAAAATCGGGGTTGCTTGTCAGAGGCTGAAATCAATTTCCGCGTCGCGGTCCAGATCATGTGTTTTCATCTTCTCATAGAGCGATGTTCGATGGATGCCCATGATCCGCGCTGCTTTTGCCTTGTTCCCCCCGGCACTGCGCAGGGCCTCCACGATGACCTGCCTTTCCGTTTCGGCAAGAATGCGCCGCAGGTTTCCCGCACGCAGGGCGGGCATCGGGGAGGTCAGGGAAGGCCCCCCCGTGTCGGAACGTCGAACCCTCTCGGGAAGATCCTCGGGGCGGATGAGACGCTCCTTGGCAATGATCATGGCCCGCTCGATCACGTTGCGCAACTCCCGCACGTTGCCCGGCCAATCGTAGTTTTTAAGCTCTTCCATGGCTTCGGGGGATATGGCGGTGGCGCCCCAGCCCATTTCCTCGTTGAGAAGACGGACGAGATGGGCTGCAAGCAGGGGGATGTCCTCCGGGATGTCCCGGAGCCGCGGCGCGTGAATGCTGAGGATATTGATGCGGTAGAAAAGATCCATCCGGAAATCCCCCTTGCGCACCATCTCCTGGAGGTCGCGGTTGGTAGCGGCAATCAGACGGAAATCCGCCTGAATCGGCCGGGTCCCGCCCAGCCGGTCGACGGTGCGCTCCTGCAGCACCCTCAGAAGCTTTGCCTGCATGGGCCGGGGCATTTCACCGATCTCGTCGAGCAGGATCGTCCCCCCGTTGGCCAGCTCGAACTTGCCGGGCTTGCCCTGGGAACGGGCCCCGGTGAAGGCTCCCCCCTCGTAACCGAAAAGCTCGCTTTCGAAAAGCTCGCGGGGAATGGAGGCACAATTCACCCGGATGAAGGGCCCGTTGGCACGCGCACTGTTCTGATGGATGAAAAAGGCCACCACCTCTTTTCCCGTCCCCGATTCGCCCGTCATGAGGACCGATGCGTTGCTCTTCGCGGCGAGCATCGCGCTCTCTTTCATTTGCGTGATGGACGCCGAGCGGCCCACGATCGTCGCCCCGCCCTTCAGATCGGAGACCTGCTTCTGGTAATATTGCAGCTGACCGTCCATCACCTCGACCCGCGTGGTCAACTCGGCGACCTTGTTCGCCTCGTTCAGGACCCCCTTGCCCACGGCGCCGAGAATCCGGCCGTGAAGATCCTTGAGGGGAATCCGGGAGATGACCTGCCGCTTTCCCGCTATATAAAGAAGATCGGCGATCCGGGCTTTCCCGTCCTCCACGATTTTATGGAGATGGGTGTCCTTGATGACATCCTTGATATGTTTGCCCACGGCGTCGTCAGGGTCGATGCCGATGAGGCGCTTGCTGAAACGGCTCATGAAGCAGATGACGCCCTGCTTGTTGATGACGATGGGGCACTCGTAGGGGTTGTCGATGAGGGCATAGATCAATTCGTCGCCCAGCTGCCTGAGTTTCTCGATCTGTTTGTCTTTGGTCATGCTGTCTTTAACTCAAATCAAAGCAATATCGGGCCATGCCGCATAGCGGAACACAATCCCACAATGTGAAAGACCCGGAACAAAGCGTATACAAAATGAACTGTGATTTCCACCTTTATTTTTATACCCGGGGGGTAAATCAGGAAGCCGTACAGAGGGCGCGGCACTCTCCTAGTACATCCCCCGCTTTCCCGGTTTCATTCCTCCCGGCATGCCGGGCATGGTCATCTTCTGGTATCCCGACGGAAGCTCGAAGAGGCTGTCCGGGGGTGCCCCCATTTGGAGGTTGCGGTATTCCATGCTCCAGCTTCCATCGACAGCGGCTGTCTTGATGGGGAAGTTGATGTCCGTCGCGATCCACTGGTATGACTTCATGACCCGGTTGCCCTCCTTGTAGGTGACCTCGAATTTTTCCGTGGGGTGGCCTTCGATCGTCTCCGATCCCACTTTTTTTCTCGAGATCTCGCCTTTGAACTTCTCCCCGGGAACCTGCGACGGGTTGTGCTTCGTTTCCATGTACATCCTCTGATCCGGCATGATCACCCAGGTTTTGTTGAGATCCCCCCGGACGATGGTAAACTGTCCCATACCCTGGGACTCCATGCGGATCTTCTGCCCCTTCACATAGGTTTTCGACTGGCCGGTGTAGCCCTTGCTCTTCTGGATCATATCCGCCGAAAAGTCCACGGCCAGGGCAGCCGAAACGCCGCACAGCACAAGCATGACGCCCATCAGCCACACGAACGTTCCTTTCACCCCTTTCATCGTTCTCCTCCTCTGGCATGACCGTAGTTGCCCCCTTATACAAATATTCCTTCCATGAATCAACGGGGAATGAGAGAATGCTCATCGAATTCAGCGGAGATCTGCGGGACATGGGGGTTTGCCAGGAAGGAGCCGATCGCAGGGTCAGGGTCGGCGGCATCAGTACGCGATACCGCTTTGCGGGCGAGGGCGGCCTGCCCGTCGTGCTGATCCACGGCCTGGGCGCCTCGGCGGAGATCTGGTCGTCCAACATCGGTCCCCTGGCCGCGAAGCACCGGGTCTACGTCCCCGACCTTCCCGGGTTCGGCCTCACGGAAATGCCGCCAGGGATGGACTTCAGCCCCGCAGCCTACTCCCGGTTCATCGTGGACCTCATGACCGCACTGGGCATCGGGCGGGCGGCACTCGTCGGCCATTCCCTCGGAGGCGGCGTCGCGCTTCGCGTCATCCTCGATCACCCGGAGCGCGTGGAGAGCCTCGTCCTGGCAAGCAGTGCCGGACTCGGGCGGGACGTCAGCCTGCCCCTCCGTATCGCTTCGCTTCCGTTTTTCGAGCGCATCTTCTTCAAGCCGCCCCTGTCCGTCTTCACCCGCTTTCTCCATCGTCTCGTCTTCGACCCCGCCGCGATCACCGGCGAATTCGCACGGCTCTACTACGAAATGTTTTTCCAGCCCGGCGCCGTCCGGGCCTTCACATCAATCTTGCAAAACATCGCCACGCTCCGGGGTGCGCGGCCCGGGGTCCTGAAGCCCATCCGGGAGGGGCTCGGCACGATCACCGTTCCCACGCTCATCCTCTGGGGACGCCAGGACCGGATCCTCCCCGTGCGCCAGGCTATCGACGCCGCCGGGAGGATCCCCGGGGCGCGTCTGCACATCTTCGAGCGCTGCGGCCACATGCCGAACATCGTGTACCCCGAAGAGTTCAACCGGATTGTGCTGGAGTTCCTGAAGGAAAGTGGCCAGTGACCGGTGAAGGAGCAAGAAGGGACATGGGACAAGGGACTAGAGTAAAAAAAGGACCGGGAACATCCATTCCCGATCCTCGTTCTTTTGCTGGTTGTTTCTTCCCTATATCCTAATACCCTCTTCCCTCATGTTTGTGCCTATCCCGCTGTCATCCAGCTCTCCACCATCTTGAGGTGCTTCTGGTTCTGCACGTCGAGGGCGCCGCTCGCGGCAAGATTCGCAAGTTCGGCATGGCTGCCGTTGTGTTTCGAGCAGCCTTCGACGACCTCCGAGTCGAACTGCCCGCCGTTCACATAGACCCCGGCCGTGAAGGAAACGGAGGCAAGCCGGCCGGTGGCGCGGATGATCAGGTCCTTGAGCACGTCGTTTCCGAAACCGCCTTCGCGAAGGGCGATGCCCATGGCCTTTTCCACGAGATCGACCGTGTCGGCCATGGCATCGTCCAGGTCGGTGTAATTGGTCTTGATATGCCGGAACCACACATGGGAGAGGTAGAATAACGCTTCAGGCTCGCTTTCGAAGCAAAGCCATCCCCCGGCCGATCTTCGGCCCTCGTCGACTCCCGCTGCCGTCTCGATCCGCATCACGAAGCTGTCTTTACTGAGTCCCGCCTTCTCGACGCCGAAGCGTTTCAGCGAGGCACGGGCGACCTCCACCACGTGATAGTCGGAGTTACCCTTCAGTTTCTGGATAACTTCCAGTTCGATCTCGTCAGCGTGCTTTTTCCACTTCCGGTCCAGTTTGCTTTTCGTCTGCGTATCCATCGGGCACGTCTCTCGGATGAAATCATTTTCGAAGTCCCCCGGATTTCTTTCCGGGTAATTCGGCCTTCCTGTAGAAGGTGAATCAGCATGATTCATGCCAAAAGCACGCGGCTTCGCTGCAGGCATCCGGCATCCGGCATCCAGCTTCAGGAAAGAAGCGGATTCTACTCCCATGAACCCATGATTGCGCGATGCCTGGGGCAAGTCTGCCGGACGGACAGATATAAGGAAGGGATTGCCGGGACATGCACTTCGTGCCGTTTCGGCATCGTCTAAAATGTGACAGGGTGCCGGAAGAACGGACATAAGATTGTGTCAGGTGTTAAGTGCCAGGTGTTAAGCGAGAAAGAATCAATTCTTTCCATAACACATGGCACATAACACTTATCTGCTCCAGAGCGCGTCCCTTAAACCCGACTTCCTCTCGATCCGTCTCGACAGCGCCGCCTGCAGGGCCGTCTCGCCCGCCCACAGATCGACGCGCCTCCGGGCCCGGGTCACGCCCGTGTACAGAAGCTCACGGGTGAGCACGCGCGCATCCCCCGCGGGAAGCACGAGCAGCACGCGATCGAACTCCGTGCCCTGACTCTTGTGGACCGTCATGGCAAAGACCGTCTCGTGCTCGGGCAGCCGATAGGGCTCGAACTTCCTCATGGCCCCTTCGGGGGCCGGGAAGAAGACCCGAAGGGCCCCGGCACTTTCCGGGTCGGCCAGCGTGATGCCGACATCTCCGTTGAAGAGTCGCAGGCCGTAATCGTTCCGGGTCACCATGACGGGGCGACCCTCGTACCAGGGCCGGCCGGGCAGGATGTGCCCCTCGCGGACCAGGATGTGCTCGATGACTGCATTCAGGGAGCCCGAGCCGTAAGGGCCGTCCCGCAGGGCGCATAGGACACGGAAACGGCTGAAGCGTTCGAAGACGGCCGCAGGTGTCTCTGCGGCCCGGTAATCCCCGCAGCCCGCAAGGACAATCTCTTTCATGGCACGCGAAAGGTCGCGGGGCCTCGGGACCCGCCGCCAGCCGAGATCCCCGTGATCTTTATCATGAAGAATGGATAGCGCCTCGTCTGCATTCCCTCCATTGATCGCCCGGGAAAGGGCGCCAATGCCGCTTTTGGCACCGAAGCGGTAATTGCGTCTCAATTCGACGATACAGTCGCCGAGGGGGGATTGGATCACCCCTTGCGGCGTGAGCGGAACGCTCCGGCCGCTTGCGGCGGCAATTCTCTCCCCGAAGGGCCCTGAATACTGCGGCTCGCGATCAGGGCCGCATATATCGCCCAGGACGGCACCCGCCTCGACCGAGGCCAGCTGGTCCCGGTCGCCGAGCAGGATGAGCCGGGCAGATGCAGGCAGGGCCCTCACCAGGCCAACCAGGAGCTGCAGGGAAACCATGGAGGCCTCGTCGACCACGACGGCATCGTAGGGCAGCAGTTCCTCATCGCTTTGCACAAAGGAGGCCGACCCCGTGCGGCGCCCCAGCAGGCGGTGCAGGGTGAAGGATTCCATGCCGGCGAGTCCCGCGCGGATGCCGTCTGCACAGGCAAGCCCCCCGGCCGCCTCCCGGATGGCTTCCTGCAGCCGGGCGGCTGCCTTGCCCGTGGGGGCGGCCAGAGCAAGTCGGAGCGGTCTCCCGGTCGCCTGTTCCATGAGAAGGGCGAGGATCCTCGCCACCGTCGTTGTCTTCCCCGTGCCGGGGCCTCCCGTGATCACGCAGAAGCGCTTCAGTACTGCCACGGCCGCGGCGACCGCCTGCCAGTCCACATCCCCGTTGCCGCCCGCGAAGAGTCTTTCAAGTCCCTCGTGCAGCAGCGGGATGTCGACCCCGGCGGCCGGGGCCTGTGAGCGCTCCAGGAGAAGGCGGGCGAGGCTCTGCTCGGCTTCCCAGTGGCGATAGAGATAGAGGCGGGTCCCGTCGAGAACGAGCGGCCGCCAATCGCCGGGGGCCCCCACGACGGGGCTTTTTAGCAGCGCCGAAACCCACCGCTCGAGATCGGGGCAGCGCAGGGTCGTTTTCCCTTCGGCAAGCGTGGCACCCGCACTCGCGGTAAGCTCGAGGCAGATGTTCCCCTCGGCCGAGGCGCGGCTCACGAGGGCGGCAGCCAGCGCAAGGGCCCCGTCCCCTTTCCCGGAGAGGCGTGCCATCAGGCGGGCAAAACCCCGGTCGAGATCGGAAAGTACGCCTGCCGCATGGAGGGGTTCGATGATCTCTCGGTTCATATCAGTCCTTACCGCTGCCTGGCGACAAGCCCCTCCGAGAGGGCCTCGATGAGCCCCCGCGGGGGCCGGTCGCGGAAGATGCCGCAATCGGTTCCTTTTGCGGGGTCCACGCCGCGAAGGAAAACGTAGAAGGCCCCTCCGAAGTGCCTGTCGTAATCATAGTCTTTCACCCGGTTCTTCAGGTACTCGTGCAGCGCCAGGGCGTAGAGGTGATACTGAAGAACGTAGAGGTCATCTTGCATCGCGGCCGCCAGGGCCTCCCTGCCGTAGTCCTCGGGCAGGTTTCCCAGGTGGTTCGACTTCCAGTCGATGAGGTAGAACCGCCCGCCGTGCTGGAAAACGAGATCGATGTAGCCTCTCATGAAGCCCTCGACGGGCCGGAAACGAAGCGAGCCGATCCGCTCCGGAAAGTCGCCTGCAACACACCCGGCATCGGCGAAGAGAGCCCGGAGCCGCGCCGGGGTGACGGGCCTGAGGGGAAAGTAAAAGGAAAGCTCATGCAGGCAGTTTCCCCTCTCGAGACCCGAGAGCCTGACGCCCCGCTCGGGCTCGAGGGGCGTGTCGATGACCCTGCCAATCATGTCGCACAGGGTGTCGCACCAGTGCGGTTCGTAGCCGTACTCCGAAAGCGAAGCAGCCACGATGTCCCTGACGGCGTCGCGTCCGGCGTCGGCGAAGTCGAGGCGCTCGAAGATGGCGTGGAGGCACTTCCCTGCCCTTGCCCCCCGCGGGAAGGCGAAGATTCCCGCGGGTTCCATCGTCTCCACCGCGGCCGACCCGGGTGTCCGTTCATCGTGATCGGGAAGCTCCGCGAGGCCTTCGCTCGCTGCCACTCCCCGGTCCGCCTCCGCGACGAGGGAGGAAAAGCTTGCGATCTCGAAGGCGCGCCCCACTTCCCGGCGGAAGTCCCGCGCCTCGAGCGGTCCGTTCCGGCCCGCATCGGGCGGGATGACGGGCCCCGCTGCCTCGGGCAGCAGGCTGAACTCGACGGCCCCATCCGATACGGCGGCAGTGTTCTCCAATTCTCTCCGCAGGCTGTCTTCGTCCATCGCTGCGACACGGGCCTCCGTCTCATCCACAGCGGACGACAGGGCGCATTCCGGCGCGTGAAGGATGTAGGCAAGCGACGAGGTCTCCGCTCTGTTGATGGGCCCCCAGACGAGGTAGCAGCGGTTCTTCGCCCGCGTGACCGACACGTAGAGCAGGCGGACGTTCTCGG
>ENA-ORXD01001510-ORXD01001510.1-sediment-metagenome-genome-assembly--contig:-NODE-1510-length-18898-cov-10.549280_pt1 | contig 18898 bp, 13 predicted proteins | sample MGYA00237862_ERZ511471 | MGnify/ENA metagenome assembly ERZ511471
GAAAATAAGACGCCCCGGCCGGGATTCGAACCCGGGTCGGAAGCTCCGGAGGCTCCCAGGATATCCACTACCCTACCAGGGCACAGCGAAGACACTCAAAAGCGATATCTTCCATATGAACAGGGTGTGGAATGGTATAATAATTTTGGAATCCCCCGTATCCGGTCCGGTCTGTGCCGGAACATTCCTGATTCTGCGGCTGTCCGAGCGATACAACTAACATAACCGGGACTGGTACGGTAGGTACGAGACCAGATGCTTGCGCTCGTGATCATTGCTGTCCTCCTGGCCTTCGCCTTCACCTATACCAACGGATTCCAGGATGCGAGCTCGGTTGCGGCATCGTTCATTGCCTCCCGATCAGCAATGCCGAAACAGGGAATCCTCTTTGTGGCAGGCATGGATATTCTGGGGGCCCTCCTGGGGGGGAGTGCGGTTGCGTTCACCATCTCGGGCCTGCTCCTCATGGAGCCATCCACCGAGCTCGTGGTTGTCGTGCTCGCTGCACTGGTTGGGGCGACGGCATGGAACCTCATCACCTGGAAATCCGGGCTCCCTTCCTCATCCACCCATGCCCTCATCGGGGGACTTATCGGAGCTGCCACCGCTGCCGCAGGATTGGAGAGCGTCGCATGGGGGCTGCAGGAACTCCTCATACCGCCCCACGAACTGACAGGGTTCGTCAAAATCCTGGTATTTCTCATCGTTTCGGTCGTGATCGGTTTCATAGGAGGATACGCGTTACATCGTTCAGTAAAGTTCCTCCTCCGCAACGCACATCGTTCTGTCACTGGCAGTTTCGTGAACCTGAACTGGGCCGCAGCCGGGGCAATGGCATTTGCCAACGGGGCCAACGATTCGCAGAAACAGCTGGGGGTCATCGCCCTCGTCCTCTTTGCCGCAGGGTTCAGTGCAACGCTTGAGGTTCCGTTCTGGGCCCGGATCGGGTGTGCACTGATGCTCGGGTTCGGCACCCTGAGCGGCGGGTGGCGGATCATGACCACACTCGGCAGGAGGCTCTTTAAAATAGAGCCGGTCCATTCATTTGATTCGCAGATCTCCTCCGGTGCCGCAATAGCTGTCTCCACCTTTCTCGGGGCGCCGGTATCATCAACACAGGTCATATCCATGTCAGTCATCGGGGTCGGCAGCGCCGAGAGCCCACGAAAAGTCCAATGGTCTGTGGGGAAGAAGATCGTGGGGGCCATGCTGATGACTATTCCCGTCACCATGATTATCTCGGGGGTTGTGTACCTGGTGATAGCACTTCCTGCCGGAGGATGAGGGAATCCATGAACGAGACAGAAGGAAACCGGAACAGAAAGAAGCGGCGGGGGCTCTTTGATGTCATCTTCCCCAGGGAATACGATTTCGAAGGGATGCTTGCCCACCAGGCGGAACGGACCCTGGCCGGTGTCCGGATCTTTGCCGCCTGGCTGGACAAAACTCCGCTGATCGAACCGGTTATTCTGGGGCAGGTAGAAACCGAAGTGGATGAGCTGCGGTACCATCTTGAGGAAAAACTCCTCGAGGCATTTTCCACACCCTTTGACCGTCAGGACATCTACAGCCTCTCCCGCCAGATGGATTATATCCTGAACTTCTCCCGCGAGACGGCAACCGAGATGTATGCGTTCGGAGTGGAACCCGATGACCATATCCGGGAGATGGTCCGGGGACTTCTCTATGGTACCGAACAGGTGTCAGCCGCAGTCAGGGTCATGAGCAATGACCAGAAACAGGTGGAACAGGCAATCCGGGAAGCGCGGAAGGCCATGCGTGCCATTGAGGCAGATTACATTGCAGGGATGCAGGATCTCTTCTCGACCAGGGACCCGATGACCGCGCTCCGGAAGCGCGAAATATACCATCACCTCCGGGATGCAGGGAGGGCTCTCCGTGCAACGGTAGATATCCTCCACAAGGCCGTGGTCGGCATTTCATAGGGCCCCGGGTATGTGGGACCCCCGACCGGTCCAATAATAGGATGGTCCTGTCAGAGGCGGTTTTAGGGAGCACGGCCGGGCCGGGCACGTTATACCCCTGCCCCTGAGCCCGGATTATGCTTTCTTCACCCGGTAGGTGTGCCAGATTTTGCAGGCCCCCTCATGGCTCACCATACAGGGGCCGACCGGGGTCCTCGGGGTGCACACCCGGTCAAAGAGTTTGCAGTCCGAGGGTTGCGCTATCCCCCGGAGCACCTTGTCGCAGATACAGGCTGAGTGCTTCTCGATGTGTCTGAACTCGATCCCGAACTTCTTCTGGGCGTCATACTGCTCAAATCCGGGTCTGAGCCTGAGTCCTGACCCGGGGATGACCGGAAACCCCCGCCATTCCACATCGCACGGCTCAAAGACCTGATACATAATCTCCTTTGCCTTCAGGTTCCCCTCACGGCACACAGCACGCGGATAGGCATTATCAATCCGGTGTGAACCTTCCTTCACCTGCCTGACCAGCATGAGCAGGCCGAGCAGGATGTCCTCGGGATCAAACCCGGCAACCACCTGGGGGACCGGGAACTGTTCGTACTCGCTGTATCCCGCAACCGTGCAGACATGCCCGGGGAGCATGAACCCGTTGAGGTGCGCCTCTCCCTGCTCGAGCAGCCACTTCATTGCCGGCGGGACCAGGCGGTGGCAGGAGAGAATAGTGAAGTTGTCAGGGGGGTGGGAGAGGATTGTTGCAGCCACCGTCGGAGCTGTTGTCTCGAATCCGACGGAAATAAAGACTACCTCCCGGTCTGTTTCCCGGGCGATCTCCACGGCTTTGTGCACCCCCTGGACCACCCGAACATCGCCGCCACTTGATTCAAGCGAACCCCTGCTGCCCGGGACCCTGAGGAGGTCCCCATAGGTCGCAACAATGCAGCCCCGTTCAACCAGGTCGAGGGCGGCATCGATCTCACCCTGCGGAGTGATGCAGACAGGGCAGCCCGGACCCATGACGATCTTCAGGTTTTCCGGGAGAAGACTCCGGATCCCATGGCGGGCGATTGCAGCTTCATGCGTCCCGCAGATGTGCATGAAGGTCATATCGCGGTCGACCATGGCATGCAGTTTCTCAGCGATCTCTTTTCCGAGGGCCATTTCTGGCTAGCTATTTACCTCCTGACGGACATAATAGTAGTCATATGAGCCTCGAGACTGTTGTGAATGTCACGCCGACGGTCCCGGCAGAGCTGTTCGGCCTTTCCGGAAACCTGCTGGCGATCCTGATCGTGATTGCCGGCGCAGCGATCGGGGTGCTGCTCTTCTTCTTTGTGGGCTGGCTCCAGAAGCGGGCCGAGTCCACTGAATCAAAGCTCGATGACATCATTATCGCCGCACTCGGGACACCGTTGGAGATTGCCGTTCTGGTCATCGCCATTTTCCTGGCTCTCCAGGTTGCCACCCTTCCCCCCGGCCTGGAGTGGATCGTGGAGAGCAAGTACTTCAATGCGGTCTATGTCATCCTTGGAGCATGGATTGTTTCGAGCTTTGCCTACGACTTCATCAGCATCTATGGATCCCGGATTGCAGGCCGGACCGAAAGTGATATCGATGACCGGATGATTGCACTCGGCCTCATCATAACCAAGTACATCATCTGGTTTGTCGCCTTCCTGCTCATTCTCTCCATCCTTGAGATCGATATCACGCCCTTCCTGGCCGGTGCCGGCATCATCGGTCTTGCCGTCGCCCTCGCCGCCCAGGACATCCTCTCGAATTTCTTCGGCGGCGCTATGATTGCCGTCGACAAACCCTTCAAGCTGCATGACCGTATCCAGATCGACCAGTACTACGGTGATGTCATCAATGTGGGACCGCGGAGCACCCGGTTAAAAACACTCGATAACCAGATTGTCACCATCCCGAATGCGAAGGTTGTTGACAGTTTTATCATCAATTACGCCATGCCGGACACCAGGCTGAAGGTAAAGATTCCTGTCGGAGTGGCGTATGGATCCGATGTAAAAAGGGTAAAGGCTGTCCTCCTTGAAACCGCTCACGAGATGGCCGAACGGTACGACTATATCCTGAAAGACCCTGAACCTTCGGCCTATTTCCTTGAATTTGCAGATTCAAGCCTGAATTTTATGCTTCTGGTCTGGACAAGCGATTTCTCCATGATCTGGGATGTCCAGGATGCCGTGAATACCCGGATCTGCGAGCGGTTTGCCGAGGAAGGAATCGAGATCCCGTTCCCCCAGATGGATGTGTACCTGAAAAAATCCTGAAATTTTCTCTCCCTCATTTCAGGCAGCTGTCGTGTATATATCCCATATTTTATCGTGCACCCCGGAGATTCACGTATATGTTCGGGATCTCATCCTTCTGCCTCCACCATGAGCCACTCGATGTCGCACTCGACCGACTTTCGGCGATTACCGATCTGATAGAGGTGATGGACGATGGAGCACATTTCTTCGAGTCAACCGAACTGCTGGAATCATACTCCTGCCGGTATGCCGTCCATGCACCGTCCCGGAGCATCAATATCGCGAGCATCCACGAACCTATCCGGCGGGGTAGCGTTGAGGTCATCGGAGACTGCTTCTCGCTTGCAGGGGAGCTCCCAGCTGATGTGGTGATCCATCCCGGATACTTCGCCTGGGAAGAAGAGCAGCAGAAAGCACTGCGCCAGTTCCGAAAGTCCCTCACCGAGCTTAAGTCTCTGGCAGAAGAGTGCTCGACAACGTTCTATATCGAGAACATGGGGAACTGGAACTATTTCTTTTTAAAAAGCCCGGACGAGATCGACCGCCTCGGTGAATTCGGCCTTGCCCTCGACGTGGGTCATGCAAACCTGAATCACTGCCTCGATGAATTCCTCACTCTCCCGCTCTGCCACGTACATCTCCACGACAACAACGGGATTGAAGACTCCCATGCTCCGGTTGGGCGGGGTTCGATCGATTTCGGACCAGTACTGAAGGCGGTGGAAGAGAACAATGCAACCCCGATTATCGAAGTGGGAACATTTGATGGGGTGCTCGAGAGCCTCGATGTTCTGTCACGGATGACTCGTTGATGACGCGTCAGAACCATATTCCACCAGGGAAATCCCATTTTTTCAGGCAATTCCCGGGCCTTTTCCGTAATCTTTTAAAGGATTCACTTCCAAGATTAGTGGTGCACTGCGCCTCAGTGGCTCAGCCGGCAGAGCGCGTCCTTGGTAAGGACGAGGTCGCGAGTTCAAATCTCGCCTGAGGCTTGCTATAATAGTTCAAAAGATTTGGGAGATTTTAGATAACGAACCTTGTTTTGAAATTATTGCTTGCAGTAAAATCCATCATCCGTACTACATTAAGACCTTTTTTTTCACAGAAGAAGGTCGCAAAGGCACCATAACCTGGTCGTGCAAACCGGGGGCCAGGGAATTGGTGGAGTAAAAAAACTGAAGTTGGTTCCTATACGGTTAATACCACACCTCCAGGGGAGTGTCGCCCGGGATGCCGAAGACCCGGTACCAGTCGTCGGTTGTCCCGGACCACGAGTAACTCCGGTCCATATCCAGGTACCACTCCCCGTTCCGGAACACCCCGATCTCCACCAGACTGTCGTCATTCCAGTCTCCAACCGCTGGAATATCACCAGGAATCCCGAAGATCCGGTACCAGTCATCCGTCGTCCCGGACCACGTGAAACTGCGGTCCATGTCCAGGTACCACTCGCCGTCCCGGAACACCCCGATCTCCACCAGACCGTCCTCATTCCAGTCACCGACCACCGGCTTGTCGGTTGAGAAGCCAAACGTAGACGCGTTATCAGGACCGAACCCCTCCCAGGCGAAATTCCCGTTCAGGTCGAAATACCACACGCCCTCGCGATAGATCCCGATCTCGTCACTACCATCATCGTTCCAGTCGCCGGCAACCGGGATATCTCCCGGGATACCGAAGACCCGGTACCAGTCGTCCGTCGTCCCGGACCACGAGAAACTCCGGTTCATGTCCAGGTACCACTCCCCGTTCCGGAAGACGCCGATCTCATCCATGCCATCGTTGTTCCAGTCGCCCATAACCGGAGTATCACCGGTCATGCCGAATATCCGGTACCGGTCAGTGCCTGTCCCATCCCAGGCATAGTTCCGGTTCATGTCGAGATACCATTCCCCGTTCCGGAATACCCCGATCTCGTCAAGCCCGTCATCATTCCAGTCGCCCATAACCGGCGTATCACCGGTCATGCCGAATATCCGGTAGGAATCGGTAGCCGTTCCATCCCAGGCATAGTTCCGGTTCATGTCCAGGTACCACTCCCCATTCCGGAACACGCCGATGCGTGGCTCTTTGAGGAGCGAACGATATGCATTGAGCCTCCCGCCGGTCAGGAGCATTCCGGAGAATCCCGGCTTCGGATCGACCCCGCTCAGGATTGCGTCTTTTATCTGGAGATTGGTATATCCCGGATGGTATGCCTTGGTCAGACCTGCAACACCTGCAACATGAGGGGCTGCCATGGAAGTTCCACCCATATAACCATATCCACCGGGAATGGTACTGTAAATGTTCTTACCAGGGGCAGCAAGATCGACGGTCACCGGCCCGTAATTTGAAGACTGAACACTATTAAAAACAGCGAGGTTGTCATATGAATCGGACGCTGCCACCGAGATAATTTTTTCTGAAGAATATCCCGAGGGATAATGGGGATTGCTGTCGGTATTCAGACCTTCATTTCCGGCAGAAAACACAAATAACATGTTCGACTGATCGATGGCACTCTTGACTAACGTATCAGATCCCCCGTACCACCCCCACGAGTTGCTGGCGATGCAAGCACCATTATTCTGAGCATAGAGGAGTGCCTTTGCCGCATCGGCACTATTCCCTCCGTAGTTTTCCGAAAATTTGACCGGCATTATCTTAATATTCCAGTTTATTCCGGCAACTCCTATCCCGTTGTTCCCCGCCGCTCCGATGATACCGGCACAGTGCGTACCATGACCATCGATATCCATCGGATCGCTGTCACCGTTGTAAAAATCGTAGCCATATCTATCATCGATATAACCATTCCTGTCATCATCGATGCCATTTCCCGGAATTTCATCAGTATTGATCCATATGTTCGGGGACAGGTCAGGATGCTTATAGTCCACCCCGCTGTCGACCACTGCAATGATCACATCGGTCGATCCGGTCACGACACTCCAGGCACGAAGGGCATCGATATCGGCATCGTAGACACCGCCCACCTGCCCATAGTTGTGGAGGGCCCACTGACTTAAAAGACTGGAATCATAGGGCACGCTCTCTCCTTGAACTGGAATACCACTTTCAAGATAAATAAGATAGTTCGGCTCTGCGTACTGGACGGAATCGTCCTCTGAGTATTTCAGGATAGCATCCTCAACAGAAAGCCCAGGAGGAAGTTTCACATGGTGTACGCCTTCCAAGCCCAGTGGTGAAAAATCCTCGATGACCTTTGCATTCGCCTTTTCATGGACCTTTTTCACCTTTTCCGTGTCCTTTGCGGCATCCGGTTTGAATCCGACGATCAGTTCTGATTCGACATACTTGCGGCTTTTCACACCTTCTGACTCATTGGTTACAGCACCCGGACTCTCATTTGCTATGTGATCTTCCTGGACATCCGGTACCGGATCCTCCGTGCTTTCATTCGGGAGCGTGTATGGCTCGCCTTCAGGAGACAGAGACTGGCTGGCGGTGATATTTGCTTCCTCATCTTCGGGAATACCGGTCTGGACAGGTATCGCAGCTCCATCGGTTGCTTCCGGTATCGGATCCACAATGCTTTCGTTCAATGCAATGTCCGGTGAATCTTCCGGCGACTGAGACTGGCTGGCGGTGATGTTTGCTTCCTCACCTTCGGGAATACCGGTCTGGACAGGTATCGCAGCTCCATCAGCGGCCCCCGGGTCAGCAGTAACCGATACGATAGCAAATATCACAAGAATACCTATCACGCTCATGATTTTCTTTTCCTTCATACCCATGCATTACCCACCATAATTCCAGTATTTTTACAAATTAACTCGTGTAGTTATCAAACATATAGTATGAAACCGGATACCTCCTGCCGGTAACCATCCGAAGAGTAAAGTGAGATTACAACCGTATTAGATTAAACACGTGCGTGGTATCCGTGGACTCAGGCGATCAGGCTTCGTTTCCAAAATCTGAGGCGTTACTACAAACTTTAATCGATAATTTCACCAATCGTAATTTCATTTTCACCCTTTCCCATTCAGATTACAGGACGGTTCTCGGTGGAACGGAGAAAGTAATCCGGGCTGAGAAGGCACTCTTTGAAAAAATGAATATTTCATATCTCCATGTATTCCCAACGTTCATTCCCTTCATTCCCTTGGAAAATAACCTCATGGTCGGGGTCTCGATCGATGGAAATCTGATTGGCACCTATACCCTGTCCGAGCTTGGCCTCATCTTTGAACTCCTGGCAGGAGATGATTATTTCAGGCCCGTCGCCTGTCATCTGCATCATCTGAGAGGTATATCCCGGAGAGATGTGAATCACCTTATCCATATCCTCAATCCACCGGTAATCCGCTTCTTCATTCATGATTACTACGCAATCTGTCCACAATTCAACCTCCTCCGGGACGGAGGTGTATTCTGCGGGGGACCGCCTGTTGAATCCGATATGTGCGCCGGTTGCTCATGGGGCAGGGACCGGAGTTCACATGTTCAATCCTTTGGCGATCTGTTCAGACACCATGGTATGGAGTTCATCGCCCCATCCCAGGTGGCAGCAGATATCTGGAATGCATCCGCTTCCTATGAAGGTACAACCGTCAGGGTCGTACCCCATTTCAGGATGGCAGAGGTGCCGTCGGCACCCGTCCAGGGGTCCGGAAATCCGCATCGAATACGAATCGCTTATGTAGGATATCAGGCTGACATTAAGGGCTGGCAAACCTGGTCCAGAATTACTCAGGAGGTAAATAGTGATTTTTATGAGTTTTACCATATCGGAGCAGCAGAAGACCAGCTGCCGGGCGTTCTTCATTTCCCTTTGCCACTGGAAAACGGGGAGGAGAATCCGGTCGCGGACCTGATGAAGAAGCTGGATATTGATATTGCCCTCCTCTGGTCTATCTGGCCTGAAACCTATTCTTTCACCCTGTTTGAGAGTCTGGCGGGAAGGTGCTTTATCATCACCAATCCTCAGAGCGGCAATATTGCCAGCGTGGTACGGGACCGATCTGCCGGTGCGGTCTTTGCAGCAGAAACCGAAGTCCTGGACTTTCTCAAAGATTCTTCCCGGGTTCATGGGATTCTCACCGAATACAAAACCAGATGCCCGAACATCGAGCTCTCCTGGAATCCCTCCATCCCGGAAGAAACAGCTCGTTTTATACAAAATCCGGTTCGCATTGAGTGTCCCGGGCCCCCCGGGTTGATACATCATCCGGATCGATCAGACAGTTTATTGTATCTTGAATCGGAACTGCAGCTCGGAACGCTGGTTTTTGACCTTGGTGCCCGCGTGCTTGAACAGGATACTCAATTACGCCGGATGCAGGAACAGACAAAAATTCTGGAAACAGACCTCCAATATCTTAGAAATGAGCGCGAATCAAGCATCGTGTGGCGTCTCGTTACACTGTTCCATTCCGTTTTCATCGATCGGGGACTTCCCCCTGGTACGAGGAGAAGGCGGCTGTATGACAGAAGCCTTGTAGTTGGGAGGACCCTTCTCGTGAAACAGGGTCAGGAATAAAAAGTAAAAATAAAACAGGCTGCCACCGGACGCAAAGGGTGTGAATGTTGATCGCAGGGAAAAAACGCCTGATGTTCACCCTATTACTACATAGGGCCGTATATCAAGGCTGTCAAGGGGAAGATTGGGATTATAGTACGGGTCTCCTTTCTTTATTGTCTCTCCCCATCGTTGGCAGAACCTTGCAGTATCTCCAGGATGATTATCCCCGAACCATGATTTTCCGCGGGTGGCAGATTCATAATGATACAACTCGGCAAACGGCGTGAATACGTTAAGATATCCCTGACTCTGTGCTCTCATACAGAGATCGATGTCTCCAAAGCCGACCCGGAATTCTTCATCGAATCCCATAAGAGATTCAAATAACCTCTTTTTGATCATCAGGCAGGCACCGGTTACCGCACTGTAGTTCCTTATCGAGGTGAAATGACCCATATATCCGATATCATGAGCATCAGAAAATTTGTAGACATGTTCTGCCGGACCGCACAATCCGATAACCACACCGGCATGCTGTATTGTCCCATCCGGATAGAGCAATTTTGCTCCGACACATGCCACATCTTTGCGCTGGGAATGTTCTAGGAGTGATTCAATCCAGTCAGGAGATATAACCTCCGTATCGTTATTCAGGAACAGCAGATGCTCTCCGCTGGCGACTCGTGAAGCCGCATTATTCAGCCGGGAAAAATTAAAATCCTCATCAAATTCAATGACCCGGATGTTCTGGTGGTTTTTTTTCAGTTCTTCAAAAAATTCTGTTGTTTCTTTTTCAGTACTGCGATTATCCACGATGATGATCTCATAGTTGCCGTACGTTGACCGCCTGGTGATACTCGTGATACAGGTTCGTAAAAGTTCAACGTGGTCCCGTGTCGGGATGATAATGGAGACTTCGGGGGTTGTGGTGAGTGTCCTCTTCACCCTGAAAAAATTAAAATTACCGGTATCGAATACGTCACCGTCGATCTTTTCACGTTCGAGAAATTCCCGGATTGCCCTCGTGCTGATAGGAGATACTCTGTCGATATACCTGTGTCCGGCACTGGATGGGTGTGTCCGCCAGTAGTAAAGGATTTTTGGAATGTGCCCGATCCTGCGCGTTCGTGAGACGATCCTCAGGAACAGGTCATAATCCTGGGAAACGGGAAAGTCACTCCGGAATCCTCCTGCCTCGCGAAGGAGGGAGGCCCTGATGGAGACGAGGTGAACGATGTAAGGATGGGAGAGGAGATAATCCAGAGAGAAATCCGGTTTATAGCAGGCGAATACGGGTTTTCCCTCTTCATTCATGAGAACCTCGTCGCTGTAAATAAAATCCGTGGCGGGTGAGGTATTGAGATATCGGGCTACTTCGTACAGGGCATCCGGGCTGAGTGTATCATCGTGATCCAGAAAACAAATGAAATTTCCGGAGGCAAGAGTAATAGCCTCGTTTGAAGCCGCTGCAACACCCCTGTTCTCCTCGAGAAAAATTACCTTGATGCGTTCGTCGTTCTCCTGGTATTCGCGAAGGATGGTGCGTACGGCAGGATCAGAAGAAGCATCATCGACGATGCACAGCTCCCATCTGCGATAACATTGCTGGAGAACAGATTCAATTGCCTGAGAGAGCCAGCTGCTCTGTGTATTCCAGACCGGGAGAATGATGCTGATGAGTGGGCGGTACGGAAACGAATCCGATTCCCTTTCTCTTCTTTCCAGCTCCTCGGGGGTCAGCGTATGATCTGCTATCCATCGTTCCTGAAGATATCCGAAACCTGCCCGGTTTGTCAGATATACTTTATATGCCCGGAAGAGGCCGACCGGGCCGCGATGAGAGAGAACCCTCGCTGATGCCTGAGCCATTTCACAGAGGTTCCTCCTTCGCGAACCCACCGGGAAGAGGCCCGAAATGAATAGCCTGCCCCTCCCCGGCCCCTTCCGACACCTGATATTCTTCATAGGCCCGAATTCAACTCTCTGGTTGAATACAATCCAGTACTATATGATCTCATTCCGAAAAAATAGCTGCTATCGAAAGAGATACAAATCTGCGTTTCGCAATGGTCGTGAAAAGAAGAATGGGGGATATACCTTCAACTCATTTCCATGGTCCGACCACCGGTAAATCTCCGGTCATGCCAAAGATCCGGTACCAGTCGGTGCCTGTTTCGTCCCAGGCATAGTTGCGGTTCATGTCCAGGTACCACTCACCGTTCCTGAACAATCCAAACTCATCTTTGCCATCACTGTTCCAGTCCGCAACTACCGGCACATCTCCCGGCAGGCCAAAGAGATACGCTGCATCCCCGGCATCCCAGGCAAAATTCCGGTTTACGTCCAGATACCATACCCCGTTCCGGTATATGGCAATCTCATCCCTGCCGTCCAGGTTCCAGTCGCCCATTACCGGCTGATCTCCCGGAATGCCGAATACCCTGTACCAGTCGGTGGCCGTTCCGTCCCAGGCATAATTCCGGTTGACATCAAGGTACCATTCGCCGGTACTCGGTCGGAATATCCCAATCTTATCTTTACCGTTATTGTTCCAATCCCCGATGACAGGCCGGTCGCCGGTGATTCCAAAGGCATATGCCACATCTCCACTGTCCCAGGCATAGTTCCGGTTCATGTCAAAGTACCATATACCATTCCGGTAAACACCAATCTCGTCTGTACCATCATCATTCCAGTCGCCTGTCACGGGCCGATCTCCCGGAATGCCAAAGATCCGGTACCAGTCGGTCCCCGTTCCGTCCCAGGCATAGTTCCGGTTGACATCCAAGTACCACTCACCATTCCGGTACACTCCTATCTTATCAAAAACGGGTGAATACGTATGAAGAGGGAGATTATCATACTGTCCTGTCCCTGTGCCCGGAGGCGCCCCCGACATTATCTGATATCTACTGTCACAAAATCCATCCAGATTATTATCGGGGGTAACTTCAGAGAACCCGGTCCCTGATGGATTCGCCCAGTAATTGCCCCCTAGGGATGGTCCGTCGACGATATTCGGCCCGGTTGTCGCTACAACATTCCAGGTATTTCCAGTATTTGTTCTCTCAAATAGCACATTCCAAACCCGGTTCTTTATATAATTATTATAAATCTGATTGTATCTGCTATCGTGAAGCAGGATACCTCCGTTGTTATCTGAAATGGTGTTCCCTCTGATGATATTGTAATTGCTACTGGTATACATGATCATACCGATATTCTGGCTGCTTGAGCTTGAGCCAATCGTCCCGGTAATAATATTATTTTCAATGGTATTGTACTGGGTTGCCTTTCCACTGTAGTATGCTGTAATGAAACCCCCATCCCGGTTGTTTATCATAGTATTTCCCGAAACCAGGTTGTATGAGGCTCCATCAAGATAAATCCCACCTGCATTATCGGAACAATAATTATTGATTACTTTATTATTGTTGGTCCAGACATCGATACCATTATTGGTGTTTCGCTGTGCAGTATTCCCCTCGAGAGTATTATTGATACTATTTACATAGAGCAAAATCCCGGTATCGAGATTATCGTTCGCGGTGTTATCGTATAGCAGATTATAGCTGCTGGAGGTATGCACATTAATACCGATTAAAGTATTACCGTTCGCAACATTATTGGATATTTCATTATTTGAACTTGATGTGTATAGGAAAATTCCGCTATCGCTGTTGGAGTTACACCTGCTATTGGTTACCACAGCATTGGTGGCCTGGTGCAGATCGACTCCCATTTTGTTGTTATGGGCATAAACATTTTCGATACGTCCATAATTCGTATTACCGAAGCAGATGCCATCATACCATCCCTTGACCTCAATATTTTTGACGGTGACGTTATCCCCGTATACCAGGACTCCTGTGGGATAGGGGTCTGAATTCGGCAGTTTTCCGGTCAGGATATGGTTCTGGCCATCGAGTACTACATCTGACGCGAGAATAAAAACTCCCTGCGCATTACTTGAGGTGAAGGTTTTGTCACCTCCAAGGAGAAATACATGACCATGTTGTGCAACATAGTCATCAGTTATAACCAAGGGTAACTCGGAGGGAGAGATGACGTATCCCTGCAGAGCCTCAATAACAGTCTCACCAGGTGATACTCCGGTCCGATCACTGTCGGTCGCATTTACCGGATCCTCAATGGCAACTTCCTCAACACTCTCAACACCGGCAGTCGCATTTACCGGATCCTCAATGGCAACTTCCCCTGCACTCTCATTCGTATAATCGACGGTGACGATATCTGCGTGCCCGGCAATCGGAATGAGAACTATCAGAAGGATAAGTAACAGCTTCTTCATGGCGCCACCTTGATAATGGTTTATTTTATATTCAAAAGATAATTATAATTTCTAGTACATATTAATTTTGAGCTACATGGTTCACTGATGTGATGAATAGAGGATAACATTCTCCCTAAGATTTAAACGATCTTCTCAACAGATTCATCTGGAATGCTCCAATAGTGGATTTATCAGAAAATGATCCTCGGTTTGGGATTCAGAAAAATGGTTAACTTGGATATCGTAATCCAATTTTCTATAGGCAAATTAAAAATTAATAATCTTCTCAAAAGAATCTGATTGTTCGGGCTTCTGTTCACCAGATTCTGGAGGAAGTTCCATACCCTTATGATAGCGATCAATGACGTCGTCAGGTGACCCGATAGATACTATTTGTCCTTCCTGAAGAAGAATACAGCGATTACACATCGCCTTGACACTCTCAAGATTATGGGAAACATAGAGTGTTGTCCTTCCCGCGCGCCGTAGTTCCTCAATTTTTTCCATGCATTTCCGCTGGAATGGCTCGTCACCGACCGCAAGGACTTCATCGAGTAAGAGAATATCCGAGTCGGCCTGGATAGCAATGGAAAATGCAAGTCTTGCGTACATCCCTGATGAAAAATTCCGAAGTTTGAGGTATTCGAACCGGCGCAGCTCAGAAAAGTCAAGAATATCCCAGTACCTCCTATCAATTTCACGCCGTGGAATCCCGATGATCGCTCCATATAGGTAGATATTCTCCCGTGAAGAGAGTTCAGGTTCGAAACCAACCCCAAGCTCCAAAAATGGGGCAACTTTACCTTGAACCGAGACACAGCCAAGGTTCGGAGAAAGAACTCCGGCAATCAATTTCAGGAGTGTGCTCTTCCCTGAACCATTCGGACCAATGATTCCCAGGGCTTCTCCATGTTCAACCCGGAAATTTATATCTCGTAGTGCAAAGAACTCTTCATATAACGAAGGGTGCCTTCGAACATAAGCAGATAACCTGTCGAATGCCGTCAGGCTGCGTTGTTTGGGTATTTTAAACTTTTTTGTAAGGTTATGGACACTGATGGCCGTCTCTTCGGACTGCCATTCCGGTTCTGGGTGATCCAGGGGACTGCACCGAATAAATCCCATCTATATCTCCTCCGCGAAACGCCATTCTAATCGTGAGAATATTGTTGCACCAATAGCCAGAATAATTATTGCAGCACAGACAGCATAGCCGAACGTAAGGAGCGAAGGACTGATCCCATAAAGCAAGATGTCACGATACATCTGCATGATGATGGTTATCGGATTAAGCATGTAATATTTCAGTAAATGCTCCGGAATCACGGTAACTGGATAGATAATAGGAGAAAGGAAGAATCCGATAGAAATAACCACTTCCCATATCTGGTTCAGATCACGGTAAAATACATAAAGTGCGCCCAGAGCAAGCGCGATGCCATACACTATTCCGAAATAGACGAGTGTAATAACGGGGAATAACAGATAATTGAAAGTAATTGGGGCCATAAAGATTATTAAAAGTGCAAAAAGGATCAGGAATTCCAGCATGGCACTGATAAGACCTGATAGCATTATTGAAAAAACAAGAATCTTCCGTGGAATATAAATTTTGGTCACTAAGTTTGCCTTTGATACGATGGACTGGACAGACGCTGAGGTTCCATTAGAGAAAAATCGATAACTGGTGATCCCCACAAAAAGATAGAGAATAAAATCAGTGCTTGATTGATTATATAATCCACTGAAAACCACGTAGAGAACAAGAAGCATTAAAAACGGGTTTAAAAGAGACCATAAAAAACCAAGCACCGAGCTTTGGTATTTGACGCGTAAATCACTGATGGTAAGGATACGTATCAAATCATAATATTCAAAAAACCACATATTACTCCGCTCTCAATTTATTCCACGGTTCAAAATATCTTAGTAGTTCTCTGCACCCAACCTTTCTAATAACCTTTCTGCGTTTTTTTATCATACCACCAATTTTTTTGCACCCATCGTACTTCGCTTTCAAAGCAGTCATTCCTTTGCCCTGAAGGAGATAATATCCGATAGCTCCAATATTACGGCATACGATGATGGGGGAAAAAACAAGCAAGAGCGGAAGTGGGAAATCCTTGAAAACATACCAGAGAATATTCCGGTTTCCGTAGTATATCGATAGATCAGAATGATATCCTGCACTTCCACCATGATGATGGGTGACAACAGCCTGGGGTTCATATACACAGCGCCATCCAGCCAGTCTTGCCCGGAATGCCACGTCGACATCTTCCATATACAAAAAAAAGTCCTCATCAAAATATCCAATTTCATCCAACATTTCCCGGCGATAGAGTGCTGCACCCCCACAGGGACCAAATACTTCTCCCGGGAGATCGAACTGGCCTCTGTCCGACTGGAATATACCGCGATCCCATGCTGCCCCGCTCAAGGATATACAAATTCCCGTAGAATTTATCCGGCCATCCGGAAAAATCATTTTTGATGCGCACATCCCAACCGAAGGATCGGTATCCATAGCAGAACGGATGTGTGCGACGAAATTACAACCGAGGACAGTATCATTGTTTAATGCTAGAATATATTCGCCCTTTGCGTTCCTAATACCAGTATTTACTGCCGCAGGATAGCCCTTATTAGACTTCAATTGAATAAAGTGAAAATTGGGAAATTTGGTGCATGCGTCCTCCCCACTACCATCAGGGGAGGCATTGTCAATCACAAATACTTCAAAATCTTCAGAATTTTGTAATGCCAGTGATGAGAGACAATTTTCTAAATATTTTTCTCCATTATAATTAACGATGATAACGCTTACCAATGGACACGATTTAACTTTTACCTGATCGTCGGTGATATTCATAAAATAATACCTGTTAATTTTTTTCATCCTTAAGATTACTGATAGACTTTTTCAACCTGCTTATTTCCATATTCTTACTCTTTTTTATCATTTCTCGAAAAAGGAAAATTTACACGAGCAAATTATTTCCTAATTCCATCCGATGATTTTTGTCGCAACATTCTGTCAGCGTATCTATCATTCCTGAAGATATCAGTCATCAAGCCGGCCACATATACCATAATAAAATCATTCAAACCAAATATTTCAACCGAAATTATTCTGGAAATGGAAGTAAGATCGAATCCCAAATGCATTATATTTTTTTTCCCAGGATATTATAATACCACATCCCGATGTCCCTTATAATTGGAATTGAAATAATTGACCTTGAGGATATATCGGGGAATGTTGCTGCTCAAGTTTCCTTCTTGACGCTCGTACTCACAAACTCTAATATATAGTTCTCCATCAAAGGTCCCACTTTTTGGTACATTTAGGATAGGATTACCTGATCCTCACCCAAATATGACTTGGAACAAATATATGGAGGAATACAATCAGAATTTGGTAATGGGAAATAAAAAAAATATCCATATCAAATTCCAACCACCCAAAAAACGTATCTCTAGAAACCGGGGTCTCTGATGCAGACGATACTATAGATATTGGGTGTCAAATATTACCTGAGTGTTATAATATGAAATGCGCGATCTTTCATGATTATTTTGGAGCAATCGGGGGTGGCGAGAAGGTCGCGGTAGCGATCGCAAAAACACTCAACGCTGAAATCATTACCACCGATACAGAAAGCCTCGAGAAGATGGGGTCCGGCATCATGTTCAGGAGTCTTGGAAAAACGCTCAAGACCCCGCTCTTTAAACAGATCTCTGCTGCATATCTATTCTCCTCCTGTGATTTTTCTGAGGACTATGATCTCTATATTTTCAGTGGAAACTGGGCACACCACGCAGCGAAAAGGCATCATCCAAATTTTTGGTACTGCCATACCCCGGTGAGGGCGTTCTACGATCTCTATGATACGTTTCTTGCGCGACAACCATTCCTGCAGCGACAGGCTTTCACCCTTTGGGCATCCGTATACCGTTACCTCGATCAGCGCTCAGTCTCCCATGTTGATAAAATCGTAACTAATTCGAAAAACACGTTGGGGAGAATACGGACGTTCTACAAACGGGATGCCCCCGTCATCTACCCGCCTGTTGATACATCACTTTATTCCTGCAGGGAATACGGGGACTATTGGTTGTCGGTGAACCGATTATATCCCGAAAAAAGAATCGAACTTCAATTTGATGCTTTCAGATCGCTGCCTGATGAACGCTTGATAATCGTCGGAGGATTAGCCACAGGGGATCATGCCCGACGCTATTGGGAGAATCTCAATAGAAATGTACCCACCAATGTAGAGTTGTGTGGCGAGGTTTCCGACAGCGAATTGCTAGATCTCTATGCAGGATGCAGAGGCTTTGTTACCACGGCCCTTGATGAGGATTTTGGCATGACACCTGTAGAGGCCATGGCTTCCGGTAAACCAGTAGTAGCTGTGCGGGAAGGAGGCTATCAGGAAAGCGTTATTGACGGAGTAACCGGATACCTGGTCCCTGCGGATGTATCCAATCTTGTAACGGCGATCAGGGCTGTATCCCGGGATCCGGAGCGGTTCAGGGAAGCCTGTATAAGAAGAGCAGAGTTTTTTGATATCCGTTCTTTTGAAGAGCAGATAAAGAACCAGGTCCATGAGCTGGTTGATTCCTGAAGATTCCACGTTCTATCCAATTGCCGCATTCATAAAATCATGAGCCGGAGAGAGAATCTACTCACACATTCCCACGTTCATCTCCGCTATCAGCGAAATATGGAAGGGGTAGGCAGATGAATTTGCAACGGCCACCAGTAGGTGTCAATTATCGGGATCGGCATGAACTGAAGAGAGATATTCGAGAAGTTTGCACTATCAAACTATCCATTCTCAAAACGGTAGACACGGATGGTATGATCAGAGCCTTCCGGTACCAAACTCATCGTATCCTCCACATATGCCAGCACATCCGGGTC
>ENA-ORXD01001512-ORXD01001512.1-sediment-metagenome-genome-assembly--contig:-NODE-1512-length-18892-cov-95.371140_pt1 | contig 18892 bp, 17 predicted proteins | sample MGYA00237862_ERZ511471 | MGnify/ENA metagenome assembly ERZ511471
AGCGGCCTTCCTTTAATTTTCCAGTCTCAGTCTGTTCCTTCATTGAGTTCACGCTCGCAGTAGTAATTTATCTTTATGGCAATAGATAAATACAACGCAAAGGCGGATTCATGGACTTCATCAAATGGTGCGGAGACCTTGCCGATCAGGTCGGGGAAACGGTGAAAGATCTTGTCGACAGCCCTGAGGGTGCACAATATATCAGGATGGGCGCAGACGGGACGCCGACCGAACGGATCGACCAGGCTGCAGAGGAGTGCGTGGTGGCGGCGCTGCGCGAGAACCCGTTCTGCAGCCGCCTTATCTCCGAGGAACTCGGGATCGTTGATATCGGCGGGGAGAAAGGCACCGTGTACCTCGACCCGATCGACGGCACCTACAACGCAGTCCACGGCATACCGTTCTATACAATCTCGATCGCCTACGGCGAGGACGGCACCCTCCAGCAGGGTTTTGTCCGGGACCTCTGCAACGGGGAGACGTTCTCGGCCGTGCGGGGCAGGGGCGCATACCTGGACGGCCGTCCGATCAGGGTCTCGAAGACCGCACTCCTCGAGGAGAGCGCGCTCTCGATCTACGGGCGGAAGTTCGATCCCTCGACGGTGCTCCCCCTCGGAGAGAAGGTCCGGCGCTGGCGCCTGCTCGGCGCCTCCTCCCTTGAACTCGCCTATGTGGCCTGCGGAAGACTGGACGGCTTTGTCGATACCAGGAACACCCTCCGCGTCATCGACGCCGCGGCCGGCATCGTGCTCTGCGAGGCCGCAGGGGGAAAAGTGAGCGGAGTCGACGGCCTGCCGGTGAGATTCTCCGACGACGTGCGCACCGGTCGCTGCCTGATCGCGACGAACGCCGTCCTCCATACAAAGATCATCGAATACCTGAGGTGAAAAAGAGATGAAGGTGCTCCTGATGTCGCGGATCGATACCCCTGAGGTGCTCGCCTACGCCGACGAGATCAGGCACCTTCTCCTCTCCCTCGGCTACACCGTCGCCCTCGAAGAAGGGACCGCAGACGTCCTCGGCGAGAGAGGCGAATCCCTCGGCGAGACCGACGCCGGGATCGTCGTCACCGTCGGGGGCGACGGTACAGTCCTCCTTGCCGTCCAGATGATGAAGCGCCAGATCCCGGTGATCGGGATCAACCGGGGACACGTCGGATTTCTCGCCGATCTCGAAGACCGTGAAGTGCCGGCATTTTTCATGAATCTTCGCGAAGGGATGCGCCTCGATCGGCGGATGCGCATCTCGCTCTTCCATGAAGGAGAGCACCTCGGCGAGGCCCTCAACGAGGCGGTGATCGTCACCGCCCGCCCGGCGAAGATGCTGAGGTTCACGATCATCATCGACGGGATCGAGGTCGAAGAGTTCAGGGCCGACGGGCTGATCATCGCCACGCCGACCGGTTCGACGGCCTATGCGATGAGCGGGGGCGGACCGATCGTCGACCCTAAGTTCGACGGATTTCTGCTGGTGCCCCTCGCCCCCTATATGCTCTCCTCGCGCCCACACCTCATCGACAGCGGGAGGAACCTGAAGATCAGGCTCGAAAGCACAAAGCCGGCCCAGCTCGTCCTCGACGGGAGAGGGGATCTCACGCTTGGCAGCGGGGCGGAGATCTCAGTGAGGAGATCAGACGCCCCTGCCGTTTTTGTCGACGCCGGCAAGAATTTTTTCCTGAAAGTGCGGGAAAAACTCCACAACCTCTGATCCGGTGCATCAAACCACAGTTTTATCTCATCTGCAGGAGAGCATACAGGATTGGAGGAATCGAAAATGAGTGATATCAGAACCGCAATTGATTATGCAGGAATATCAGAGACGCTGAAGCACTATCTCGGTCTCTCGGGCTCGCCGGTGGCGGTCAAGTTCGCGCAGGCAAAAGAGCAGATCCCGGAAGGCATGGAAGAACTCGCCGAGGCCACCCGGCACTGCCAGATGGTCAGCTGGGCGAGAAAGGACGGGCGAATCTTCTATGCAACCGCCGATAAGCATGCCTGCCAGGGCGGGGCCTGGGCGCTCGGCCTCAAGGAGATCACGCCGAGCCTGAAGAGCGGCGAGTTCTACTATAAACTCGGCAAGTTCGACACCTGGGCCGGGTGCAAGCGCACCATCGACCGCGTCCCGCACGTCGAGTCCGGGACCACCTATGCGACGATGTATGCACCGCTGGAGAAGACGCCCTTCACCCCGACGGTCGTCCTGATCGTCACCACGCCGCGGGCGATGCTCAAGCTCGCGCAGAGCGTGCTGTACAAACTCGGCGGGAGGATCGAGGCGAACTTCGCCGGGATCCAGTCGGTCTGTGCCGACACCACCGCACAGACTTACCTGAACGGCCGTGTGAACTTCTCGCTCGGCTGCGACGGATCGCGCAAGTTCTCAGGGATTGCCGAAGAAGAGATGGTCATGGGCATCCCGGTGGAACTCCTCCCTGAGATCGCCGAAGCGATCAAGGTCGTCACCTCGGCACCGGGTTCGGTCTGAACCCTATCCTTTTTTCACTTCTTCAAGGACCGCCCGGCACGCAGCCGGGATCGCCGCCCGCACCTCCGGGCTCATCTCCTGCGAAAACACCTCGATCTCTCCCCCTTCGATCCCGACGACAACGATCTCTGCAGTGATGCCGGTGGCGCGGGCGACGGCGATCGCCTCGGCGATCCCGAGGTCGTGGAGGGACATGGGAAAGAGCGAGGACGGCGGCACCTCGTGAAAGACCCGCACCTCGCCGATCTCCCCCATGCCGGTCGTGGCGTCCACGATGACGATCCGGTCGCACCCCTCCATCAGGGGAATCAGCCCGAACCCGCCGAGGCCGCCATCGACGACATCGATCTCCGGGTGGTTCTCGATCAGCCGCGCCATCACGGCAGGACCGATGCCGTCGTTGCCCATATAGGGGTTCCCGCATGCAATGACACGGACCTTCATGGAAAAAAGATGTCTTTCGGAGTATTATGCCTTGCCGGAGGGTCGAGGTCGGAATATATAGAACTCTATTTCCCCGGCAACGGGGCGCACTGGTCTTCCCCACGCTGCCCGCCGGGAGGGGTGCACCTCCAGACCCCTGCACATGATCGGACCGGGAAAGCAGCACAGGAGCCAGAATGAGTTACTCCCATCTTCCCCAATCACACTTGGCGGGGGTACCGGGGGGGGCAGCCAGCCCCCCGGCAGAGGCTGCTCGATTTGCCGTACCCGCACACAACGCCCACCCCGCGCCGGGGGTTGCACCCCCGGACCCCGCACACGATTGCCCCGGACATAAGGGAACGGGCGTGCTTGAGAGGCGATCATCCATCATCCTCACCAATCGTAATCGGCGTGGGGACCGGGGGGCGGCAGGCCCCCCGGCAAGGGCTGCCCGGTTATCAAGAACTCTCACGTTCTCAATGCGAAGAGAAGACAGAACGAATCGCGAAGGTCGCCTCTGCCCGGGGGTTGCACCCCCGGACCCCGCACACGATTGTCCCGGACATGAGGGAACAGTCGGGCTGGAGAGGCGATCATCCATCATCCCCCCCATCGCAATCAGCGGGGGGGACCGGGGGCGGCAGGCCCCCCGGCACCGCCACATGATTCAAAAAACAAAAAAGGTTATGCGTTGCCGATCCAGGCATCGACCTGGTCCTGGTGCCCGTCGATCCACCGCTTCGCGGCGTCGTCCACCGGGGTCCCGTTCTCGATCTCGAGCATCACCGACGCCATATCGTCAGTGGTCCAGTGGAAGCGCTCCAGGATCGCATAGGCCTCAGGCTTATCCTGCTCCAGACCCGTGCGGGCGAGCGTGGCGATGTACTCCTCGCCGCCGTACACTCCCTTCGGGTCGTCGAGGTACTTCAGGTCCCAGCGGGCGAACATCCAGTGCGGCGTCCATCCAGTGACCACAACCCACTTCTCCTCATTGATCGCCTTGCGCAGGGCCGAGGCCATGCCGGCGCTCGAGCTGTAGGTGAGTTCGTAATCGAGACCGTAATCGGCGATCGCCGTCTCGGTGGCGGACATGATGCCGGCACCGGGCTCGATGCCGACGATCGTCCCGTCAAACTGCTCCTTCGCGTCGTTGAGATCCTCGATCGAATCGATGGTCACATAGGCCGGGACGACCAGACCGATCTTCGCCCCTTCAAGGTTCTTCCCGACCATCACGATCGAGTCGCCGTAGGTCTCCATGTAGGTCTTGTGGGTGGCCGGCAGCCATGACGAGACCGTGCAGTCGAAGTCGCCGGCAGCAAGTCCCTGGTAGAGCGGTGCAGCATCGACGGCGGTGATCTCCACCGTGTAGCCTGCCTTCTCGAAGGCCTGCTTGAGCACGTTCGTGCTCGCGATCTCGGAGTCCCAGAGGACATAGCCGATGCTGATCGATGTATCCTCAGACGTGGCCGCGCCACCGTCCGACCCGGTGCATCCCGCCGTTATGACGAGACACACCGCAACTATCCCTAAAACAATGATTCCCGATACATTTTTTCGTTTCATATCAATACTCCATTTTTCTGGTTACTCTCTTCGTCCGGCGGTGAGGCTCTGGGTCAGGCGGTCCAGGATGATCGCCAGGATCACGATCGCAAGCCCGGCTTCAAAGCCGGTGCCGATGTCGAGACGCTGGATCCCTTCGAGCACCTTGTAGCCAAGCCCCCGCGCACCGATCATGGCAGCGATGACCACCATCGAGAGGGCCATCATGATGCACTGGTTCACCCCGGCCATGATCGTCGGCATGGCGAGGGGGAGCTGTACTTTGATGAGTTTCTGGCGTTGGGTCGTCCCGAACGCCTCGGCAAGTTCGATCAGGTCGCGGGGCACCTGCAGGATGCCGAGCGCCGTGAGCCTGATCACCGGCGGCATCGCAAACACGACCGTGGCAATCATGCCGGGCACATTGCCCAGACCGAAGAAGATGACCGCCGGGATCAGGTAGACAAACGCCGGCATGGTCTGCATCAGGTCCAGGACCGGCTTGAGCGCCCGGTTCACCAGATCTGAGCGCGCCGCCATGATCCCGGTCGGGATCCCGATGAGCAGGGCCAGGACCGTCGAGGCGATCACGAGGGCCAGCGTCTCCATCGAGAGGTCCCAGAGATTCAGGTCCCAGACGAGCAGCAGCCCGAGGGCCGAACCGACGGCGAGATGCGTGTTCCGGCGGCTGATAAACCAGACCAGGAGGGCAGCAACGACGATGAAGACCGGCGCGGGCAGGACGAGCAGGGCGTCCCTGAGGAGGGAGATGACAAAACCGAGGGCACCGCTGATCCCGTTCAGGAGCCAGCCAAACGTCCCCTCGATCCAGGAGACGAGCACCTCAACGGCGTCGCCGATGGGGACCTTCGGGAGGTTCATATACTCTCCTCCTCGTCCGGCGCACCCGAGATCGCCAGGGCCCCAAGGAGCGAACCCCTGATGATGACGCCCCTGAGGCGGTTGCAGGCATCGACCACCGCAACCGGGTACTGGCTGGTGGCCACCGTCCCGATCAGGTCGCGCACCGGGGTATCGGGCGCCGCCACCGGGGTCCCGGTGATGAGGATCTCTGCAAGGCTCTTCTTCTCCTTCGCCGCTCTAACGGCGTCTTCCACGACGATCAGCCCCTTCAGTGTTTTTCCCTTTCCGACCGCAAAGATCGAGGAGATGCCATGCTCCTCCATCAGTTTGAGCGCGACACGCGGCCCTGACTCGACCCAGACCGTGGGTTCGGGGGGCTTCATGACGCCCTCGGCCGTGAGCACCCTGGTCATATCGACACCGGCGACGAACTGCGCCACATACGCGTCTGCCGGGGCGGTCAGGATCTCCTCCGGAGTGCCGACCTGAATGATCCGGCCATCCTTCATCAGAGCGATCCGATTCCCGAGCTTCAGGGCCTCGTCGAGGTCGTGGGTGACAAAGACGATCGTCTTGTTCAGGGCGTTCTGGAGGTCGAGGAGTTCGTCCTGCATCCCGGCCCTGATGATCGGGTCGAGGGCGCTGAACGCCTCGTCCATGAGCAGGATATCGGGATCGCTCGCAAGGGCGCGGGCGAGGCCGACGCGCTGCTTCATCCCGCCGGAGAGCTGGTCGGGCATGCTCTCCTCATAGCCGGAGAGCCCAACCATCTCAAGGGTCTGCCGCGCTTTCTCAAGCCGCTCGCTCTCCTGGATTTCCTGGACCTCCAGCCCGAAGGCGACATTCTCGACCACACTCCGGTGCGGCAGGAGGGCAAAGTTCTGGAAGACCATACCGAGTTTTTTCCGCCTGATCTCGCGGAGCGCCGCCTCGTCCAGGGAGGCGATATCGATCCCGTCGAGCAGGATCTTCCCTGAGGTCGGCGGGATCAGGCGGTTGAGACACCGGAGAAGGGTGGACTTGCCCGAGCCCGAGAGTCCCATGATCACAAAGATCTCGCCCTCGAGGATCTCGAGGTCGATCGCCTGGAGACCGACGGTCTGGCCGGTTTTTTCCAGAATTTCTTCTTTTGAGCGGCCCATTTCAAGAAGAGAGAGGGCCGCTTTCGGGCGCTTGCCAAAAATTTTATACAGAGAGCTGATAACGAGTTTCGGTTTTTGTATTTCCTGATCCATGAACGCCTCCGCTGAGGGCTGATCGAGGGGTCCCAAGACAGGACGACAACACTGTCGACGATGCAGGTGCACTGCCAAACCCCGTTCGAATCAGAGGGACACCCGTTTCGGGTGGCCATAAACAAGACAATTCTTGCATTCGGACGGTAAGCAGGGACCACTTAACCTGATATACCTGATCGTATGCGGCCACATCATAAATATATTATACCTTTGATACACCCGATGAGGGTTTGCCGTTAGCGGTCGGTCTCTGACGCCCCAGCACGATAAAAGGCTTATCTTGCCGGCGTGAGAATACTACACAGGTGGTTTGTTGCAGGTTTCCATGAAGATCGAGGTGAAGGACGCCCCGGGTCAGCTGGTGGCGGCCCTCAAGCCGATATCAGAGGCTGGCGGAAACATCATTGCGGTCATCCATGAGTGGGATCCGACCCTCCGCCCCAAGACCAGGATCGTCCAGGTCGTCCTCGACCTTCCCGAGGACCGGATCGACGGCCTTGTGGAGAGCCTCACTTCCAGGGGCGTCTCCATCCTCAGGATGGGCGAAGAGCGGCTTTTGATGAAGCGGAGCGTCATCATGATCGGACACCTGATGCACACCGACCTCTCCGACACCGTGGACCAGATCGACTGCACCGGTTTTGCCGAGGTGGTCGAGATCCATATGACCATGCCGGGGATCGCCCAGCGTTCCTCTGCCCTGCTGACCGTCTCTGCAACAAATGCAGCGCACATGGAGACGGCAATGGAGATCCTCAGGGCAGTGGCGAAGAAGAAAGACCTGCTCCTCGTCGAACCGATGGAGGAGAGCATATGAAAGTAGCAATTCTCGGGCTCGGATCGGTCGGAAGAGGTGTCGTCTCGATGCTCGCGAAAAAGGACCTGGACATCGTCATCACCGGGATAGCCGATTCCAGGGGAGGCGTCATGGACCAGGCCGGCATCGATATCCAGGCGGTGCTGGAGCAGAAGACGAAGACGGGCTGTTGCGGCGATCCCACTATTCAGGGGGAGGATATCGTCAGAAATGGCGACTACGACGTCCTGGTCGAGGTGACGCCGACCGATATCAGGACCGGCGAGCCCGCCCTCACCTCGATCAGGACGGCCCTCTCGAGGGGGAAACACGTCGTCACCTCGAACAAAGGGCCGCTCGCCCTCCACTACACCGAACTGATGCACCTTGCCGCGGAGAACGGCGTCCAGCTCCGCTATGAGGCGACGGTTTGCGGGGCGATCCCGATCATCCAGACGCTCCAGCACGGCCTTGCCGGCAACGAGGTACTCGCCGTATATGGCATCCTCAACGGGACCTGCAACTATATTCTCACCAGAATGGCGGACGAAGGGCTCACCTACGATCAGGCCCTTGCCGAGGCGCGAGAGATGGGCTATGCCGAGGCCGACCCGACCTTCGACGTAAAAGGGATCGATACCGCCCTCAAACTGGTCATCCTTGCAAATACTATCTGGAAAAACGGCATCACCCTCAGGGACGTCGAATGTACCGGCATCGACCTCCTGACCGCCGAGGCCCTCACTCTGGCCGGGAGCCAGAACTGCACCATCCGCCTCATCGGCGAGGTGATCCCCGGGAGAAAACTGCTCCGCGTCTCCCCGCGCATCCTGCCGAAAAAACATCCCCTCGTCGTCAGGGACACCCTGAACGCCGTGACCGTCGTCACCGACATGGCCGGGGCGATCACGCAGGTCGGCAAAGGTGCAGGCTCGGTCGAGACGGCGAGCGCCGTGATCGGGGACCTCCTCTTCATCAGGGATTGCCATGTCGAGGGTGATTGAGCGGCGGCGCGAGATCCTCGCTGAGATGCGAAGGGCGACCATCGATAAGGGATACTTCACGATCCCGGAGATCGCGGAGCGCTGCTATCTGCCGCGGAGCACCCTTCAGGACTGGGTGACCCGCCTCCTCGACGAGGGGTGCATCCTCCAGAAAGAGGAGCGGCACGGCCGGCACCCGGCGACCTTTGCGGCGCGCTCGGTCCTGCCGGTTTCGGCGTGCCGGCGGATCTTCACGACGGTCGACGGCGACCGCGTCGAATGCTATCACGAGTGCCTGAGCAGCGGGTGCGCCGCCTTCTGCGAATATCATCACAAACGCGCCGGCGGGGCGCTCGTCCACGTCCAGCGCGACGGCACGCTCCTGCGGGAATGCGGCGTGCTGACCGAAAGCGAGGTGGAGATCGGGCTCTCGCCGAAACCGGCCGCGGGGATCGCGGCCATCAGGAGAGAAGGGGACGAGATCGTCCAGACGATCAGGTGCATCGGCGGTCCGGCCTACTCCCTCACCGACCAGATGGCCGAGGCCGAAGGCGTCTGTTCGGTGACAGCGCACAAGACCGACGGGATCATCGAGGGCGAGGTACGGACCCGCGCCCTGGTGCACATCGGGATCGGAATCGACGACACCGACTCCCCGGAGGGGGGGGCGACCTTCGCCCTCGCCCTCGCCCTCCTGCAGCACCTCAGCACCGGCGAGGGGATCATCCCGATCGGTCACCGGGTGGCGATGCTCAAGCCCGATCTTCCCGAGCGGACGACCGGGAACTCGTGCAGTTATATCGAGTTCGCCGCCGAACCCGATTCCTTATCTGAGATCGAGGAGAGGGCGCAGCGCTTCGTCTCCTCGGAGGCACTCTCTCCAGAATGGGGGATCGCCGTCAGGCAGGGCTTCAGGATCCTGCCCGGGCTGAGCGCCTACGGGATCAGGGCGCGCAGCGAGGCCGTCAGCGAGGAAGAGGCGCGTGCAGTCGCCGCGGAGAGCGGTGTGCACCTCTTCGGTGGCCGCGGCGTGATCGGCGCCCTTGCGGCGGTGGCGCTCAGGGGCATGCCAAACCGCGTCCTCCTCGATCCCTATGCGAAGGTCGAGAGGGACTCCTCATGAGAGAGCGATGCCGGGGACGACGCGGGGCGGTTTGATCCCCTGGCGGGCGTACTCCGCCCATGCCCGTCCAGTCACATCGGACATGAACTCGAACTCAAACCTGAGGTCGGTGACATAGCCCTTCGCCCGGACACGGAGGTACCAGGGAAAGTCCTCGACCAGGATCGTGTACGGGCACTCTTCTGAAATGTAGACATATTTTGAGGTGACGAGGGCGTCCCTGAGGATCGCGCGCGCACCTTTGGGATCGCTCTCTGTGTCGATGTAGAAGTCGATGACGACCATCATCGCCAGGCTTCCTGCATTTGCGCTGGAAACGGCGCTCGATAAGATCAGGAAGTTGGGGATAGAGACTTGACTATCGTCAGGAGTGATGATCCGCGTCGACCTGATCCCGATATCGATCACCTCGCCATACGTATCGCTGACGGCGATCTTGTCCCCGATCTGGAAGGGCCTCTCGAACGTGATGACGAGAGCGCCCATGATATCGGCAAAAAAGTCCTTGAGGCCGAAACCGACGCCGGCGCCGAAGAAGCCCGCAAAGGCGACGAATTCTGAGAGGGAGGGCTCCACAAAGGTGGTCACCACCAGATAGAGGGCGACGGAGTAGACGACCACCTTTATCAGGGGGATCAGGGTGTCGACGGCGATCCTGTACTGCCCGCTCCGTTCGGAGAAGTGGGTGAGGAGGTAGGCGACGATCCAGACGATGATGTAGGCGGCGATAAGGACATAGACCACGTAGAGGACGGTGAACGTGTCGATCTCTTTGAGCAGGAGGGCACTGGTTTCGGCCATCTACCACACCATCCGCATTTTTCTCAGATAGTCGGTCACCACCCCGAGGGCGCCGGGCAGGACGGCGATGCCCTGGCGGTCCTCGCCGATGATGCCAAGCGATTTCAGCCTGAACAGGGATGGGGCAAGGTCGATCTCGGGCTCAAGGACACGTGCGAGATCGCTCCGGGCGATCCGCTCCATGGAGAGGATGATGAGCAGAATGAACGACTCGTCGACCGTCAGTTTGAGATCAGGGGAGGTCTCCTGGATGGTGCTGACCCTGACCTCGTCTTTATCCACGCACCTCTCCCAGATTGCCCTGGCCACACCGATGTTGCCGCGGGCGATCCGGGCTAGTCGCTCGAAGACCAGGTCCTCCACCGCCACCTTTTCCTCCGTCTTGCTGGATAGGCGGGCCCGCAGGGGGGCGAGGTTGATATCAGGCCAGGGAACAGTGGTTTTGCCGCCGCCGAAGGGGAGCGTGAACTTTTTTTCCCCCAGGGAGAGGAGGACGGGCGTTTTAGATGGGGCGTCCTCCACGAACCTGATCTCGCGAGTATAGCCCGAGAGTATGGTCTTCTTTATCGCTCCGGCGCCGATGCGGGGGAGGACGATCTGCACCGGGAAACAGGCGCCGATCGAGCGCGCCTGCACGAGATAGTTCCAGGCATGGATGTTCCAGGTGGTGATCAGCATCCGATCGGTGCGGGCGGCAAATTCGAGGAATGCGTCGAGATTTTCGAACCCGCCGATCCGCCTGAGGAAGAGGTTCTGGCAGTCGCCGAGGACGATGATCTCCGGGCCCCGGTGGATATCGTCGAGAAAACCCGTGTCGTGCGCCACCGAGTAGAGGGGCATGAAGGCGATGCGGTCGCCGTACTGCGGGACCAGCGCCTGCACAAACGGGGTCCTTCCAGCGAGATATTCCGAGACTACAGCGACATGTGCGGGCTGCGCTGGAGAGAACGAGGCGATCGCCTCTTCAAGGCGTGTCTGTTCCTCAGGAAAGAACGCGGCGTCCATGGATAACCCCTGATGGAGCGGGTAATACATGAACATATCCCTTCGCTGCGGGTTTTATTTCCCCGCCCCCTTCAGGTAGCGCTGCCGCCGCTTCAGGAGCAGCGCCGCCATCACCGCGATGAAGAGGACGTATATAATTCCCCTGACCGCGGGGTTGACGAGGTCGCTCCCGATGAGCGTGGCATGGACGATGCCGAGGGCGAGGGCGGCGTACATGAGCATGTGGACCGGACGCCATACGGCGGGGTACCGGTTCCTGAGAACGGCTGCGGCCACAGCAACCAGAATCAGGTAAAACGCAACGCGCCCGCCCAGGGCCAGAAACGCCTGGAGAGAGGATAACACCGGGATGAAGACCGAGAGGCTGCCAGCCCGCACCGCCGCCGCCACCGGGTGGAGGAGGATCGCGGTCAGCCCGAAGGCGGCGAAAAAATGGTGTACATATATAAACGGGCGGCCGAAAATCTGCCTGATCTCCCGGAGAAACGGCGACATGCAGGCAGCGATGGCGAGGGCCACAAAACCGTTGAGGGCGAAGAGGCGGACGGCGAGGGTGAGGGGTGCGCCGCCGCGCATGACGGCCGCTGTCGATACCCCGACAAAGAGCGCCGCCATGCAGGCGGCAAGCAGGTAGCCCCTCCGGTCCATTGCAGATCACCCTTCAGGGGGTGTGCCGGCACATCAATCTTTCCCGGGGGCGAGCGCCTCGCGCCAGATGTGAATTTTTTCTTCCAGACTGAGGCGTGCGTGCGCCGGGCTCGTGGACGGGAGGACGACAACGGCTACGCCCGGGAAGTTCCAGAGGCCGGGGTGAACCCGCCGCAGCCAGGTCTCCGCGGCCCGCCCGTTCAGGGCGACGGTCCTGACCGTGGGGTGCTCCCGCAGAAAGCCCGGGATGTCGTTTGCCCTGCCGTCCCTGATGGAGGCGTCGCTGCTCCCCTGCCGCCGGCATCCCCAAAGGACATCCCAGAGGGCGACGCCGCGGGCGGTCAGGGCGGCGGTGCGCTCGCCATAGGGGAGGTGCGCGGGAACGCCAAAGATTGTCGCCATCACCCGCCAGAAGGCATTTCTCGGGTTTGCATAGTACTCGCCGGCCTGCAGAGAGAGGAGACTCGGGTAACTTCCCAGGATCAGTATGGTCGGGGCCTCGCCCGCGACCGGCGAGAGCCCGCCGCTCATTTCGCCGGGTACCTCCAGAAGTAGCAGTCCCCCTCTGCCCGGCTTTCGCCCGGCGCAAGGGCAAGGAGGGACGGGTGGGCGTGGACGGCGCAGACCTCTGCGGCACAGCAGCCCATCACCTGTGTCCCGATCGCAGGCGCCCCGCAGACCGCACATTCCTTCTCCCGGTCATCTGCCATATATCAGTCCTGTTGGGCCGCACCTGAATTAAAGATAGGGCGGGACCAGGAGCGTGGTCCACGGTACCGCCGAACGAAAAAATGCCGCCGCCCCTCACAGCCGAACACTTTCATGCCACGGTCCGCAGGCATATTAGGGGCGGCGACAGAGGATCATGCAGGATGAAAAACCTCGTGATCAAAGGTGCCCGGGAGCACAACCTCAGGGACATCACGGTCGAACTCCCGAGGGACAGACTCATCGTCTTCACCGGCGTTTCCGGATCCGGGAAGTCGACCCTCGCCTTCGACACCATCTACGCCGAGGGGCAGCGGCGCTACGTGGAATCGCTCTCAGCCTATGCGAGGCAGTTTCTCGGCCTGATGAAAAAGCCCGACGTCGACTCGATCGAGGGGCTCTCTCCCGCCATCTCCATCGAGCAGAAGACGACCTCGAAGAACCCGCGGAGCACGGTCGGGACAGTCACCGAGATCTACGACTACCTCAGGCTCCTCTACGCCCGCATCGGGGTCCCGTACTGCCCCGAGCACGGCACCCGGATCGAGTCCAGGTCGCCCGAGGCGATCGCCGCCTCGATCGCCGCTTCGTTCTCAGGTCAGGTGACGGTCCTCGCCCCGATCGTCCGCCAGAAGAAGGGGACCTACGGGCAGCTCCTCAAGGATCTGGACGCCGACGGCTACACCCGCGTCCGCCTGGACGGCGCAATCGTCCGGACCGATGAGGAGCACCCCCTCGAACGCTATGTCAAGCACGACATCGAGATCGTCATCGACCGCCTCGACCCGGCCGAGCACTCCCGCCTCGTCGAAGCGGTGGAGGCGGCGCTCGGAAAGTCGGGCGGACTCGTCATCGCCGTCGGCGAGGACGGGCGTGAGCAGACCTGGTCGGCCACGATGGCCTGCCCGGTCTGCGGCCTCTCCTTCGAGGAGCTCCAGCCCAGGATGTTCTCCTTCAACTCGCCCTTCGGCGCCTGCGAGGAGTGCAACGGCCTCGGGATAAAAATGGAGTTCGACCCTGACCTGATCATCCCGGATAAGAGCAAGAGCATCGCCGACGGTGCCGTCGCCCTGTACCGCAACTTCGTCGACGGATACCGGGCGCAGTTCCTGGGCGCCGTCGCCCGCCACTACGGGTTCTCGATCTTGACCCCGATCCGCGACCTCACCCCCGGGCAGTACCATGCCCTGATGTTCGGCTCGACCGAGCGGATCAGGTTCTCGATGGAGTCGAAGGGTGGCGACGCGAGCTGGTCGCACACCGGGACGTGGGAGGGGCTCCTCCCGCAGGCCGACCGCCTCTACCACCAGACCCAGTCCGATTACCGCCGGCAGGAACTCGAGAAGTTCATGCGCGTCTCGCCCTGCCCGAAATGCGGCGGAAAACGGCTGAAGGAGAAGGTGCTTGCCGTGCGGGTCGGCGGGAAGAACATCGTCGAGGTGACCGACCTCCCGGTCTCCAGGGCGATCCGCTTCTTCGCGGACCTCAACCTCACCGAGAAGGAGGCCGGGATCGCCAGGCAGGTGCTCAAGGAGATCAGAGCGCGCCTCGCCTTCCTGGAAGAGGTCGGGCTCGGTTACCTGACGCTCTCGCGGGGCGCCGGCACCCTATCGGGCGGCGAAGCCCAGAGGATCAGGCTCGCCACCCAGATCGGCTCGAACCTCACCGGGGTGCTCTACGTCCTGGACGAGCCCTCCATCGGGCTGCACCAGCGCGACAACCAGCGGCTCATCGAGACGCTCATAAAACTTCGCGACCTCGGCAACACCCTCATCGTCGTCGAGCACGACGAGGAGACGATCAGGGCGGCCGACCACGTAGTGGACATCGGCCCGGGGGCAGGCGTCCACGGGGGGCACGTCGTCGCCGAAGGGACGCCCGACGAGGTGGCGGAGAACCCCGCCTCGATCACCGGGCGCTACCTCTCTGGCGCCCTCTCGATCCCGGTGCCAGAACAGCGGCGGCAGTCAGAGAACTACATCAGGATCACCGGCTGCCGGGAGAACAACCTCAAGGGCATCGACATCGCGATCCCGATCGGGACGTTTGCCGTCGTCACCGGCGTCTCGGGCTCGGGCAAGTCCACCCTGATCTACGACACCCTGTACCAGGCGATGTCCGGGGAGATCTACGGTTCACGGACGACGCCCGGTGCCCACGATACCCTCACCTTCGACACACCGGTGGACAAGGTGATCGTCATCGACCAGAGCCCGATCGGCCGGACGCCCCGCTCGAACCCTGCCACCTACACCAAGGTCTTCGACGAGATCAGGAAGGTCTTCGCCGAGACGAAGGAGGCGAAGGTGCGCGGCTACAAACCGGGCCGGTTCTCCTTCAACGTCAAGGGCGGGCGGTGCGAGGCCTGCCAGGGCGACGGCGTCATCAAGATCGAGATGAACTTCCTCCCCGATGTCTACGTGGAGTGCGACGAGTGCAAGGGGAAACGGTTCAACGCCGAGACGCTCGAGGTGAAATACCGCGGGAAGTCCATCGCAGACGTCCTTGATATGACGGTGGAGGAGGCGAACGACCTCTTCGCCAGCATCCCGTCGATCAGGAGCAAACTCGAGACCCTCTCGCGGGTCGGGCTCGACTACATCAAACTCGGCCAGAGTTCCACCACCCTCTCGGGCGGCGAAGCCCAGCGGATCAAGTTGACGCGCGAACTCGCCAAACGGGCGACCGGTAGGACGGTCTATCTCCTCGACGAACCGACGACCGGCCTCCACTTCCACGACGTGAAAAAGTTGATCGGTGTCCTCGACGACCTGGTGGCGAAGGGGAACACCGTCGTGGTGATCGAGCACAACCTCGATATCATCAAGTCGGCAGACCACATCATCGACCTCGGCCCCGAGGGCGGGGACGCCGGGGGCGAGGTGATCGCCACCGGCACGCCCGAAGAGGTGGCGGCGGTCGAGAAGAGTTACACCGGCCAATTCCTCCGCCCACTGCTCGAACGGCAGGGAGCGGCACCGGCAGTACTCGCCTATGCGGTGGCAGACAGCGGCGGCGAGGTGAAAAAACCCATCAAATGATGCGATGATCGACTACTCCGTCTTTCCCGAGGCGCCGGGCTGCTACATTTACCGGGACGCCGCCGGCGCGGTGATCTATGTCGGCAAGGCGAAAAACCTGAAAAAACGGGTCTCCAGTTACTTCCAGAAGCAGGACCACGACCCAAAGACCCTTCGCCTCATCGCCGCCATCGCCGCCGCCGACTACATCGTCACCGCCTCAGAAGCCGAGGCCCTGATCCTGGAGAACGCCCTGATCAAACGGCACCAGCCGAAGTACAACATCGACCTGAAGGACTCGAAGAGTTACGCCTACATCCACCTGAGCGCCGGCCCCTACCCGAGGATCGGGATCGCCAGGAAAGCGGGCGGCGGCGGGGAGTTCTTTGGGCCGTTCGTCTCGGCAAAAGAGCGCGACTATGTGCTTTCAGTCGTAAAAAAGAGTTTCGGCCTCCGCTCCTGCCGGCGGATCCCGAAACGGCCATGCCTGCGGTCGCACCTCAGGACGTGCTCGGCCCCGTGCGCCGGGGCGATCGGCGAGGCGGCCTATGCCGAACGGGTCAGACGGGCGCGGGCCGTGTTGAAAGGGCAGGCGAAGGAACTCGCCGCCGCCCTCAGGGAGGAGATGGATGAGCACGCCAGAAACCTCAGGTTCGAACAGGCGCTCGAACTCAGGGACGAGATCGCCGCCATCGAGCACCTCCCGGACCGGCAGCAGATCGTGCGGAGGCCCGAGCACAACGAGGACATCATCACCTATATGGCAAAGGACGGGAACGTCTACCTGATGATCTTCTCCGTGGTGAAGGGGACGCTCGCCGAGAAACAAGAGTTCGTCTTCGAGGTGTCGGACGGATTCTTCGAGGAGTTTCTCGTGCAGTACTACGGCGAGCACGAGCCCCCGAAGGAGGTGGTCCTGCCCGAAGAGGTGGGCGAGGCGGTGGCCGAGTACCTCGCCGAACGGCGGGGGTCGCGGGTCGCCGTCACCGTCCCGCAGCGCGGCGACAAGAAAAAACTCCTCGACCTGGCGGCGAAGAACATAGAACTCACCTTCTTCGGCGACCGCATGAAGATCGAGGCCCTGCAGCGGGCCCTCCACCTCCCCGAACCCCCCGACGTGATCGAGTGCTTCGACATCTCCCACCTCTCGGGCACCGCCATGGTCGGGTCGATGGTGATGTTCAGGGGCGGGAAACCGGACCGGCGGAACTACCGGCGGTTCCGGATCAGGAGCGTGGAGGGCGTCGACGACTTCGCGGCGATCGCCGAGGTGGTCGGGCGCCGGTACAAACGGCTCAAAGAGGAGGGCGGGCCCTACCCCGACCTGGTGATCGTCGACGGCGGGAAGGGACAGCTCTCGGCGGCTCTGGACGTGCTCAAAGAGATCGACGTGCGGATCCCGGTGATCTCGATCGCAAAGCGCGAGGAGGAGATCTATGTGCCGGGCTTCCCGCACCCGATCCCGGTCGGGCGGGACGAGAAGGCCTCCCTCTTCGTGCAGGAGATCAGGAACGAGGCCCACCGCTTTGCGATCACCTACAACAGGCTCCTGCGCGGGAAGGCGATGACGGCATGACGGCATTTCAATTGAAGGCGGATTTCAGACCGAAGGGCTCGCAGCCCGCGGCGATCAGGGAGCTCGTCGACGGGCTCGCGGCAGGCGAACGCTTCCAGACCCTCCTCGGCGTGACCGGATCGGGAAAGACGTTCACGGTCGCCAACGTGATCGAGGCGGTCCAGAAACCGACCCTGGTGCTGGCGCACAACAAGACCCTGGCCGCACAGCTCTACAACGAGTTCGCCGGGTTCTTCCCGGAGAACAGGGTGGAGTACTTCGTCTCGTACTACGATTACTACCAGCCCGAGTCTTACATCCCGGCAAAAGACCAGTACATCGAGAAAGACTCCTCGATCAACCCGAAAATCGAGCAGATGCGCCTCGCCGCCACCGCCTCGGTGCTCTCGCGGCCAGACACCGTCATCGTGGCCTCGGTCTCCTGCATCTACGGCCTGGGCAACCCTGCAAACTTCGAGGGGATGGGCTTTGAGCTGAAGGTCGGCGACCGGATCAGGCGCAACGATCTCCTCGAACGCCTGGTAGAGATCCTGTACCAGCGCAACGACATCGAACTGATGCCCGGGCGTTTCAGGGCGAAAGGCGACACCATCGACCTGATACCCGGGTACTTCAACGACATCATCAGGATCGAACTCTTCGGCGACGAGATCGAGCGGATCACCGAGATCGAAAAACAGAGCGGCCGCCGGAAAGAGACGATGGACTACTTCTACGTCTATCCGGCCCGCCACTTCGTCGTCCCTGAGTCGGAGATGAAGCGGGCGATCGCCTCGATCGAGAAAGAGCTCGCCGAAACCCTGCCCGGCCTCGGGATGCTCGAGGCGCACCGCCTCGAACAGCGCACCCTCTTCGACATCGAGATGATCGAGGAGACCGGGAGCTGCAAGGGGATCGAGAACTACTCACGCCATTTCGACGGCCGGAAACCAGGCGAAAAACCCTACTGTCTCCTCGACTATTTCCCGGAGGACTTCCTGATGGTCGTCGACGAGAGCCACCAGTCCCTCCCGCAGGTGCGCGGGATGTACAACGGCGACCGCTCCAGGAAGGAGACGCTCGTCAAATACGGTTTCAGGCTCCCGTCGGCCTTCGACAACCGCCCGCTGAAGTTCCACGAGTTCGAGGGCTACCTGAGAAACACGCTCTTTATCTCGGCGACGCCGGGCGACTACGAACTCCGCCACTCGGCACGAGTCGTCGAGCAGATCATCAGGCCGACCGGCCTCGTCGATCCGGTGGTCGAGGTCAGACCGATCTCGGGGCAGACCGCGGACGTGATCCGGGAGATCAGAGCGACGATCGGGCGGGGCGACCGGGTGCTGGTCACCACCCTCACCAAACGCCTCGCCGAGGAGATGACCGACTACCTGGCAGAGCAGGGGATCAAGACCCGCTACCTCCACTCAGAGATCAACGCCCTGGAGCGGACCGAGATCATCCGCCGCCTCCGCCTGGGGACCTTCGACGTCCTGGTCGGGATCAACCTCCTCCGCGAGGGCCTCGACATCCCCGAGGTCGGGTTCATCGGCATCCTGGACGCCGACAAGGAAGGGTTCCTCAGGGACGCCCGCAGCCTGATCCAGATCATCGGGCGGGCGGCGCGGAACGCCAACGCCCATGTGGTGCTCTACGCCGACACCCTCACCGACTCGATCAGGGCGGCGGTCGCCGA
>ENA-ORXD01001516-ORXD01001516.1-sediment-metagenome-genome-assembly--contig:-NODE-1516-length-18828-cov-81.516079_pt1 | contig 18828 bp, 8 predicted proteins | sample MGYA00237862_ERZ511471 | MGnify/ENA metagenome assembly ERZ511471
CTCCCGTGGTGTAGTCCGGCCAATCATGAAGCCCTCTCGAGGCTTCGACTCGGGTTCAAATCCCGACGGGAGCACCAGATCTCTATCAATGGCCTGCAATAATTTATGCATACAATTTGCATTAATGTTTTTTATATAATTTTCACAATTTACATTCTAATATTGAACTGGACAGCCGAAAATTTAGAAAATTTTTTAGGAAAAATAATATTAAATTATCATTAAACTATCGTTCACCGACATCAATGTATCGTAATTTATATTCACAACAGCTTCAATTAAATAATAGCCAGATCGTTGATATAGTGCATTTATCAATGATGACATCCAGATAATAATTCAATCCAAATTAATCATTAAGATAAATTATTGATTTTATTGCATTGCAATAGTGATTGTTGATTATATCTATTTTATGTACCCCATCGGGAAATATTATTTATAAATATTTTAGTAATTACGGACTCTGCCATTCTACTAATGAATAGTTGAAAAGTAATATTAAAATCAACTACCCAGTAACAATTTTTTCTTATATCTATATCATCACAATTAATTTAACATATTTTACTATATTGAAATATGAATAAAATATTATTTTACGAAATCAACATAGGTCTCTCGTCCTTACAGAAGATATAAAAACCCACCCGTGAAAATTATCAATATCGATAATCAGCCGTTGTAGGGTCCTCGTTCTGTGAAACCACAGGGCGCTCCTACCATCTACTGTCGTGTACCATGATTTTCGGGGGCCCAACCAGCTCGATTACATTCACAGGTAAGGGGGGAAACATCACGAGGAGTTGGCGAGGACAGGACGATCTGAAGAATGAAAGAAATGATAGTTTTTCGAATTATCGTATCAATTATAAACGCCAAAAAAAGGCGCACATTCTTTCTTTTTACAGTATTTTGATAATAATGGCGTTCTTGTTTGCACTTCTTTTGACGGTTCAATCTCCTAATACTTCCGCCATCGGGGTGGTATCTTCCATCTCGATCGAGAAGACCGGACCGGATACGGCCATGGTCGGCGAGACGATCACATATGAGTTCACTGTTTACAACAATGGTGAGGTAGACCTCTACATCGATGTTCTCGATGACAATCTCCTCGGTGACCTTCGCAGTTATATTTCGGACGGCATCGTAACGGTGGACGAAGGTTCTGAGATCTTCCAAGTCGAATACGCCGTGGTACATCCCGAATTAGACCCCCTGGTTAACACTGTGAATGTCGAAGCGACCGACGAGTTCGGAGAGAATTTCACAGAAGATTGGGACGATCACAGCGTGGACATCCTACACCCAGACGTGATGATCGAGAAGTACGGACCCCCCGAGGCAATGGTCGGCGAGTCGATCTCTTACGAAATCATTGTCACCAACACCGGCGAAACGGATCTTTATATCGATTTTATTTATGATACCATACTGGGTGATCTGACCGGTGATATCACCGACGGCGTCATTACGACCGCTGAAGTCTCTGATTCCTTCTGGGTCGAGTATCAAGTGCAGGAGTCCGACCCCGACCCTCTGATAAACGAAATAGACGTTCAGGCTTACAACGAGTATTGGGGGGAGTCGGTATACGATGTAGGCTTTTGTGAGACCGACATTGTGTATACAGGCGTGACCATCGATAAGGACGGTCCGAGTTCCGCAGTTATCGGCGAGACGATTTGGTACGAGATAACCATCACAAACACCGGCGAAACGGACCTGTACATCGATTATCTTTGGGACGACCTGCTGGGCGATCTTTCCTCCTATCTTACCAATGGCATCATAACGGTCGACGATGGCTATGAGACCATCTGGGTCGATTACGTGGTGCAGGGTACCGATCCCAGCGTGCTAAGCAACGAAGTGTTCGTTGAGGCATCCAACGAAGAAGCTATGGATTGGGTAGATGATTCTGACTATCACGAGCTCGACGTCCTGCACACCGGCGTCATGATCGAGAAGACCGGACCCTCCGAGGCCACGGTCGGTGAGGAGGTCGAGTACATCATCACCGTTACGAACACAGGTGACGCGGACCTGTACATAATGAACATCGACGACAGCCTCCTCGGCTCTCTCTACGGATATATTTCTGGAGGCGTCATCACAGTAGCGGAGCATTCAGAGACCATCTACGTGTATCGTACCGTCCTAGAGACCGATCCCAACCCCCTAGTGAACCACGTAGAGCTCAATGCCACGAACGAATATTACGAAGATTGGGTTTGGGCCGAGGACGATCACAGCATAACTATCGTAGAAAGCCCGAGCTGCGGGAGCATTTGCGTCTTCAAGTACGAGGACGTCAACGGCAACGGCGTGCAGGACGAGGGAGAACCGGGCCTGGTCGATTGGGAGATCACGCTCATGGACGCCGCCGGTGCTCCGATCACCGCCGCTATGACCGATGGTGACGGTTACGTATGCTTCACGGACCTGACCCCCGGCGTTTACTACGTAGATGAGACGCTGCAGGAAGGATGGTACCGCACCGAGAACGCAAGCGCGGTGGAGGTCACCGTTGTTTCCGGGGAAATCATGCAGGTCGTCTTCGGAAACACCGAGTACGTGACGGTGGAGATATTCAAGTGGGAGGACATGGACGGGGACCTAAGCACGACCGACGATCGGGTGCCGACGAACGTTTCTTGCGATCTATGGTACGAATGGGGCACTCCGAATCAAGCTCAAATCTGGAACGGATACATCGGCCCCGACGGTTACATCGAGTTCACTGGCCTGGTGCCCGGATTCTATGACTCATACGATGGGATCGCTGCTGGATGGTATGCCGTGGGCGGTGATAACTACGAGTCCGGAACGGCCTATTCCGGCGACACGCTGACCTTCGTGTTCGTCAACACGCAGTATGTCTCCGTGGAGATCTACAAGTACGAGGACACGGACGGCGATATCACGACCACCGATGATTGGGAACCCGTGGACGTGCGTCTTGACCTCTATGGGTCCGAGGGAGAGGTGTTCTATGGTTACATCGGCTCAGACGGATACATTTTGATCACAGGTCTGGTTCCGGACTTTTATAACTCGTACGAGTACCTGGACATAGGCTGGATTAGCCTCGACGACGGTTACGAATCAGGCATCGCTTACTCTGGTGACACCCTGATGTTCACCTTTGTGAACGCGCAGGAAAGTGTGGAGACCGGTTCCATCTGCGTCTTCAAGTACGAGGACGTCAACGGCAACGGCGTGCAGGACGAGGGAGAACCGGGCCTGGTCGATTGGGAGATCACGCTCATGGACGCGGCCGGCGCTCCGATCGCTACCGCTATGACCGATGGCGACGGTTACGCTTGCTTCCCGGACCTTGATTACGGCACCTATTACGTCGATGAGACGCTGCAGGAAGGATGGTCCCGCACCGAGAACGCTAGTGCGGTGGAGGTCACCGTCGATTCTGAGGATATCGAGCAGGTCATCTTCGGTAATTGGAAGTGGGCCTCGATATGCGGCGTCAAGATAAACGACCTCAACGGCGACGGAGTCATCAATTGGGGCAGCGAGCCCGCTATGAACGGATGGACCATCCGGCTGTACAAATGGAATCCCGATCTGGGCGATAATGGCGATTGGGAACTTTATGACACTCAGGTCACCAGGACCTATGAGCCGGGCGACCCCCCCGGAACCTATGAGACCATCGACGGTCGCTACTGCTTCATCATCATGGAGCCTGGCGTTTACGAGGTCAGGGAGGTCCTGATGGCAGGTTGGACTACGACCGTCCCTTACCTTCAAATGGGAGACGTGGTTGACACGGAAGCGGTCATCGATTCCGATTTAACGTTCACCAGCGGTGAGGAGAAGCGCGGATGGCACATCGCCAACTGGGAATGGGCCTCGATCTGCGGCATCAAGATCAACGACCTCAACGGAGACGGCGAAATCGACTGGACCAACGAGCCGGAGATGAACGGCTGGACCATCAATCTCTACAGATGGAACGACTCGATGGACGATTGGGAGTTCGTAACATCAGTGGAAACCAGGACATACGAGCCGCCGGAGGCGGGAGAGGTGATCCCCGGTCGCTATTGCTTTGATATCAAAGAACCGGGCATCTATGAGATCCGAGAGTGCCTGAAGGCCGGATGGACGATGACGCTACCCGTTCTACAGGTCGGGGACTCAATGGACACGGAGGCGATCGTCGACTCCGGACTGACGTTCACCAGCGGTGAGGAGAAGCGCGGATGGCACATCGCCAACTGGGAATGGATGACCATCTCGGGCCACAAGTACATATCCGAGACCACGACACCGCTCGCCGGATGGCACATGCAGCTGATCAAGGACGCCGTTCAGGTCGGCGCTGATGCGGTGACCGACTCCAACGGGTACTATGAGTTCCTGATCAAGGAACCGGGCACCTACGATATCATGGAGGTGCTGCAGGACAGGTGGACCGAGATCAGCCCGATTCTGTACTATTCCGCCGGAGACGGCTCAACGATATCCGTGCTTGGTTATCCCGGCATAGCTGTTGTAAGCGGCACGGACGTGACCGGAAAGGACTTCGAGAACTTCCAGTGGCTGACGATATGCGGGATCAAGTTCAACGACCACAATGGTAACGGAATCGTCGACTGGAGCAGCGATAATGAAATGGACGGATGGACCATCAAGCTCTACAAGGACGGCGAGTGCATCGACGTTCAGGTAACCCGCACCTATCTGCCGGAAGAGAATCCCTGGGGCGAGACGATCTATGGCCGCTACTGCTTCGATATCAAAGAGCCCGGGACCTACGTCATCAAGGAGGTCCTGCCCACCGGTTGGACGATGACCATACCTGCGTACCAGGTCGGACCTGAGGCGGGCTCGGTCGAGGTCACCGGCTATACCGAGGTCATACCGGGCACGCAGAGCAGTACGAACATAACCGGGAGGCATTTCGGTAACTTCGAATGGATGACGATATGCGGTATCAAGATCAACGATTTGAACTGCAATGGGGTCATAGATTGGGCTAGCGAGCCCGAGATGAACGGCTGGACCATCAAACTGTACAAGGACGGTCAAGAGGTGGACAGCACGGAGACCCGCACATATCTCATGGCGGAGACGGGGCTCAACGAGGACATCTATGGCCGCTACTGCTTCCTGATCAAGGAACCCGGCACCTACAGCATCAAGGAGGTGCTCCCGGCCGGCTGGATAATGACCTATCCGTACTACATCATCGGACCCGATGAAGGGGTGGAGGAGGTCACCGGCTGGACCGAGACCGTGCACAGCGGTGTTTCGCTGACCGGAAGGCATTTCGCAAATGCTGAGACAGGATCAATCTGCATCTTCAAGTACGAGGATGTGAACGGCAACGGCGTCTACGATGCCGATGATGTGCCTCTTGCGGGATGGCACGTATATGTCGAGCACGACTCCTATTCCGTCCCCAGTGTTGATGGATATACCAACGAGACCGGCTGGTTCTGTGTTGAGAACGTGATTCCCGGTATCTACTGGGTGGGCGAGTACTCTGACCCCGATTGGATGGGCATCGAGAACGGGTCCGGTAATTCGATAATGGTCACGATAATGTCCGGGACCTCCGTGGAGGTTTGGTTCGGCAATGCCGAATTGATCTCCATCTGCGGGCACAAGCTCGAGGACACCAATCTAAACGGGGAGTTCGAACTTGGCATCGATCCCGGTATCGAAGGTTGGAGCATCAAACTGTGGTACCATGACGGCATGAGCTGGGACGTTTGGGGTTACATCGACACCGATGAGAACGGCTACTTCTGCTTCGAAGGCCTGAACCCGTTCTGGGACTATTGCGTCGAAGAGGAGCTGAGGGATGAATGGACAGCGGCGAACCTTTACTACCACTATCTGTACCCCGCCGGTTCCGGTGATGATATCACAGGGATCGAGTTCCTCAACGCTCGGAACATCAGCATCTGCGGCTACAAGATGGAGGACATCGGCCTCGACGGTTGGAGCTGCGATGCTCCGGTCTGCGGATGGCAGATCGATCTGTACGGCTGGCCCGATCAGGATGCTTGGTGGAACGATTCCGCAAGTCTAGGCCTGACCGTTTACACCGATGGGGACGGTAAATACTGCTTCGAGAACCTCAACCCCTATTGGATCTACAACGTGCAAGAGGAAGTAAGAGAGGATTGGACTCCCTTCACATCTGCCCTCTACGTTCACCTGACTGCCATGGGATCCGGCGAGAACATAACCGGGATCAACTTCCTCAATGCCCGCAACATCAACATCTGCGGTCAAAAATACGAGGACGTTGGCCTGGACGGATGGGGCGACGATGAAGGCCTCATGGGTTGGGAGATATGGATCACGGGTTACAACGAGACCATGGTCCCGGTGTTCACGGATTACACCGTCACAGGTTGGAGCGGCGAATTCTGCTTCGATAACCTAGACCCGTACCTATTGTACTACGTCGAAGAAGGGCTCAGTACCTATTGGACCCCGTATGGTGATACCGATTATTGGCTGCAGCCGGCGGACTACATCGTATCCGGTGGCACAATAGAGGTATCGTTCCTCAACGCTGAAAACATCGACATCTGCGTCTGGAAGTACGATGACGTTGGCCTGGACGGTTGGGGCTGTGACATACCCGTAAAAGGGTGGGTCATCGAGCTGTGGTATTGGGACGAGGATCTGGAGTGTTGGCTCACGGGCGGTCAAGAGTACACTGAAGAGACAGACGAAGCTGGAAGGGCCTGCTTCGAGAACCTCAACCCCTACCTGAACTACACTGTGAGCGAGGACTTAATGCTCCTCCTAATGGACGTCTTCGACGATCCTTGGACCCCCTTTGGACCGACCTCATATGAGCTCATATCTGGCGTGGACTTCACCTCCGGTAACGGTGCGTTAAGGGAGTTCTTGAACGCCAATAATATCGACATCTGCGGCTACAAGCTGGAGGACATAGATCTCGATGGCGAGGGCGATGTGGGCGTGGAAGGATGGCATGTGTTCCTAGTGGTCTATGACCCCGTTTCGATGTTGTACGTTGGCGATGAATATGCTGATACGTACACCGATGAGAACGGGCACTACTGCTTCGAGAACCTAAACCCGTACCGGTGGTACATGGTCTACGAGGAGCATCCGTCCGATTGGACCACGAGCGGGGACACCTATCATTGGTTCCACTCGGGCTCGGATTTCATGTCCGGTGATGTGATCTACAACGCCAACTTCACCAACGCTCGGAACATAGATCTATCGGCTTGCAAGTACGAGGATGTCAACCTCAACAAGGTAATCGATGACGAGGATGTGCCGGTGGAAGATTGGCGCATCGACCTGTACGTGTGCGATGAGTCTGGTGAGTGGGTGCTCATCGATTCGAAATGGACCGGCCCCTGCGGATGCGTTGCCTTCGAGAACCTGGATCCCTACCACGACTACATGATATGCGAGGAGATGCAGGAAGGATGGACCCCGGCTCCGGGCTGGGACACCTGCGTGGTGTTCATGCACGGTGTGGACTTCATGTCCGGCTACAGCTACTACGGCAAAGGCGTCGTGTACGGCATACTTAGGGATACCGGAGATGTCTATGAGATAGACATCCTCGCCGGCACGTCCTCTCTGCTCTTCGAGATGCCGACCCCGCCGGGAGCGAACTCGGCCTCACCGAACGGTCTAGCCTTCGATGCCGAGAACGGACGCATCTACTACGTCGATTACAACCTAGGCACCACCCCGGACACCCTGTACTTCTGGGACGGAATAACGCAGCACGTGGCCGGTCAGATCGCTCAGGGTACTGTGGCATGCGCCGACTTCTACGACGGCAAGTACTACTACATACCGTCCGGAACGGACGATCTGCGGGCGATATCATTCAACCCCGATGGTACGATAGCCACCGACGTTAAGATTGACGACATCTCCGACAACGTTCACAGTTGGAACTTCAACGGGGACATCGCGGTCAGGGACGGCATGGTGTACGGTTGGGGCCTATGCGGCGTGAGCGGTCACGGGTACGAGTTCTTCACCTACGACCTCGGTAGCGGCATCTTCTGGTTCGTCAAGCCGAGCTATCAGCAGTCTCTGCAGCTAGCCTTCGGTTCGGACGGCGTGCTCTATGGGCACAGAGCAGGAACCGGCGGATACTTCTACGCGATCGATACGAGCGACGCATCGGTGACCTTGGTAGAACCGACGCCCGACCCGGCCAATCAGTACACCGATATCGCCTCTGGTACTAACATCACCGGTGTGAACTTCCTAAACGCCAGGAACGCCAGCATCTGCGGCTACAAGGTCGAGGATGTCAACCTCAACAAGAACATAGATGACAGTGTCGTCTGGATGGGTTGGGAGATCGACCTATACAAGTGGAACGGCGTCGAGTACGTGTACGTCGATACCACATCCACCATTTGGGATCCCCCCTACACCTACTGCTTCGAGGACCTGGACCCCTACGGCATGTACAAGGTCGTGGAACACACCTATTCCGGACACACCCCGGTGATCTCCGAGTATGAAGACATCAAGTTCAGCGCATCCGGTGTCAACATCACTAATGTGAACTTCCTCAACGCCGAGAACATAGATATCTGCGGCTACAAGCTCGAGGATGTGGACCTGGATGGCGTAGGCGATTTGGGAGTGGAAGGTTGGCAGATCGAACTCTTCGGTTACGAGAACGAGACCGCCTGGGCACAGCTGGACTGGAGCCTGCACATCACCCTCTGGACCGACGCGGACGGGCACTACTGCTTCACCAACCTCAACCCCTACTGGATCTACGATGTGAAGGAGGAGCTGAACGACACCTGGACCCCTGCGGGACCGACGGTATTCTGTTACATCAAGGCCGAATATTCCGGCGTAGGCGGCATGGGGGACATCATTGGTGTCAACTTCACCAACGCTAGGAACGGTTGCATCTGCGGCTACAAGATGGAGGACGTCAACCTCAACGGTGAGATCGACGGAGGAGACACTCCGCTGGCCGGTTGGGGCGTGGACCTCTACATCTGGGACGGATACTGGCAATGCATCGCCGCTACTACGACCGACGCGTGCGGCATGTACTGCTTCTGCAACCTCGATCCCTACAGGTACTACAAGGTCGAGGAATGGCAGCTCAACAGCAGTTGGGTGTACGTCATCACCGGAGAGGACGACCTCAAGATCTCCGAGTCCGGCGGCACCCTGTGCGACATGGAGCTGACCTGGTTCCTGAACGCGGAGAAGGGTTGCATCTGCGGCTACAAGATGGAGGACGTCAACCTCAACGGTGAGATCGACGGAGGAGACACTCCGCTGGCCGGTTGGGGCGTGGACCTCTACATCTGGGACGGATACTGGCAATGCATCGCCGCTACTACGACCGACGCGTGCGGCATGTACTGCTTCTGCAACCTCGATCCCTACAGGTACTACAAGGTCGAGGAATGGCAGCTCAACAGCAGTTGGGTGTACGTCATCACCGGAGAGGACGACCTCAAGATCTCCGAGTCCGGCGGCACCCTGTGCGACATGGAGCTGACCTGGTTCCTGAACGCGGAGAAAATTGACATCTGTGTCTGGAAGTACGAGGATCTGTTCCTCAACGGTAACTTTGACATGGACGATGTCGCAGTGGAGGGCTGGTGGATCGACCTGCTCGTGTGGAACGAGGTCGATATGGTCTGGGACCCGATTGCCGGAGGTTGTACCGATATTTGCGGAATGATATGCTTCACCGATCTGGACCCATACAAGAACTACAAGGTCAGTGAGGAGTGGCAGCTATTCATGGACCCGGACTGGGTGTCTGGTCCAGGATGGGACACCGAGGTGGTGTTCATTCATGGCGTGGACTTCATGTCTGGTGACAGCTGCGATGATTGGACCGCTCCAATAGCGATATTCCTCAACGCCCGCAGGATCGACCTGTGCGCCTACAAGTACGAGGATATCAACCTCAACGGCATACTGGACGACGGCGACGCGCCGGTGGAGAACTGGTGGTTCAGCCTGTACGTGTGGACCGGTTCCGAATGGGACTGGATCGGCGAGATGCCGACCTGCCCCCTCGGCTGCGCCTGCTTCTGCGGCCTGGACCCCTATGAGGACTACAAGATCAGCGAAGATCCTCAGCTGTGGTGGCAAGCGTACGAGCTCGGTCTCAACGATCCCTGGACGCCCGCTCCTGGCTGGGCGACATCCGTCGAGTTCGAGCACGGCGTGGACTTCATGTCTAACGAGGACGACTGCTACAGCGACTGCACGTACTTCCTCAACGCGCACAACATCGACATCTGCTCGAAGAAGTTCGACGACCTCAACCTGGACGGTTGGACAAGCCCGAACGAGGTGGTGGAAGGCTGGAACATCACGCTGGAGGTATGGTGCGGTGATGCGTGGGTTGAGATCGCATACGGCCTGACCAACGAGTACGGCAAGGTATGCTTCCTCAACCTGAATCCCTACTATGACTACCGCGTGGTGGAGGAGGACCGCGAAGACTGGACTCACTACAGTCCGACCTCTAAGGAGATCTACTCCGGTGTGGACTTCGTGTCCGGCGACGACTACTTCGTGACGCACCCGGTCATATTCCTGAACGCTAGGAACATCGACTTATGCGGCTACAAGCTCGAGGATATCGACCTTGACGGCGTGGGAGACATTGGCGTGGTGGGCTGGCAGATCGACCTGTACGGGTTCGAGGACTGGACCTCCTGGGCCAGCAACGTCTCCGACATGCACCTGACGGTCTGGACCGATGCGGACGGCAACTACTGCTTCGAGAACCTCAATCCCTACTGGATCTACGACGTGTACGAGGAGGTTGTCTCCGACTGGACCGCGGCCACCCCGACCTACATATGGGAGCTGATGGCCACTGGCTCCGGCGAGGACATCACAGGTGTCAACTTCACCAACGCTAGGAACATAGACATCTGCGCCTGCAAGTACGAGGACGTTAACCTCAATGGCGAGATTGACATGGGAGACATGACGGTGGAGGACTGGTGCATCGACCTGTTCATGTGGGACGACATCGATGAGGAATGGGTGCTCTACGACTATGAGTGGACCGGCGAGTGCGGCTGCGTGTGCTTCGAGAACCTCAATCCCTACCGGGACTACATGTTCAGCGAGGAATGGCAACTGGCTATGGATCCCGATTGGATGCCGGCTCCGGGCTGGGCGACCCAGGTCGTGCTCATGCACGGCGAGGACTTCATGTCCGGTGACGACTTCTGCTACGGCGACTGCGTGTACTTCCTGAACGCGAGGCTGACTGACATAGGAGGGCCAGGGATGTCCGGCTATAAACTGGAGGACCTGGACCTTGACGGCGTGGGCGACGTAGGAGTGGAAGGATGGCAGATCGACCTGTACGGTTACGAGAACGAGACCGCATGGGATGAAAACGATTGGAGTCTGTACCTTACGACCACCACTGGAGCGGACGGGAGCTACTTCTTCGCCAATCTGAATCCGTACTGGATCTACGACGTGTACGAGGAGACGCGCAGCGACTGGACCCCGGCCAGCCCGACCTACGTTCGTGGGTTGGAATCCGAAGGATCCGGCCAGGGTATTCCGGGCCCGAACTTCACCAACGCGCGTAACATCGACATCTGTGGCTGCAAGTGGGAGGACAAGGACCTCTCTGGCACGATCAGCCCCGGTGACGTGACTGTGGCGGGATGGGGAGTCACCCTGAAAGTTTGGAACGGAGACTCCTATGAGTTCCTGGCATGTACCACCACTGGAACATTTGGATGCTACTGCTTCCAGAACCTCAACCCCTACATGATGTACGCGGTGTACGAGGAGCTCAGGGACACCTGGACCGAAGTGACCTACAAGCACGAATGGCTAACGGCATGCGGGTCCGGTATGGAAATCATGGGCCAGTACTTCCTGAACGCACGTAACATCGACATCTGTGGCTGCAAGTGGGAGGACAAGGACCTCTCTGGCACGATCAGCCCCGGTGACGTGACTGTGGCGGGATGGGGAGTCACCCTGAAAGTTTGGAACGGAGACTCCTATGAGTTCCTGGCATGTACCACCACTGGAACATTTGGATGCTACTGCTTCCAGAACCTCAACCCCTACATGATGTACGCGGTGTACGAGGAGCTCAGGGACACCTGGACCGAAGTGACCTACAAGCACGAATGGCTGACGGCCTGCGGGTCTGGAGTGGACATCCTCGGTCAGTACCTGCTCAACGCCAGGAACGGTGACATTTGCGGGCACAAGTATTGGGATAAGAACGCCGATGGCATCTACGACCCCTGCACCGAAACCCCGCTCCAGGGATGGACCATAAAGCTGTACGCCTGGACCTGTGGTGGTTGGGTATACTGTGGACAAGAAGAGACAGACTGCTGCGGCTGCTACTGCTTCGAGAACCTCAATCCCTACCTGACCTACAAGGTCGCCGAAGTGGTGCCCGATGGCTGGTGGCCGATCAATCCGGACGATGGAGTGCACTGTCCAATAAACTTCGGCACATCCGGACAGACCATCTGCGGAGTGGACTTCCTGAATACCCAGTGTGGACCTGAAGGAAAGACCATAGGGTTCTGGAAGACGAACGTGGGTAAGAACCTGGGAACCATCAAAGGCAAGGCCCAGATATCCGCAAGTAACCTGAACATGTACCTTGGTAATATCTATGCCAAATACTACGTGAACCTAGGCTACGGGTTCGCTTTCCTGAACTTCGATGGTATGACCCAGGAGCAGAGGCTGCAGAAGGCTTGGGGAATCCTGAACGTAGACGACAACTCCATAATGCAACTGAAGGCCGAGGCACAGATACTGGCACTGCTCCTCACGGAGCAGTGGAAAGGGTCCGAATATTCCGACGCCTTTGTGTACGTGCCCGCCTGCATCACTGGAGGTGATCCCTTCATTGGTGATATGAGCGGGGTCATCCAGGAGATACTGAGTCTCTATGGCATAGGAGGAGATTGCTACACTCAGGCTAAGAACATGGCGGACTTCCTGAACAACCTGCCCGACAGCTGTAAGTGGGGTTCGATCACCCTAACGGCAACGGTACCGACCGGGAAACCAAAAAAGTGAACTGGGGGTGACCCCCCTCTCTTCTCTTTTATTATTTTTCCATCTTTATCAATTCATCAAAATCTGCTAGATTTTCTATGATCGAGCGAATCTATCCTATCCGACAAACGGGGGGCTTCGGTCAATCCCAGCCCGTTCTGGTCTAACAGCCTTCCCCTTTCTATCCTCATTTCACCACTGACCAGAAGCCTGATCGTCTCCATCAGCAGAGGGACCTCCCTTTCCACCTCTCGATCCCTGATGGCCTGGGCCAGCTCCTCCTTGTCCACGATTTCCCGTCTCAGATCGGTGATGTCGAACTCATCGTAGGACACCGTCGCCCCTCGGTCCAACTCCGGGGTGCAGATGTGCACCATGGCCCCGTACTTGGCATCCCTGCTTTCAGCTACCCTGCGAACGATGTCCTCCCAGGTGCCCTGGTAGGTGTTGGGCAGTGCCGGATGTAGGTTGATGATATCATAGCGCTCGCAGGTCTCAGGGTCTAAGATGAGCATGTACCCAGCAAGCACACCGAAGTCCATGGTATACTTGGATATCTGCTCGCGCATGGCCTTTCCATATTCGGCCCTCCACGCCTCCATGTCCGACCCTTTAAGGTCTGTACGGAACCCGTCCGAGGGCAGTATCACGATCGGCACTTCATCCTCCTCGGCCATGGCGATGAGCTTGGCACGGTATTGGTTGCCCTTGACCTCGCGGTTAAGGAAAACGAACGATAGTTCGGCGTCGATCTCCCCGCTTCTGATCAAGGACCTCATCGTGGTGAATAGACCCAGGGAACCCGGTCCCCGTCCGGTTGTGAACCATCCGATCCGCTTCATTCGTACCCCTTATCCTCTGCTAGCACATATTTTCATCGTGTCCATTCGCTGTGATAGGTTTCCAAACGGTGCTGTGCATATGCTACGATCGAGCGAACATGGCCATAGGAACAGTTGTCGTAGGAAACAAATGCAGTGGCGTTCAGAACCGGTCCAGGGTCCCCTTGCTTCTGGCCAGATGCTCGAACCAGCGGAACATCATGTAACCCGCTATCATTACCGCGAAGCCCACCAGGGCTTCCGTTCCCAGCAGTCCAGACAGTTCTCCCAAGGAAGCGCCATCGACCGCCATCCTGGCCGCCTCAGTGCCATATGTCATGGGGATGGCGTAGGATATCGGCTGGATGTACGCCGGCAGGTACGATACCGGGAAGTTCACACCGCACACCAGCAGTCCGATGAACAGGAAGACGTTGGCGATGATCATGGAGGTCCTCAGGAACAGTCCCAGGGAGCTGAGCATGAGGCCGAAACCGGTCATGGCGAAGGTCGTCACCAGTATCACCAGGGCCAATCCAAGGAAGTTGGCCTGGGAGAAGTCCACGTTGAATATGAAGGCGGCATAGACGAAGGCGATGGTCACCGTTGCCAACCCGTTGACGATCTGGAACATGGCCCTTCCCACGAACACGGAGAAGCGGTTGGCCGGGGACACCAGCAGGTTCTCTATGGTCCCCTGGTTCTTCTCCTCCCCGGTGATGTTGCAGACAGCGAACACGCTGACGTAGGCTATGGACTGCAGAGCGTTCCCGATGGCCACATATTCCATGGTCACCTCCGAGTTGTTCACGAACATAGCCACGTAGACGAAGAAGGCTATCTGGAACAGGGACATGCCGAAGAGCTGCATCAGCCACATGGCCGGGTTCAACCAGGCGAAGAGCGCACGCTTGGCCAGCACCGCCGAGCTCCAGAAGATGCGCAGGGGATTGTTGACGTTCTCGGACATGTCAGTACCTCATCAGGTTGGCGGTCTTTCGAGCCCGATGGTCCACGGCCTTGTACAGCCATATCGAGATGCTCAGGTAGATCAAGGACAGAATGGCCAGGGCCAGGACGTCTCCCCAATATCCGGTGGAGAATCCCTGCGCATATTCGGTCAGGGCGGAATATCTGATGGCGTCAATCCCCCACGTGGGCGCCAGACTCAGCGACAATGGGTGGGTCCAGTATGGAAGCAGGAAAATAGGGAACATGCTCCCAGTCCCCACATATATGGGGAACTCCAGGCCATTGGTCAGCACCTGGGCGGAGCGTGTAAGCACGAAGGCGGCGCTGAAGAGCATCCCTAATGCTGCCAGGGAAAGCAAGGTAAGCACGAAGGCCAGTAGGAACAACGGAAAATCGGCCACCTCCAGCGGGGTCTGGAAGATGATCATCGCGGCCACCAGGACGAACAATCCGTTGGCGATGCCTATGAAAGCGTTCCAGATGGTCCTGCCACCGATGATCCATATCAGTGCGCTGGGAGCAGCGAAGATGGCATCCACGGTCCCCCACCAACGGTCCGATTGTATGGAGAACCCGGAGGCGTAGAGGGTGTTGCCCCACATGCCCATCATCCCGCCTCCCAGTACGGCGTATAGCAACGCCTCCGGACTTGGTTCCCGATAGAGCATCAACACTACCATGGCCAGTACGAAGGGGGCGATGATGTTGGGGATCAACCACTGCGGTTCGGCCAGGAACATGGAGGCCTGATGGCGTATGGATGCGATGGTGGCCCTCAACCTAGGCATCTTCCCTCACCAGCCACAGATAGGCGTCCTCCAAGGTCGGCTCCTTCACCTTCATGCCTATGACCCTGCGGTCCTCTAGAAGGTGGGTCACCCTGGGAAGCACGGCCGCCGGGTCTCCCACCTGCACCCTCATGGTCTGCTTGTCCTCGGACATGTTGGCGGTGACCGTACGTACCCCGTCCAAGGTCTTCAGTGATTCCAGGTCGTCACCGGTTATGCCGAACCCTTCCACCTCGATGACCGAGGTGTCCTTCACCAACGACTTCAATCCTCTTGGCGTGTCCAAGGCCACTATCTTCCCGCGGGTGATGACCCCGATGCGGTCGCAAAGCTCGTCAGCCTCATACATGTAGTGCGTGGTCAACAAGATGGTCTTGCCATCGGCCACCAGCTCCTTGGTCATATCCCTGGCGTCCCTGGCAGCCTGGGGGTCCAGACCGATGGTGAGCTCATCCATGAAGATGAGCTCCGGATCGTGTATGATGCCCTTGGCGATGTGCAGGCGCTGCTTCATTCCTCGGGAATAGTCCTCCACCCGAGTGTCCGCCTTGTCGGATAGGTTTACCTTGGCCAGCACATCGTTTATCCTTTTCTCCCTTATGGACATGGGAACGCCGTATATGTCCGCGAAGTACCGCAGGTTCTGTCTGGCGGTGACACGGTAGTAGAGCCCACGCTCACCACCCAGGATCAGGCCTATGCGCTTCCGGACCTCCATGGACTGCTTGACCACATCATAACCCAGTATCTTTACGCTGCCCTCGGTAGGGAGAAGCAGGGTGGTCAGGACCTTTATGGTGGTGGTCTTCCCGGCACCGTTGGGGCCCAGAAGTCCGAACAGCTCTCCGCGTCGGACCTCAAGGTCTATGTGGTCCACCGCTACGGTCTCCCTCTTTTTCTGATGAAGGATCCCAGTGGTGCTATGGTACTTCCTGACCAGGCCCTTGACGTCGATGACTACTTCCTCTCCATCACCCATGAGCTCCCCAACGCTTTCCGCATTCTGTGAGATTTTATAAAGGTTTACAGGGAACGCTTGAAAATCGACATCGAGGTCTCCTCATTAGGGTCGTTTCCCCCGTCCCTTCGTTCCATCGGTCGGGACTTCCTTTCGAAAGGATGATATTAGCGGATTGCTACATACTACTCGGTGTTAAACTTGGCAGGAAAGAAAAAGTCCGATCGATCGGGCGAGAGGCCTTGCCGCATGGCAGTAACGTCCAGAGGAAAAGATCTGAACGGAGAGATCGCGCCCATTGCCAGGAGCTCATTCTTCATCATTTTCGAGGGCGACCCCAAGAACCACCATGTCCTGGAAAACTCGGTCAAGAAAAGAGGAAGCGAGTCCGGTATCATGACCGCAGCGGAGCTGGCCAAGCAGGACTTGGACATTGTGATCACCGGAACAATAGGCCCCCGGGCCCTTAAGCAGCTGGAGACCGCCGGGGTAAAGGTCCATGCCGGTTGCGAGGGAAAGGTGACCGACATCCTGGAAAAATGTTTGAAAGGAAAGCTGCCGGTCTGCAAGAAGGCCACTTACACTGGGTATCTGGGTATCTGAGCTCAACGTAAAGGCGCGCCACAAAAGCGACATTGAAGATCACCTTCGGCGTTCTGCCCACCGCAGTAATCGCATAGCAGGCGGTCCCTCTCCTTCTCTATCCTCTCCTGGTGAACGGCCCGGTTCCTCCTCCAGATCATCAGGCCGGCCAACATCATTAGGGCTCCCACGGTGATTATTCCCAGGGCGGGGATCAGAAAGCCCCCGACCCCAAGACTGGCCACCAATCCGAAGAAGAGGCCCATGAAAAGAAGCATCCCGCCCACGCTGGCCAACACGATCGCGGAGACAGGGACGGGAGCACCCTTCTCCGGCTCCGTCCGAGCAGCGTCCGCTCTTACAGGGCGGGGCATTTCCACCCTTCCGCCGTTCCCGCCACCGATCGATCCGGCCATGCTCGTTCACGATGGACTATTACGGATTTATCGATTGCTACCGAGCGAACAGTTCCCAACTGGTATCTTCTTCCAGTAAACTTATGTCCTCGGAACGGTCTTGTAACATGCTGATACCATGCTGTCCAAGATACCCATAGACCTGCAGAACGTGAAGGCCGACCATATGGACCGGGAGATACTGAGGGCGGCCATCATAGCCGAGCTGGACGCCATCAACCTCTATGAACAGTTGGCGGCCATGACCGGGGACCACAAGATCCGTCACATACTTTTGGACGTTGCCAAGGAGGAGAAGACCCACGTCGGTGAGTTCCAGGCTCTGTTGCTCCTGCTGGACCCGGAGCAGGAAGAGGAGCTGGACGAGGGGCGGAAAGAGGTAGAGGAAGAGCTGGGCTGAAAGCGCTTCAAGGCAAGGATTAGATACAGCGGTCGAGATTATCCGTCGGGATGCCATCCGACAGGAGGATCACGGTCATAGTGCACGGGCCCGAAGCGGTGGACAGCGGTCTCGCCATAAAGGTGATAGAGAGGACCGCCGAGATGGGCCGGGTTGAGGCCCGGGTGGGCGGGGCCACGGCGGTCGCCTCGGTAATAGATGCCGGACTGGAGAATGTAATATCGACCACCTCCAAGGAACTCCCGTCCGTTGCTATAGCTAAAGCTGTCGGAGGCTCCGACCTCATCCTTCTGGTGAACTCGGGCAAGGACAGGAGCTCATCTCTGGCCTTCGGCCGCCTGGTCATGTCAAGGGTCCAGGCCGGAGGAACGCCAGTGGTTCAGGTGGACAACGGGCTAAACGTGATCTGGTCAGGGGACGATGAGGCCATTATCGTGATCCGTGACGTTCTGCAAGGCGAGGTGCTGGACCTCCGGGGTCAACGCCCGCAGGAGGGCGATACCGACCGCAAGCTCAGTGGGGTGCGGCCGGGGGAGAACATCTGGATAAACGGTCATGTCATTGGAAGAGCGGTCAGCGAGAACGTGGTGATATCGCAAGGGTCAGAAGGCGAGCTCATGACCCATGGTGTGGAATTGAAGGCGACCGGCGTAGGTCGGCTAGGCAGCTTCGATCTCCGCACCGCCGTGATCCGTAGCGGCCAGGTGCGCAGGACCAGGGCCAAGGCGCGAAGCCTGCGGTCCCTCGGAAGGTCGATCTGCCTCATAGACCATTGTGCTGAGGAATCAGTGTACCGTTGCCGCGACGCCGCCTATGTGGTCACGGTAGGGGA
>ENA-ORXD01001517-ORXD01001517.1-sediment-metagenome-genome-assembly--contig:-NODE-1517-length-18824-cov-4.792607_pt1 | contig 18824 bp, 9 predicted proteins | sample MGYA00237862_ERZ511471 | MGnify/ENA metagenome assembly ERZ511471
TTTTGTTGTTCTGGCTATACCAACAAAAGCGCCAGCCGGTTTGGCCACTTTTGGTGGTACTAGCTGGACGGATCCGTCCATAGAATAATTTGGATCTAAAAACAATATCATGTCAATTTGGCAAACAATCGAAAAGTTTAAAAAACAGTACCATTTAGCAAAAAGAACTGCGTCTTTGATTTCAGGTGATAAATTTAATTTAAACTTAAATTTTGAGCAATCTACCGGTTTAAAGTCAACAATCTCATTGCCTGCAGAAGAAAAGCTATCAAGGTTCATGGTATGTATCAGGCCATTTGCGAACCCAGAAGATGATTTATATTTCAAGAATATAATAGAATTCATCATCACAAACAGTATTACTGTTAATGAAAATATTATTGAAAAATTAAAAGCTCTTTCTTCTCGAATAGAGAGGGGCCCAATTAATTTTCAATTGGAAACAGAATCATATACAGCATTAGATTTATTCTTAATTTTCTCTAAAGCTGAGTACTTTGATGAAGATAAAGATGCTTTAAAAACCATCGAAAATATAAGAAAAATACCAATCATAGGTCAATTAGCAAATTTTCAATTTCACAATTACGCATACGATGTGTATCGTATGTGTGCAGAACTGTATAGAATAATAAGAGATTTTGAGAATGAAAATGCTCAAGAAGAAATTGTAAAAGAAAATACAAACCACTCTTGCATTTACTGCAAGAGTACTGTTCAAACTGACTTTAACTATCCAGAGCATGTATTCCCTGAATCCTTGGGGAACACTGAATTAGTCCTAGAAAAAGGTGTTGTTTGTGATATCTGCAACAATGGTATTTTGTCACAACTTGACACGCACCTGGTTGAACATGATGCGATATCCATGTTGAAGGTGCTATATGTTCCTATAAATACAAAAACTGGAAAATATCCAAAAGCTACATTTCAAAATTGGAAAATTACAAAAAGGCATCCACGAAAATTAATTTTAGAAGCACAATCCGGTTCAAAAAATTCATTTATTGACCACTCAACTGAAAATCAAGCAAAATTTACAATCAATACAGTAGGAAGAAATAAATTCGATCCAAAGATGTTGGCTAGATCTTTATATAAAATATCATTAGGCGTTTTATGCTTAAAGTATGGTCGTGAAAGTGTTTTAGATCAGAAATATGACCTTGCAAGAGATTTTATTCTTGGGAAATCAAAATGTTTCCCTAATAGTTTGTTACTAACCGAGAATATAACTCCTAATCAACATGTCAGTTGTAGTATTTACTATATAAATAATGGTGGTACAATCTCATCATTCAATATTTTTGGGCTAAAATTTTTATTGAACCTTGAGCCTATTCCCAAAGTTGAAATGAATGAACAGCTAATGGAATTGGGGGCTAAGTGCTTTAAACTAGATAGTTAAATATTATCCAAAAGAATCAGCTTGCAAATAATATCGTTTTCTCGTGTGAGGATAAGAAAATGTATGGAGCTTTTAGCCCGTTTAGAGAAGGTGATACTTTTGCCACTTTCAGGAACATAATAGAGACAGTTACTCGTGAGGTTGATGCCCTGGACAATGAATATATTCTAAAGGCATCCGCTACTGAGATTGAGGATCATTATGTTAACAAAGTTATCATTGAACCTTTGGAATTAGATTCAGAAAATTTTTATATCGAAAACCAAGAAGGAATAAAAAAAGATGTAAGCCATGAGTTTGATAGGATGGCATTCCGAGGCGAACGTATTGTTGTTCCAGGAACACGGCTTGACATAGCAATACCCTTTACTGGTGACCCCATACTTTGGCGTATACGACCATCTTCATTCACTTTGAGTGCTTATCCAGAAATAAATATTAAAAATGGCACTGTTACCTTTTCAATCTCATTTGCAGATGATTCTGCTGACCCAGCCAAATTGAAGCAGCAAATAGAGTCGAGCGTAAAATCTTTGGCGGGAGCGGTGCAAAATTTAAAAAGGGATGTTGAAAACCATAACAGAACAGCCCCTGGGCAAATTAAGGCTGTTATTGAACGAAAACGCCAAAAGGCCCAGACTGCTACAAATGCATTAGCTAGCCTTGGTATTCCCTTCAAACGGCGAGATACGCCTCCAACCTTTACTGTACCCACGACTCGTAGGGCGACTCCAGCAAAAAGACCTCCAAAGGTGCCTACTGAAAAATATGAACCTGAGCCAGTGCTGGACATGGCGGAATATGAGCACATACTAGAAATTATAAAAAGCATGGGGCTTGTTATTGAAAGAAGTCCTTCATCTTTTGCTACTCTTGATGAGGAGGCAATTCGCACACACTTTTTGCTCCAATTAAACGGGCATTATGAAGGTAATGCTACCGGAGAAACTTTTAATGCGGTTGGAAAAACAGACATTCTCATACGTGTCGAGAATAAGAATATTTTTATCGCAGAATGCAAATTTTGGCGTGGGCCTAAAGGTTTTTCAGAGGCTATTGACCAGCTCTTAAGTTACTTGTCATGGCGGGATTCTAAATGCGCTTTACTGATTTTTAACAAAAACAGGGATTCGTCAGCTGTGCGGGACAAAATGCACGAAATTATGGAGAGTCGAGAAGAGCACCGTAGGACACTATTCCATAATAAAGATGGAGACTCGCGATATATCTTTGTCAAGACAGATGACCCAGGAAAAGAAATAATCATAACAACACAACTATTTGATATCCCAGAAAATAAATAAAAAGGCCAACCAGGCGCTTGAGTGGACGCGGAGAACTTCGCCGGCTTTTCAGGCAAGGCGTATGGCGCGCCACTCATCTTAACGTTAAAATGACTAAGATTTCTGAAGAATTTGAAAAGCAGATTAAACGAATTCATGATGTTCTGATTCAAGACTCTGCGGTAGTTACTTGGAATGATAAAATTCCAGATCCACACAATCCAAAACAGTCACGGCAAATCGATATAACTATCAAAAAAGAAAATGAAATTACTCATATTGAGTGTCGAGATCACAAAGAACCACAGAATACGAAATGGATAGAAGAATTATTTGGGAGAAAAGTTAGCCTTCAAGCAACAGCAATGATTGCCGTCTCGTCGTCAGGATTTACAGAGGGTGCAATCATCAAGGCAAAGGCCTTAGGCGTTTATTTGTGTGACTTAAAGAATTTAGAAGCAGAAGAAATACTAAGCTGGGGCAGAAAAACTGTAATTACATTTTTTTACTATACTTTTTCAAATCTAAGATTCAGTTTCTTTCTTGACTCAATAAAGGGTATTAGCCCTGAAGAGGCACAAAAAGGCATTTTTTCAAAACCAGAAAATATGGATATTCTTTTCAACCAGATTAAATATCAATTCAACAAAAATAAGGACTTTATATTTCCATATGGTTTTCAGTTTGGGAAAATAGAATGCGGAAATATTGAAATACTTGGTAGAGAAGTAAAAGGGCTTTCATTGAGAGGAGATGTTGACATAATCGATTTCGACTATGAATGCCCAACATTCCAAAGCTTTCAAGTACCAAGGAAAGGGAACAATCTCATAGCTAGTCTCGAGAAAACTGATGATTCACAAATAGAAATCATTAAAAGCAAATCAGGTTTTTCCAAAATATTTATCGATTTAAGCGTTATCCCTCATGGTCCACCAAATTCTGTATTTGCTGGAAAAATAACTGTTAGTAAGTTAGTTGGGAGCAAGAAATATCCTCCACAATTTGAACTTATTGGCTCCCAAGAAAAAGAAGTGTTTATAAATGAAGCAGAATTTGTGATCGCTGAACTTATAGAATAAGTTGCACCAACACCTCATTTACGACTCGAGACCCACCATGGGTAGAAAGCGCCGGCGAAAACAGAAGTCCCGCTCCGTTGCACCAGACGAATATTTCGCTGCGGGTCCGTTCGAATTTGCGCGCTTTGGTCGGCAAGTTGTAAGCCGCTCGCGCGCTAGCGTTGCTGACTGGGAAGAAACCAACGCCAAGATGGCGGCTCATCTCCCAACGATCACTACCGAGATCGATGATCTAGTCACGCAGATAGCCGACCAAGTCACAAGGCTTCCCGGTGAGCGCCTGCTGCATCGCGCTTGGTGGGAATTCGCAAGGATTAACATTATACGAGACGGCCCAAGCGAATCCGACTCGCTCTTTGCCATGCGGATGATCGATTACGTACAGAGCGTCATCGCATCCGTGAAGCCTGAGGAAAACGTCGCCCCCGAAGTCAGTGAAGAAGAATGGGAGAGGCTGTCCGAGCACGTCAAAACCCTGTTTACGCGCCTGACCCTCGAATATCAAATCGCACTGACGGCCTCTAAAGTCAAAGAAAAAAAGGACCTTGACAGTGGGCTCGAAGATTTCCGGTATCGGGCTGAGGTCATGTGGATGAATATCCGAGGCGAGCGCTTTCAATGTCATGAAAAGCAGGCGCTCGAAGATATTCTGCTCCCTCATTCCGACGTGTTGATCCGACTCTTCGGAATCGACGCACAAACTCTGATCGACGAGCTCGATAAGATTCTGGCCAAGCATTCGTATGGTCTTGTGGACTTGATGGTCGAGCTCGAGAGCTTTCGGGCAGACACGTTGAACAGGCTGGAGGAACTCGCTAAGGAGACCGGTTTTACCGATGTAGAAGTGCTTCGGGATAAGGTTTTCGAAGATCCTACACTGGAAGCAAGACGCCAGCGTGTCAGCGGCGAGCTCCTTGGTCTCGACCTGTACGATGTTGAGAAAAATACGAACATTCCGAAGGCTCTTCTTGACGAACTGACGTGGTCTCCAGGTGAAGAGGAAGACTTCTTCGCTCCCGGTCCTTTCCGCGGCTGGCCGTTGCGGGTGTGGCCGACCATGAAGCGGCCTTTCATTCGCCTGCAGGGCCGCACGCTGTGCTTCGACATGTTTGCATTGTTCGATGGGTTTTATCGTGTCATGCAGCGCATCGTGTTTCGCTTGGCGCCCGACTACCGGACTGTCTGGAATGATCGCCAGAAGATTGTTTCCGAAGAGCTGCCTTTCAAATACCTATCTCGGCTCTTGCCTGGCGCACAAGTCATTCGGCCGGTCTATTACCGTTGGAAATCCGGTGAAGGGCCAGCCCAATGGCACGAGGCCGACGGGCTTGTCATTTATGACGACCATCTGATCGTTGTGGAAGTAAAGGCCGGTGCATTCACTTACACGTCGCCCGCAACGGACTTATCTGCGCACATCGCGTCACTTGAGAACCTGGCGCACGGCCCAGCCTTACAGGGCAACCGCTTCGTCGATTATTTGGAAAGCGCATCTGAGATCGTTATCGCGGATAGTAATCATAATGAGATCGGCAAGCTGAAGCGCTCTAGCTTCAGGAAGGTCACCATCTGCGCGGTTACGCTTGATCCCTTCACAGAGTTAGCTGCTCGAGCGCAGCACCTCAAGAAAATCGGAGTGGATCTCGGCAGACGGCCCGTCTGGTTGCTTTCGGTCGATGACTTGCGAGTGTACGCGGATCTCATCGGCGATCCGTTGACATTCCTGCATTTTGTCGAGCAACGAATGACCGCAGCACAATCCGAGCTTGTCGATCTGCTCGACGAGATGGATCATCTCGGCCTCTATGTTAAAGAGAACAATTACGCCATGTATGCCGCCGAATTGGTCGGACCTGACACGGCGAAGTTGCAGTTTAATGGCTATCGCACGCCGATCGACGAGTACTACACGTCTATGATTCGTGGCGATCCCGCTGTCGCGCCATGCCAGGAAATGCCGGTCCGGATTGCCGAGATCATCGAATTCCTGAACAAATCGCAAAAGCCGCAGCGATCCGCCATCGCTAGTTTCCTTCTCGATGCCGCTGGCGATCATCGCGAAACTATTGCCAGGATCATTGACGAACAGCTCAAGGGGAATGCGGAACTCAAGCGGCCCAAGCCACTCTCGACTTATGGCGATCACGCCTTCACGCTCTGGACCTGGTCTCCATCGGTCCAGCGGGACGCCGAATTTGCCTTGAGGCACACGAGAGCTGTGCTTGCGGCTGCATATGAAAAGGTTCGACTGATGATCGAGCTGGAATGCGACGAAAAGGGCACGATCGTTGACGTTCACTGGTTCCATGTCAGTCTCGAGGGCGTATCCGACGCCGAACGTGCACACGCCGAGGAAGCTGGTACCGCATTGAGACGGCAGCGTGTGGAGGCGGCGATGAGAGACCACAAAGTTGGCGTCAACGAACCCTGTCCATGCGGCAGCGGGAAGAAGTTCAAGAAGTGCTGCCGAAGGAGGCTAGAGGTATAACATTCCTTCCAATCGGTCGTTTCAGGGAGTTAACCACTGAACTTACGATTAGGCTTTACGTCAGCAAACAAGGACAGGATAAAAAAAGTGGCAACTAACAAAAATCAGCACTTCGTTCCGAGATGCTACTTACGGCCATTCTCACATGAGGAGGAAGGCAAGGTAATCCGGCTTTTCAATATCGATCGACAGCAGGTTATCGAAAATGCAGCGGTAAAGCACCAATGCTGCGGTTCGTATTTTTATGGCAATGATGAACAACTCGAAAATGCCATCCAGTTTTTAGAACAATCATACGCAGCCACTTTACGAAATATTCGGGTCGCCAGCTATAAACAGCTGACGCCGAGAGATGAAATAGTACTCAAACGGTTCTGGTTGTTCCAATACCTTCGAACTGAAGCAGCGTCTAAGCGCGCTGTCGAAATGAACAATCATTTGGGTGAGGTCACAAAAGCTGGCCCTTCATTCAAATTGGGAGTTCGTGAGGCCGTCATTATGGCAATGCATACCTTCGCCCAGGAGATGCACTTAATCGACGACATGAGAGTATGTTTGGTTAAGAACTCTACCAGTTTGCCATTCGTCACATCTGATGACCCAGCCATCTTGACTAACAGATGGTTCATGTCTGATCGAAGACATCGAGGACATTCATTTGGTCTGCGAAGCGCCGGTGCGCTTCTAGTCATGCCAGTATCGCCAAGGTTGGTATTTATAGCATACGACCCAGATGTTTACGCGATTTCAAAAAAATCAGGCATAGCGAATACAAGGAAAGTGGATGACGTTCGTTCCGTCAATCAGCTTCAATTTTTGAATTGCAGAGCTAATGTTTTTCCTGGACCGACCCATGACACAACAGTCTTATATGAAGAATATAAAACTCTCAAAGGTCGCAGGTTGCCATCACGGCACGTATTACACTATTCAGTGTTAGATAAAGTTGAAGGACAATACAAACGTTATCGAGTCGTAGATAGTCCGGAGGAAGTGGAACATCGGGAAGCTTTGGTGCACATGCAAACTCTTTTTCCGATGCCGGGTTCGTGGCCTATGTTTTTGCATTGGCGAAGGAAAGGGTTTGGGTACACTAATGGCACTGGCGTAGGCTGTATTCGTCGCTCTCGGATTCCAGTGGCTGGAGGATCACCGTTTGAAAAGATGTATACGAGGCATTAAATACGCCTAACAAAACCGTTGGACACCGACTGGGCAAAAGGGACGCCCGAAAGGGTCAAAGGCCAAAAATCCAGGTCTCAAACCCTATACAGGAATGCGTCCAAATGTCCAGCCTTTGTGCCTAAACCCCGCCGGAGGCACGATCTTCATGATACACGGCTAAACACGTGATTGAGGCGAACTCGACCGGGCCGATCTAACACGCCGCAACGGCATCACAGCCACTGTCGAATTCCTTATGCTATGGCAATGTCATATCTTCGGTCCTGACAAAAGGATACTGAATAAGAAAATTGTTTTTTTAATAATATAGGATAAATTAAATATAACTATGTCATTCAGCTTGAAAATTTTCAGGGCATTTTAATGCTAAAGCTTTAGGAAAAAGTTGAGAAGTAATGCCTCCTTCAAACGAAAAAATTTCCAGCATATTCCGCTATCTCAAGGATTACAACAACAAGCGGAACCCTATAAAAAGATCGGTTCGGGACTACGATTGGTATCTGAAGATCGACGATCTGCCGGAACACCCTAGCTGCAAGGTAGGTGTGTTTAGGGAAAGCGGGTCTGAGATAACAGGGGACGACTTCATCCTGAAGGTAAGGCGCCCGGTTTTGACAAAACCTCCTAAGCCGCCTGAAACCATCATCGAGTGGTTGAAAAGAGGTTGGGAGACCCCCGACGGGAAAGCGGAAATTAATCAGTCAAGAAATGTCATAGACGCTGACGGTCGAACAATCATAGAGAATTTCCACGACGAAGCGAGCCGGCTTGACGCTTTTGCAAGCTGGGAGAAGCAGTGGCGCGAATGGGCGCAAAACGAACGGCCCGCTCTGGCGGCCGCCAGAACATTTGAGAAGCTGTTCGTTCTTCACAGCACAATCGAACGTGAGGCAGAAAAAGTTGAAGTCGTGATTGGCGAAGGTGTTATTTCACTTTCAACGCCCAACGGCATTTTTCATCATCCTGTGCTGTTGCAGAGGCTGCAATTGGAATTTGACCCGGAAACCCCAGAGTTCACCATTAGGGAGACCGATCATCCCTTAGAGCTGTACTCGGCATTGTTTCTTGAGCTTCCCGATATACCAGGTAACTTTATATCCCAATACAGGAGTCGTTTGGAGCAATTGCCGATTCACCCTTGCGGAGGTGCGACGACAACTGGGTTCCTGAAGGCTTTGGTTCAAAGTTTGGCCTCGGATGCTGAATTCGTTGAGACAGGTGAACCTAGAACAGGTCCCGATCACATAAAGCTTGGGCGGGCCCCATATATTTTTGTGAGGAATCGGGCACTGGGCTTCGCTTCGGCGATTGATTCCATCTTGGAGAGCATTCCTGAGCAAGAAAGCTTCCCGGCAGCTCTTCTGAACATTGTAGGGGATGAATCCATACCTCCCGATGCGGATGAATCGTCATCTGAGGCTGATCTTTCCGGGGGCGGCAATGAGGATACTGAGATACTTTTTTGTAAACCCGCCAATCCCGAGCAGTTAAAAATTGCACGGAGAATAGAAAAATACGGCTGTGTTCTCGTTCATGGCCCGCCAGGTACAGGCAAAACTCATACAATAGCCAACCTTGTGGGCCATTTGCTTGCCCAAGGAAAACGAATTCTCATTACAAGTCACACAACGAAGGCGCTCAGGGTGCTTAGGGAAAAGGTGGAGGAAGGTTTAAGGCCGCTTTGCGTCAGTGTCCTTGCACGTGACACGGATAGCCGAAAACAGCTCGAAAGCTCCATTATGGCAATTGACGAGAAACTCACTTCCATCGATCCTCGAGACCTGGATAGGAAAGCCGGCAGACTTCGTGAACAGAGAAACATTATCCTCGATGATCTGAAGAGAGCCAGAAATGATCTCATGTTGGCCAGGAACGATGAGTATCGTGATGTCGTTATAGCGGGTCAGGCATTCAGCCCGTCAGGGGCCGCCCGTCAGGTTTCGAAAGGTAAGGGAGAGAACGACTGGCTCCCTGGGCCTCTCGCGGAAGGTGCACCTTTGCCGCTTGGACTGGAAGAGATCAACGAACTGTACAAGTCGAACGAGATCGTCGAAGAATACGGGGATGGTGATTTTCAGGATCCTACATTTCACGACGAGAGAATCAGGAAATTATTGGCCCCTGATGATTTCGAGAGACTTGTTGATGAATATCGCAGACTTTCCTCGGGGAACTTGCAAAATGGCGAGTCCTACTGGGTGGACTGCTCCCAGAAGATCGTCAGTTGCTCTTGCGGTGCCAGCAACAGGTTGAGGAAAAACTGGCTGGGCTTTGCCCTGCGCTGTACAAGTTGCGATAATGAACTGACTGTCGATTCAGGGCAAGGTTATGATTACAAACCCCTCAGTGGTGACAGTCTGGGAGGTCTGCTGCGGCGCGTGGGGAAATGTATCGATCCCATATGCGCGGAGGATGCCCCTGAATGGTCGCTGGTGATCGTTCAAGACGGCATGGGTGAGACTGAAACAAAAAATACGTGGACCACTCTTCTGGGACAGATCGAAGAGGCCAGGAAATTGGCTGCCGAGTCGAAGGAGCTCTTTATCAAATATGACCCGAAAATGGAGATTCGCGGGGATGCTTCCGAAGCCCTGGAAACTCTCTCGGAAATAGAACAGCGTTACAAGAAAGGCAAGTCTATAGGCAAACTCAACCCTTTGCACAAGAAATGGAGACAGTTGGTTGGTGGCTGCGAGGTGAACGGAGCGCCACCAAACAAACTTGAGCACTTCAAAGCTCTTTTGGCATATGCGAAACTGATGGAAAGCCGTCAAAGTCTGAGAGCGAGATGGTCAAGAATGGTTTCCAGCATCAAGGGGCCTGAAATAGAGGCAAATAGAAAGGATGTAGAGAATTTCTGCTTCTATTACGCGCCCTCAATCTCCAAGTGGCTTAATTGGCATCAGACAGAATGGGCTCCTCTTGAGAATGAACTGCTTTCGGCCGGCTTTAAACTGGAAGAATTGGTGGAGGCGGAGCCACCTTTTATGTCCGATTACGGAACAATCGCTCGACTTCTGAATGCACTTAAGAAGCTTCCTGAGATCGTCGAGAGTCGTCAAAAACGCTTGAAGCTCGAGACTATCGCCATCCAATTCAGGAAACTGGATAAAGTAGCTTCACAGCTTTCTCAAAAAGGCAGCTCAGACGTGTGGAGAGCATTGAATAAAGCCGTTTCCGCGAAAGACACTGCCCGCTATCGGAGAGCGATGGAGCGTGTTAACATTATCCGCTCAGTCGCCATTCGGTACCAACGGCGATTGGAACTTTTGGGGCGTTTGGAACAAACTGCACCAAGCTGGGCGGCACTAATAAGAGTTCGTGAAAAGCCTCATGACAAGAGTGTTGTTCCCGGTGATCCTGGCAAGGCATGGATCTGGCGCCAACAGGAAGAGGAACTCCAGAGACGCGCTTCCAAGTCAATCCCAGAAATTCAAAACAAGATAGAAAGTTTTTCCAACGATCTTCAAAGGGTCACCGGCGATTTGATCTACAACATGGCCTGGGGTAATCAGCTCAAAAAGTTGTCCAGACAACTCGAACTGAGCCAGGCTCTGAAGTCCTGGCTGTTCATAGTGAGGCAAATCGGCGCCGGTACGGGCAAGAAGGTCCCCGTATTGTCACGGCAGGCGAAGAAGCTCATGGTAAAATCCCAAGACGCCGTCCCGGTCTGGGTTATGCCTCTGTCGAGAGTGGTCGAGAATTTTGATCCGTCCAAAACACACTTTGACGTAGTGATCATCGACGAGGCGAGTCAGTGCGACCCGTTGGGGCTCGTGTCTTTTTACATGGCCGACAAGGTTGTCGTGGTGGGTGATCACGAGCAGGTCAGCCCCAGCGTCGTAGGGGTGACCGACAGCGTTGCTCTTGGGTTGATTAACTTACATCTCTCGAATTTCGCCAACAACCTGCTCTACCTGCCAATCGGCTCCTTATACGAACTAGCCCGGGCAAGCTTTGGATCAACCATACAACTCACCGAACATTTCAGGTGTGTTCCCGACATCATCCAGTTCAGCAACAACCTCTCGTATAACGGCACAATAAAGCCACTGAGAGACGTCTCGACCTCGTCCCTGCTACCGCACACCGTCGCATACCGTGTCGAAGGCGCAGTCTCTGAGAACAAAGTTAACAAGACAGAGGCGCTGACAACGGCATCCCTGATGGCTGCGGCTATGGAACAGCCGGAATATGAAGGGAAGGACTTCGGCGCAATTTCCCTGATTGGTGAGGAACAGGCTTTCCGTATCGAGAAAATTTTGAGAGAGCACCTTCCTCCTTCCGAGATAGAGTCGCGTAGACTCATGTGCGGCAGCCCCCCGCAGTTTCAGGGCGACGAGCGTAATGTCATTTTTCTCTCAATGGTTGACACTCCAAGTGGCGAGGGTCCATTGTCACTGAGACAGGCGGGCGCGAACGATATGTACAAAAAGCGGTACAATGTCGCTGCCAGCAGGGCCAAGGATCAGATGTGGCTGGTTTATTCGCTTAACCAGGCAATTGACCTCCAACAGGGTGACATAAGAAGGCGACTCATAGAGCACATGATGAACCCGAATGCGATCACGAACATTATTGAGCAGAGTGCGTCCGAGACTGAGTCGGAATTCGAGCGTCAAGTTTTTGAACGAATCGTCAGCAAAGGTTACAAGGTAATTCTCCAAAAAAGGGTGGGGAAATACAGGATTGATCTGGTGGTGGTCAGCAACGGCAAGCAACTCGCCGTTGAGTGCGACGGGGACCGATATCACAACCTGGACAATCTGCCAGAAGACATGGCCAGGCAGGCTATTCTCGAGAGACTAGGATGGACATTCGTCCGCATTAGGGGCAGCGAATTCTTCAGGAATCCTGATTTAGCGATGCGGCCAGTATTTGACAAAATAAACAAGATGGGCCTTCAGCCTGAAGCAACTGAAAGTTTGGATGATGTTCCACAAACGGAACTAAAGGAACGTATCATTACCAGGGCGGCAGAGATAAGAAGAGAGTGGAAGGAGGGCGGCTACACATTCAAGGAACCGGGATTGGCCAGATCGGGAGACATATCCGTCGAGGATCTCGAGTATCCGCCTGAAGATGCGAAATCAGCACCCGACCTGGAAAAGGAGCTTAAGGATCACAAGATAGACATCTGCATGCATCACAATACCGGCAAATGGTATCTTTGCGTTGATGGGACAGATGACGGTGCGCGATTGACGGTCGTCACGCCTGAGGGCCGGCTGTTGAACATGGATTCCGATCTTTTTGACGACCCTGTTGAAGACGGAATTAACAAGCTGTTGCTTGATCAGCGGATCACCCCGGCACAACTCTCGGTTTATCACGAGTATTTGAGCAGGCAAACCTAACATGACCGGAGGATCGCAAATGTCCACAGAAGTGACTATTCAAAGCTTTTTCCCGGAAGCTAGAACAAACAAGGTTATCCCAAGCACGGCTCAGACATTCGTTGGCATCGATTTCGGCACATCGACAACGGTCGTAAGCATCGCCGCTATCGACGAGACTAGAAATCTCACCATAAAGACCGTTTGGATAGAGCAACTGGATGAGGATGGCTTGAGCAGGGTGTCTTCCGAAAAAGTCCCGTCCGTTCTGGCCTGGCACAACGAAAAACTACTTGTCGGCAAAGGGGCCGCCGATCTCAAGTATTTCAAGAGAAGAGGCGTGGATGTCTGGTATTCATTCAAGATGGAGCTCGGTGAAGACCTTGGTCCCAAATACTGTAACAGTCAACTTGGGCAAGGACACCGGGTGGCGACCATCCTGCGTCCTGTGGATGCCGCCAGTGTGTTTTTCAAGTACCTGAGGGAGGAAATCGAAAAATATGTCGAGAATGAAAATTTACCTAAAAAGATAAAATATGCCATAAGCATACCCGCATCTTTTGAAGCCAACCAGAGAAAGGACTTGATCACCGCCCTTGAGACAGCAGGGATACCTGTCAGCGGTCAGTCACTGATAGACGAGCCGAATGCCGCTTTTCTGAGTTATATTGTCGAAACCCACACAGACCAAAATGCCGAGAAGCTCTACGTGCCTCCCGGCTACCCCCTGCATATTCTTGTGTTCGATTTCGGTGCGGGCACCTGTGACATCTCGATACTTGAAATAGGGCACGGCCCGGACGGCCTTTATTCAAAGAATCTTTCAATATCAAGGTTTGAAAAACTTGGCGGTGACGACATTGACCGACTGATTGCCGTCAAGGTACTTCTTGATCAGATACTTGTCGAAAGTGGTTGCAAGAGGTCCGATTTCAGGAGTCCTCAAATCAACAAGGCGATAATACCCAAACTTATGAAGCCAGCTGAGGAATTGAAGATAAACATCTGCAAGTCGGTAGCCCTTCAGTATGCTATGGGGGAAGATCTGCCTGCGTTATCCGACAGCTCTGAAAAGGTCACCCTGGGACTCCCGGTGGAGATCGAGTTGCCAAGGCATGTGCTCCGACTGAACAACCCTCAGATGAGTTATGCGCAGTTCAAGAAAATCATGGGTACTTTCATCAGCACGTCAAGTCCCAAGCGAGATGACTTCATCAGCATCTTCAACCCGGTGGAGTCGGCACTTAAGAAGGCGGGCTTGGAAAAAGACAAGATTGACTATGTCCTGTTCATTGGCGGAAGCTCGAAAAGTCCTTATGTACAGCACGCTCTTTACAGATATTTTAACGAGTCCGAGATGCTCTTTCCAAGAGATCTGCAGACACACGTGTCCGCGGGGGCGGCAATACACTCGCTGATTTTCAACGGGTTCGGCAAAAACATCATACGTCCGATAACAAGTGAACCAATTTTTATAATCGCATCCGGCGGTAATCTTTACCCGATCGTCAGTGCCGGAACAGAGATACCTTCGGATGAGATAGAGATTGACGGTTTTGAGATCCAGAGTGACGGACAAAGAAAAATAGAGATTCCCATCTGCGTCACATCTGCTGACAAAATACTGCACATCGCAACTATAACTAGTAAAGGAAGCGCCGGTTTTAGGAAGAAAGATCCGTTCAAGCTGTTGTGCCGTCTGACAGCCGACAAGCTTCTGCAGATAGAAGGCATCGTGGAAGGCGAGAGATATCCCATTAAATCACTTAGCCCGCTTTCAAACCGACCGTTGAATATGCACGAGCGGGCGATTTACGAAGCTGAACGGGAGGTAAACATTTCCGCAGAGCAACAGGGGGGCATCCCTTCAATAAGAACACTGGAAAATTTGTCCAAGGCCTATTCCGATGCCGGCAACCATCTTCGGGCAGCTGAAACTTTCGAGACCTGTTACGAAATGAACGAGAATTCGCCAAATATTGACAGGTACCTCGGGGGCATGGCTTTCCATTACGGCAGATCGGGCAACAGGGAGAAGTCATTAAAAACCTACAAGCTCATATATGAAAATCGGCCCGATTCCTTAACGGCTTTCAATTTGGCTGTCACAATCGGTTCGGGGCAGCCTGAGGAGTTTTCAAAGTACATGGAAGAATCCCTTACCAAGGATTCCCACAATCCGTATTCACTCTCCGTTTATGGCGATTTCCTTATGCGTGGCAAGGACATGAAACGGGGCAGGGAAATGGTGAAACAGGCGTTTGAGATTTTCAAGGGATGGTATGACAGCGGTTCGCTCGATGCAGACGATTATCAACGGTTGGCAATGTGCGCCTCGCGGCTGGGCGAGAACGAAACGGCAAATAATGTGAAACGAGAAATGTCCAAGGAGGGTAGCGGACTTTACAGGGAGGAGAACCTGCTGAGCAGCAAGGATTCAATGCCTTTGTCAAGAAGAGGAGAGTAAAATGGCATGGATGGTACCCGAGCAAGATTTGGATTATGAACAGAGAAATTTCCTCAACAGTCACTTGCGGGGAGAAAGCAGCAACGTTTGGATCAAGGGACATGCCGGGAGTGGCAAGTCTGTTCTGCTGGGGCACAGCGTCAAGGATGCGCTTCAGAAAAGGCTCAACGTGGCGGTAGTGGTCTATACTCATGCGCTCATTGATCTTCTGCGAACCGGCCTGGCGGAGATCGGTATAACCAATGTGCCGATCATGACCTATTACGAGTTCAAAAACTCGTCCGGGAATTATGACATAATTTTCGTCGACGAGATCCAAGATATACCATCATACATTTTGAAGCAAATGAGACAAAGATCTCAAAGGATTATCGGAGCCGGCGACCAGTTGCAATCCATATATGCGGACGGTGCCTCGCCTGAAGAGATAAAAACTATTGTCAACGGTCAAATCGTTGAACTCCTGACAATTCACAGGCTTACGCGATCCTTGATAAAGCTCGTCAGCCTATTTATGGCGAACGTTGGGAACATACTGCAAGCAAAGGTGGACGCCAGGAGCGTAGACGTGCAAATAAAAGTTTGCAACGCATCCACCCCTCAAAAAGAAGTTAACTATGTCTGGACCAAGGCGAAAAGTCACGCCAGCAGAATAAAGCCAACCGCCATTCTGTTACCCAGGCGCGAAGAGATTTTGGACTTCTGCGACGAAATCTGCATACTTGAGGGCAAGAGAAGATGGTCTAGAACTTATGACAACCAGAAAAGAAGGGGGAGGAACAACTTCGATTTCAACGATCTAAACCGGTTCCTTTCCCAGAACGGCGTACAGTTAGAATATGTTGGTAGCAGTTACGGTTCGCTTGATCATGCCGTGAAGAACCGCAATACTATACTGATGACTTATCACAGCGCCAAAGGGCTCGATTTTGAAAATGTCTTTATGCCCAGGCTTACACGCGATTTTTCAATTCCTACCGGCAGACCAAAGAATGGACGTTCGATCGATCAGGAAACGGTGTTTATGGTCGGGCTGACAAGGAGCCGGAATAACTTGTTCCTGACCCATACGGGGATACATCATCATTTCCTTGACAAGTTCATAAAGGACCCCTGTGTTGTCTCAATAGATATCGACAGGGAACTGGGGGGGCAGACCTCAGGATCCAACGAAAATACCCCACTTTGGTAATAACAAGGAGCTACTTCATGTCCAATTACATCCTGACGTTGCAAATAGAGACTTTCTACTCACTTTACCGGTTTGGCAAGATCGCGATCGACAGAAGCGGTTTAATCCCCGTGCTTGGCCAAACCGAGGACGGGATGCCGAAGGTTGACCAACGCCAATTTGTTGAAAGATTCCCCCAGTTCGTTGATGACGATTTTTATGTCATTCTTGAGTGCGATCTTGAACCTGCAGTGCCGACTGACTTGAACTTTTCGGCCGATGTGACCCTGCGAGAACTTTGCTTTTCAATAAAAAAAGTGTCGGACAATTCGCCTCAAACCTTTTTGAGAATTGAGGATGTGATAAACATATTCCCATTGACAGATAGGGCAAGCATTATCCTGAAGGGCAGACTGAAGGAGGAAATAAATCTCGGCAAGCCGGTATTTCAGGATTTGGTCGCTAAGGCGCAACAGGAATCGGAGAGGCTTGATATATCCTCCGGAGCTTTGGCATTATCAAGCTTATGCGGCATTGAGGATGTAAAGAAGAACGAGAAGCTTGATTCTGTGATATTTGAAGCCGTCCAATTAAGGAAAGAAGGTAGTGTGGTGTCCGCTGCGAAATCACTATTATTTCACAGCCTCGTCTATGACAGGCATGAACCGTTTCCTAATAATAACCTAGGGATTTTCTATGATTTAAACAAAATTATGTCCGATATTTTTAGGCAGGAGCATTCAGCCACAAACTATTACAAATATCTTGAAAAGTTGGAGAGGGAGAAAAACGACTTTTCTCTGTACAAGCTGATTAAGCTTTTTGAGGATTCGGTAGAGTGCAAGGGAATAAAGGGAAAAATCATTGAGAAAAGCGATGCGGAAAAGGACTATGTCTCAATACTTTTATTTTTGAAATACCGTGATGAACTAAGGCATCTTGATAAGAAGAAGGGAAAGATCGACAAAATGGATTTGCTGGATGACTTGGCTGAGCTGAAATCCGATTACTCGCTGGAGATCCGTGATGGTGTGTATTTGCTTGGCGGATTTTTCAGTTATGAATATTTCATTGATGATTACTATACCCATAGAAATTTGAGAATTTTTTCAGTACCTCCTGAAGTCATCACTGAGCAAATAGTTGAAATTAAAAAGAATTCTCCTGGATTAATAGATGTAACTCAAAAGGATATTACCTATAATGATGAGATAACCAAAGTCCAGGGTGGTGCGAAACAATATTCAATCAAAACAGAGAATACAGGCGGCTCAAATGTTTTCGAGAACAAGGAAGAGAAAACTAATGAAACTTTAATTAATTGCAATCAGGATAGCGAACAAGATTATGATTATGCCGACGATTCTAATGATATAAAACAAGTAGTTAGTGCCACAGAATCCTTGAGTGAGGTGGATTTGCTTCATAACAAAGAAAATATTCACAAAAAAACTCTAAGCCAGGATGAAGATGCACATGCCGTGTCACCTTTTAACCAGCAAGGGAATGATGAAAAAGAATTGATACCTAAAGATGACCATTCAAAACAAAAAGATGGGTTAACACAAGAAACCAGGGATGATAAGTCGAAACCCAATAAATTAATCCCTAAAAAAAGAGGAAGAACTGGTAAGAAAAAAGGGGGAGCTAAGCAGAAAAATCTCTATAATGCTGATTGATTAAAAGAGCAGAGTTCTGCAGAGTGTCTGGGGACAGCTTACTTATTACCAACCAATACATTCTGATGACAAGCCGTAGATGCTTTTGGGAAAGAGTAAAGCGAATTGATTTCGGAAACAAATCTGCTCATAATTAACATTGATTTTTAGGTTGATATTTTGAAACCACGCCAATTAGTCGATAACTATTTAAAATAAAACATAAAAAAGAATAAAGTGTTTGCTTGGCGCAATGAACGTATGCGGCCTGCCAGTCCGGATCATCAATCCTGGATTTTGGCAGAGTCAACCTGCTCCCAGCCTTCCATATCTATTTCGACCTGGCGAAACGCCTTATTGAGGGCCGCCCGAGAGAGCCGCCGGCCGCCGAAATGCTCTTTGATCAAATCGGGCATGTCCCACCAGGAGGCGCCAGACTCCCGCCACTGCTTCAACACAAGGTAATTAGCCCGGACAAATTCCTGTACTGTCGCTTGGCGTCCCCGGCGTTTCTTGCGCCATCCGCTCCGGCGATACTTGTCGAGCAGGACAAGGGAATCCTCATCTACCCGGCGCTTGCGTCCCATGGACTCCCGGGCGTGTTGGAGTTGGCGCAGCGACAAAAAACTCATGGCATAGGCCCACATGTGGATGTCCATCCCATGATGATGTCTGAGCCTATCGCGTAAACGCATCAGCTTGGTCTGATGGGCCTTGACCACAAGGCGCTGCTCGTCGGTCATCGA
>ENA-ORXD01001519-ORXD01001519.1-sediment-metagenome-genome-assembly--contig:-NODE-1519-length-18803-cov-4.720869_pt1 | contig 18803 bp, 13 predicted proteins | sample MGYA00237862_ERZ511471 | MGnify/ENA metagenome assembly ERZ511471
CATCGCCAACAACCGGCCCGAATGGGCGATTGCCGCCTTCGCGGCCTACGGACTTGGCGCCCGGTTCGTTCCCATGTACGAGGCGGAGATTCCCCGCACCTGGCGGTACATCGTCGAGGACGCGTCGGTCCGGATGCTTTTCGTTTCCCGTCCCGATGTCCTGGAGCGGTTGAAGCCGGCGATCGAGGGGCTTCCCTCCCTGGAGCGCATTTTTCTCATTGAAGGCGAAGGCCCGGACACCCTGGCGGACCTGGAGCGGAAGGGGGCGGACACCCCCGTCGCCGCCGTCCATCCCGCCCCGGGGGAAACGGCGGCCCTCATCTACACCTCCGGGACGACGGGGGACCCCAAGGGCGTGCTCCTCACCCACGGGAACTTCACGAGCAACTCCCACGCGGGGCGAATGATGTTTCCCATGCTCACGGAGGAGGACGTCTGCCTTTCCATCCTGCCCTGGGCCCATTCATACGGACAGACGGCGGAACTGTACACCATGATCCAGGTCGGCGCATCCATCGGAATCATGGGGAGCGTGAACACCCTCCAGGGGGACTTCCGGGCCGTGCGCCCCACGTTTCTCATTGCCGTTCCCCGGGTGTTCAACCGGATCTACGACGGCATCATCGCCCGGATGAACCGGGAGGGGGGGGTGAAGAAGAAGCTGTTTTTCTTCGCCCTCGACGGGGCGAAGGAAAAAAGGCGCATGGAGGAGACAGGGAAGTCCTCCTTCCTGACGAACCTGAAATGGCGCATCGGCGATCGTCTGGTCTTCCGGAAGATCCGGGAGGCCTTCGGGGGCCGTCTTAGGGGGGCCCTTTCGGGAAGCGCCGTCATGAACCCGGAGATCGCCAGGTTCTTCTTCGACGTCGGCGTGCCCGTGTACGACTGTTACGGCCTCACGGAGACGTCGCCGGCGGTGACCATGAATTCCCCCGCATCCTTCCGCCTCGGAACGGTGGGCCGGGCCATCGACAGGGTGAAGGTCGTCATCGACGAGTCCCTCGGCGATCCGTCCCTGGGAGACGGGGAAATCGTCGTGTACGGCCCCAACGTCATGATGGGATACCACAACAAACCGGAGGAAACGAGGGCGGTCCTCATGGAGGACGGGGGACTCCGGACGGGGGACCGGGGCCGGCTCGACAGCAACGGCTTCCTTTCCATCACGGGCAGGATCAAGGAGCAATACAAGCTGGAAAACGGGAAATTCGTCTTTCCGACGGCCCTCGAAGAGGACATCCGGCTCGTTCCATTGGTGGAAAACGCCATGGTCTACGGCGAGAACCGCCCGTACAACGTCTGCCTTGTCGTGCTCGATCCCGCCGCCGTGGAAGCCTGGGGCCGGGAAAGGAAGCTTCCCGGAAGTCCGGACGAGTGGGCCGGCCGTGCCGACGTCCGGGAGGAGGCGACCCGGCAGATCGTCGAATCCCTGAGAAAAAAATACGGCGGTTATGAAATCCCCGCAAGGTTTCTCTTTCTGGGGGAGAATTTCTCCCTGGAGGGGGGAACCCTCACCCAGACCCTCAAGCTGAAGCGGAATGTCGTTTTCGAACATTATCGGGATCTGATCGAGCGGGCCTATGAGCCGAAAGACACATAAGATTCCCGCGGATCAGGCCCGGCCGGGAATCCCGGTCCCCACCCTGAGCCTCATTCTCATCACCTACAACCGGTACGGGGAACTCAACCGGACCCTTTCGACGCTGAAGTCCCAGGATACGGATTTCGAGCTCGTCGTCGTCGACAACGGTTCCACTTCGGAAGGGGCCGTCCGTCTGGAGGAGTTTCCGGACGCGAAATTCCTGCGGCTGGAGACCAACCTGGGGGCCACGGGGGGCAGGAACGCCGGCATCGGTCTCGCCACGGGGGACATCCTGGTTTTCCTGGACGACGACGCCTCCTTCGCAGGCGCCGGGACCCTGTCGGGGATACGGCAACGGTTTCAGCGGGAGGACCGCCTCGGGATCGTCGCTTCGGACTCCCGCCTCTTCCCGTCGGGAGAGGTGGAGCGGGCGGCCGTTCCCAGGAGGGACAAGCGCATCCTCTCCGGCGACTACCGGACCTCCTATTTCTGCGGGGTTTCCTTTGCCGTCCGCCGGAGTTTCCTGGAGGACGCGGGCGGGTTCTTCGGGCCGTTTTTCGTGTACAACGAGGAGCTGGATCTTTCGTGGCGGTTCCTGGACAGGGGGTATGAAATCGTCCGGGCCTCTGACTACGTGGTGTTCCACCGGCTGAGCCCGGTGGAAAGAAACAGGGAGCGCTGGATCTATTACAATTCCAGGAACCGCGTCTGGATTTCCCTCCTGCACCTTCCCTGGAGATACGTCGCTTCCTATTGCCTGATGTGGTGGGGACACCTGTTTTTCAGCGCCCTCCGGGACCGGGCGCTCCCTTCCTTCCTGTCGGGCGTCCGGGATTGCCTCCTCGGGGTGCCGGATCTTCTGCAGAGGCGGCGGGTGCTCCGGAAGGAAACGATCGAGACGATCCGCCGCCTGAACGGAAGACTCCTCTATTGACGGCTTCGAAAATAGCTTCCGCCCCCCGCCGCTCTTCGCCCTTCCCCCGCCGGTGACGTCATCCGTTCCGCCGGGGTGCAAGGGCCATGAAACCGCAATTCTCGCAGGCGGCCGTCAGGTTGTTTTCGATCAGCCGGGAACGAAACCGCGCCGCTTCGGCCGAATTCCAGATCTCGGCCAGCGGCCGCTCCCGGATGTTTCCGAAAACCTTGCGCAGGACGTAGCAGTGGATCACGTCGCCGTTGGGGGCGACGGCTCCCATGGCGAACCCGTGGCAGAAGCACGGGAAGTCTTCGCGAAGCCCGTCCCGGTAGCAGGAATCCAGCCTTTCCATGAGAAAGTGGGGGGCGAAGGTCACGGAAACGCCCCTTTCCCTCCCTTTCCGAAGACACGCTTCCAGGGCGCCCCGCAGCGTTTCCAGGGAGTATTCCCGGGTTCTCCCCTTCCGGACGATGGCCGTGTCGCTTTCGCCGAGGCCCGCCTCGTTCCGGGTCCGTCCCATCAGGTCCTCTCCGTAGAGACGCTCCATTTCGTACTTGATCTTCCGGGCTCCCAGGGAGGCGCAAAGGTCGACCATCTCCGGGAGGACGTGAACATTGTCGTTCTGGATGACCGCGGTGACCGTCACGGGAATGAACGGGGCGAGGGACCGGACGGCCCTCGCGGCCTTTTCGAAGCATCCCTCCCGTCCCCGGATGGCGTCGTGAACGGGGGCGGGGCCGTCCAGGGAAACGCAGACGGTCGCGACGGACCCGATTTCCTTCAGGTCCGCGGCGCACCGCTCGTCCACGAGCGTTCCGTTGGTGGGGAGAATGACGGTCCGGGAAGGACCGAGGGAACGGATGATGTCCAGGATGTCTTTCCTCATGAAGATCTCGCCGCCGTAGAGCGTCACTTTCCGGAGACGGGGATTCCCTTCGAAAAAACGCCCGATCTCCCCCGAATCGAGCTCGTCGCCCCCCGTCAGCGCCGTCCGGTCCTGGTAGCACATCCGGCACCGCAGGTTGCAGCGCTGGGTCGGTTCGAACATGACCGCTTCGGGCAGGGGCAGGAATCCCGTTTCCTGAAAGGAGCGGACCCGTTTCCTCAGCTTCCGGTCCTGGAAGGACTGATGAAGCCTCCTTGCGGTTTCATACCCTCCGTGACGCAGGAGCAGCATCTTGATCCGTTTTTCCATCATCGGCGGGACTCCTTTTGGAACGCCCGGGTCTGCAGGTTGAGGGAATCCCCCCTGTGGCGGTTGGCTTCGCAATCCGCGCAAAAAGGAAGCTTTCCGGCCCGTCTTCGAAACGACGCGAGGAGATTCCTGGCGTGGCGGGACGCCAGGATGTCCCGTATCCCGTGCCGGGATGCGTTTCCAAGGGAAAAGGAGGCATTCTCGTCGTTTTCGCACAGGACCACTTCCCCGCTGCTGAAAATCGTGAGATTTCCGTAAGGACGGCCGCAATGCGCCGCCGGCAGCGAGATTCCCCGCCGGCCGGTCCGGCCCCTCGGGGTGGTCGGTGTTCCGTATGCTTCATGAAGGGGGTCGAGCCTGCCTTCCAGGTCGACGTCCTGCCGGCGGACGATGGGAAACCGCAGGCTCGCGGCGTCCGCCCCCAGTTCCAGGGCCTTTCTTTCAAATTCCCGTGCCTGGTGCTCGTTGTGCCTCATGACGAGGAACCGCAGCGTGATCCTCGGGTTCTCCCTTCCGAGGAAGTTCCGCTCCTCGACGAGATTCCTCACCGATTCGAGCACGATCCCGAGCTCTCCCCCGACCCGGTAGGTCTCATAGGTTTTCTGGTCCAGGCCGTCGACGCAGACGATGACGCTGTCGAGCCCCGACTCGATGACCCGGCGTGCCTCTTTCCGCGTCCGGAAGAAATGGCCGTTCGTGCTGGTATGGACGAGAATGCCGTTGTCCCTGGCGTAGCGGATCATGTCGCAGGCCCCTTCGTGCAGGAACGGTTCCCCCCAGGCCCAGAACGCCATGAGGCAGGTATGGTCCTTCACCTGGTCGATGATCGACCGGTAGAGGTCGAAGGACAGGGCCGCCGGCGGCCGCCGGATCAGGCCGGCCCCGAAGGCGCATGTGGGACAGCGGAGATTGCAGAAGTTCACCGGCTCGATCTGGAGAATGGGCGGCATCCCGAATCCGTTCGCGGGATTGGCGATTCTCCGGGCTTCCTGGAGGACGCAGTTCCATCGCTTGCGACGGGAAAGATGCTTCATCGGGAATGCAAGCCGGTCGAAGGTGAGGCTCCCCTTTCCCGGCAGAAGGATCCCCCGGAGGAATCCCGCGATTTTTTCATGACGGAAAGAAGACATGACGTTTCCTCAGGGGGGTGTCCCTAAGTGCTTTTCCCTCTCACAATGCCCGACAGGACACCGAGGAGGATGCTGCCGTGGTACAGAGGCATGACGAAAAGAACGCCCAGACCGACCGCGGGGCTTCTTTTCCGGACGGCCCACGCGACGGCGGGGATCGCCAGCAGCCCGAAATAGACCACGCAAAGCCCAGCGAGGACCGTTCGCGCCGAAGGGACGAAGAAGGAAAGGGCGACGAGGATGAGGAGGAGGGCCGCCGCTCCCGGGACAAGCCGGCGCAGGGTTTTCAGGAAGGGATTGTCCTTTCCCATGAGCCGTATCTTTTCGGAGGCCCGGACGGCCGTGAGGATGAGAAAGTTCTTCAGCGTGGTCGCCCGTCTGTGAACGACCGGATTGTCCTCCATGTAGTCCACCGTGTATCCGGCCCGGCGGATCCGGTCCGCCATCTCCATCTCCCCCCCGAAAAAGTTCTCTTCCGGGAACTTCCCGACCCTGTCGAGAACCCCGGACGGTACGACCATGTTTTCCTTGTGGGGATAATATCGGTCGGGAGGGACTTTCCCGCCTCCGCGCATTCCCGCCGTTCCCAGGAAGGAGTTCAGGACGGCGTCCACCACCTGGTTGAACCGGCTCATGTTTTCCGGGAGAACGTCCGGACCGCCGAGCATCCCCGTCCCTTCTTTCAGGGCACCGTCGATTTTTCGGAGCCAGTCCGCGGGGACGACACAGTCGTCTTCCGTGAACGCGAAAAATTCGGCGGGAAAACGTTCGATCGCCCTGTTCCTCGCCTCGTTGACCCGGTACTCGTTCATATGGGGGCCCATCGGTTTTCCCCCCGCCGGGGGCAGGGCGAATGCATGAAGTTCCAGCGGCCCGGACGGCGGGAGGTTCCGGAGACGGCTGGAGGGGCCCGGGGTGATCCCGCAGTCCGCAAGGACGACACGGAACCGGTCCGGAGGATAATCCAGTTTTTGCATGGAGGCGAGACACCGATCCACGTCTTCCGCGGAGTGGGCGACGGGAACGATGATGGTGAATCGGGGGGCGTCTTTCACGTTTTGCATGAGAGATCCCGGAAATGTGATGAAGTCGTAAAAAAGGGCCGCTTCAACACTTTTTCGAACGGCAAAGTAAAAAGCTCCACAGGCAAGGCGCCAGAATCCCGAGGAAAGGCGTACTCATGGTACGCCAAAGGGTCGAGGGATGAAGGGCAACGCAGCATAGGGACTTTTTTCGAAGCCGTCAAATGTCAGGATTTTGTACTCCCTGTGGAATCCCTGTCTCCCCCGTCCGCCCGGGAAGGTGAAAGGGCCCTTCCCGCCAGCCGCAGGGCGGTCCATTCCTCCCGGGACAGAACGCGAAAGAATACGGTTGTCGCCACAAGAACGGACCATCCGGCGAAAAGGGAAACGATTCCCAGGTCCCGCATCGCGAAATATACCATACAGGCGGGCAGCACCGCCAGAAAGGGCTTGAGGATGGAGGCGACCGGATCCAGGCGGCCGGACCGCTTCATCGCCGCGGCCAGCCCGGCGGATTGGACGAGGAGCGCGATTCCCAGGGCCCCGATGGCTCCGGCCTTTCCCGCGGCGGAAATCATGGGATGGATCGCAAGCAGCAGAACGGCGACGGCCAGGACCGCGAAAAGGGTCGGAACGGCGTATTCGCCCCTGGACTGGAAGATGCCCGTGATGGTCGTCGCCACGGTCAGAGGGATCAAAAGCCACGAAGCCCATCCGAGGAGGATACCCGCCTCCCCGTAGGACGCGCCGAAGAGCGTCACGATCAGCCGGGGCGCCAGGGCGAGGCCCGCAATTCCCAGCGCCACCCCCCCTATGATGGTGGCCCGGATCACGGATTCGGTGAAGAACCGGGCTTTCCCGTCGCCCCGGAGGGCCGAGCGGCTGAGGACGGGCAGGGCCCCCGTCGTCAGGTATCCCGGCAGGGAGCCCATGAGGATCAGTGCCTGAACGGCAAGGGCGAACTGACCTGTCCCCGCGTCGAGTCCCGCAACGGACCGGTAGAGGATCAGGGACCCCTGGAGAAGGAAGGTGCAGGAAACGGAGCAGATGCACGTGAGGGTGCCGTGACGCAGATAGGATTTCAATTCTTCCCAGCTTCCCTCGAACCGGACGGGTGCATACAGTTTCCCGATCCAAAGGACGCCGATCCCTCCCTCGAGCCACCAGGTGATGGAATGGATCACCGCAAGGCCCGTGAGTCCCCCTCCGAGAAGCAGGTACGCGAGGGAGACCAGCAGTTCCGTCACCCGGAACAGGGAATGGAGGAAAAAAGCGTACTGGCTCGACTCGTGGGCGGTGAACACGCTGGAAGTCCAGGCCGTCAGGCTCCTTCCCATGAGGGCCGAGGAAAAGACGAGCAGGAGGGTTCTCGCTTCTTCGTTCTTTTCCAGGAAGAGTCCCGACAGGGCGCACAGGACCGCGAAGAAGGAGAAGCTCAGGACCCGGAGCTTGAACGTTCTGGAAAGGACCGTCCGGGGATTTCCGAAAGTCCGGGGGATTTCATGGCTCAGGATGACCCCGAGGCCCAGCCCGGAGAGGGGGAGCAGCACCATGTACCATGACATGGCGTAATTGAAGATCCCGTAGAGTTTCGGGCCGAGCCACCGGGCAAGGAGGATGACATAGCACAGCCGAACGGCTATGTTCACCCACTGGCTGCCCATGAGATACATGGAATTGCGGGCGATGGAACGAATGCCGTGACCGGTGAGGGAATGATCCATATCGGAGGGCATGGGCTCGGCGTCTTTCAATTTCCTTGTTTCCGAACGGACCGGATCCGGTACAGAATCGACCTCAGGAGGCTTCCCGGGAACTCCCGTTGAAAGAAGGTCTTCCGGGCGGAATCCTCGAAACGCCGGGTCCAGCTTTTCCGTCCCGTCATTTCTTTCAGGACCTGAACCCATATCTCACCGGACAGCCCCCTTTTCTCCGCTTCCCGGACCAGGGACGCCAGCGTGCGGTGGGCCACTTCGCCATGGGGTTTCAGGGACCGGATATCCTCCTCGCCGAGCGTTTCCGGAAAACAGGGCGGCTGGTCAAGCCCGAGAAGTCGAAGCGACAGGATGGTCCGGATGCATTTTTCACACCGGCAGCAATTCACTTCCGTCCTGTTGTTTTCCCAGCAGACGTGCAGGAACCGGAGGGCTTCCGGCCACCGGGCGACGACGGCCAGCTTCTCCAGGCGGGAGAACTGGCCCCCGTCGTACAGCACCCGGAAGGAATCGCTTGAAAGCAACGGGTCGCTTGTGGGATTGCTGCCCCAGACGGCGTTCGGGTCCATGACGGAATAGGGTTTGGAGGAACCGAGGAGGGCGGTGTCGAATTTTTTCTGAAACAGGGCCAGGGCGGAAAGAAGGGCCGCCGCGTAGGAATCCCCCCATCCCACGAGCATTTCCCTGTAATTGGTGCGAAGGGGGATCAGGTCCATGCCGATGCTGGAGAGAAGAAGGCGGTTTCGTTTTTCCAGGTTGTCGTATGTCGTCTTCCGGGACAGGGGGACGTCGAACCCGTGAACGAAAACGGCGGACAGGAGATTCCGGGTTCTTCTCCCTGCAAGCCCCTTCCGGTGGCGCCAGGCGGTGAAACAGGAATCGATGCCCCCCGAAAACGCCATGACTGCGAGACCTTTTTCCGGCTGTCCCGGCGGTTCCTTCTCCACTTCGGCAGTGATGTCCACCGCCCGGTACCTGTCCGGCTTCCAGACGGCCCACATGGTCATGAACTCTTCCAGGTTGAACAGGAGGGAAGGGGAAACGGGCCCCTCCACCAGAACGGGTTTCCCGATCTGCATGGCGGGGAAAATCATCCCGATGACGAACGGGTCCGCCCAGTCGGTCACCTGGTCTTTCAGGGAAAGGGGGATGCGGTGCCGGAGGGACAGGGGTTTCCCCCCGCCTCCATGGAGACGGGCCTCCATGTGGAGGAAACCGTCCTTCTCCTTCCGATTCAAAAGGGTCAGCCGTGCCCGGTCCATGGAGTCTCCTTTCGCCCGCTCCCGTCGGGAATCATGGTGTCCCGGACGCCTCATCGCGTCAATGTGTCACCGATGAATGTCCTTCCTTTCGACGGGTCCCGGCAGGGCCGCGATCCTGACGATTGTTTCCGGAAAGGGACGGACCGGCCCCTCTTTCCACCCCGGCCCGCTTCATGCGTTTCAGGGATCCCATCGCCCATGACGCCGTCATGCCGCACGATTACAGCGACTCCCGCTCCCGAATGCCTGTCTTCATGTTCGGCGCCCCGATAAATACGATTGCCAACATAGCAGGAATCATATAAACACACAATGAAACCGGCTGATTTTATTCCAGCCGTTTCCGTTCAGAAGGCCGAAGAGGGGGGCCTCCTGCGGCATGGAACGGCCTCGAAGGGAATTCCCTCCCGACGCGATACGGGAAAACCGCCTTTTGCGTGATCCTTATTACAGAGGTGATTTCACCATGGCCCGCATTTCCGTTTCCGTTCTCGTACCGACGAAGAACAACGAAACGACGATCGGCACCTGCCTTCGGAGCCTTTCCCGGCAGACCTATTCCGATTTCGAGGTGCTTGTTTTCAACGACGCCTCGTCGGACCGGACCCTGGAAGTTGCCGAGTCCGTCGCGAAAGAGGACTCGCGAATCCGTGTCCTCACCGTTTCCGAGAGCCGGGGCATAGCGGCGGCCCGCAACGCGCTTCTCGGAAAGGCGGCGGGAGAAATCGTGGTCTTTCTGGATGGCGACGCCTCCTGCCCGGAAGGCTGGCTGGAAAAACTGGTTCGGCCGTTCGAGGATCCCGAAGTGGGCTGCACCGGCGGGCCGGACCGGATTCCCCCGGACCATTCCCTTCTCTCCCGGTGCATCGATTACTCCATGCATTCCTTCATCGGTTCCGGGAAAATGAGAATGAGCGGCAACCCCCTGGTCCGTTATCTTCCGGCCGGCTGCAACATGGCCGTGAGGCGGTCGGTCCTGGACAGGATCGGAAATTTCGACGAATCCTTCGTGATCAGGGGCGAGGAAAAGGAACTGGCGAACCGCATCCGGATGGCGGGCTTCAGGATTGTGCACGTGGAGGAGGCCTGGGTCTGGCACTCGCGGCGGCCGACCCTCTCCTCGTTCTGGCGGCAGACCTACCTTTCCGGAAAAGTGAGGGTGGAAATCCTCCGGGCCGCTCCCAGGGTGTTCGAGTGGCCCCACTTCTTTCCCGCCTTTTGTGTGGCCCTGTGGCTCATTCTCGCGTTTTCCTCCCTCTTCAGCACGAAGATGCTCTCCCTGTGGATCGGCGTCACCGTTTTCTACGGCTGCCTTCTCCTCGTCGACGGCATTCTCGGGGCCCGGAAGATGGGATCGACCGGGGCTTTTTTCATTATTCCCGTGACTTCGGCCATCGTTCCGCTGGCCTACGGGACGGGGACGCTGGCACGGTTCCTCGAAAAACGATGAAGCGCATCGTTGTGTGCAACGACGGGGTGGATTCCGCCAACAAGGGGGACCAGGCCATCCTCCGTTCCATGCTTCCCGTCCTCGCAAAACGGCATCCCCTGTCATCCATACAGGTGTTCTCCTACTCGGGGACCCGGTCGCCGATGAAAGTTCTCAGACTGGTCAGGGCCCTCAGCCGCTGCGATGTTTTCATCCTCGGCGGCGGCCACCCCTTTCAGGACCTCACGAGCCAGGCGTTTCTTCTCTTCGGGCTTTTCCTCATCGGGATCGCGGGGTGCCTCGGGAAGAAGGTGTTCTGTCTGGGCGTGGGCGCCGGGCCCGTTGCGTCCTTCCCCGGGCGGATCCTCACGGGCCCGATGGTCAACCGGGCCGACGGCATCGGCGTCCGGGACCGGGCGTCCAGGGATCTGCTGAAAAAGCTGGGCGTCCGGGAAGACAAGATGAGAATCACTGCGGACCTGGCGTTCACGCTCCCTTCCGCGGGAAGGGACAGGGCGTGCGAGATCCTGAAGGCTGAGGGAATCCCCCCGGACGGGTCGCCGGCCGTCGGCATCTCCCTGAGACGCTGGTTTCACTTCCGCCACCGGTTTTTCCCCCGTTCCCCGGGAAGACTTTCCCCGAAGGAGGAAAAACGGATGGGGGAAGCGGACGGGGTCCTGGTCCGGTTTCTCGATTTCCTGATGAGGGACACGGGGGCGCGGCTTGTCTTCGTCCCCATGAGAAAAGCCGGGGCCGCCGGGGACTATGGCCAGGATGACGACCTGTATTCCGGGGAAATCCGGGAGCGGCTCGAAAACCCCGATCGGGCCTTCGTCGTCCGTGGGGATTACCCCCCGGGGGAGCTGAAGGCCCTTCTGGGGACCATGGACGCCGTCGTCGCCATGCGGATGCATGCCCTCATCCTGGCGGCCTCCTCGGGGGTTCCCGTCCTGGGGATCTCCATCACTCCCGCCAAGGGGGAGGGGCTTTTCGAAGTCCTGGGCCTTCCGTGGGGATTTCTTCCCGTGGAGAGAATCGATTTCGCCGCGCTTCGGGACCGGTTTTCCATGCTGTGGCGGCAGCGGGCGGAGATCGGGGATCTTTTCCGGGGTTGCAGGGAAACCTGGGAGAAGCGGGCCCTGAGCAATTTCGACATCCTTCCCCCGCCGCTTCAGGGCCCTCCCGGCCCCGGCTGGAACCATTCCGGACCGGCATGCATCAGGAAATAGGGGAAGTCCCCCCACAGGAAATACAGGGAGACGGCCGCGAGGAGAATCGCCTGGCCCCTTTGGCCGAAGGGTTTCAGAAGGTAGAAGCTCATCATCCCGTACAGAGGGACGATGACGGGAAAGAGATATCTTCCGTGCATCGCCTTCCCCACGGTCAGGCTTCTCAGGTAGATGGGGTAGTTGACGAATTGCATGAGGACGAGGGCGTAAAGGAGCGTGAGGAAAAAGGCGTCCGTGACCATCCCCCGCCCGTCGCCGGGCCGCCAGCACCGGATGAAAAGGACGAGGGAAGCCAGGTAGATGACAACGTAGACGGTGAACGAATAGGAATATTTCCGAAGCGAGACGTGGGCGAAAATCCCCACGGTCCGGTTCAGAACGATGGTGAGCCAGGTCGGGACATACTCTGCCCGGTTCATCAGCGGGAAGGGTCTCTCCCGGTAACGTTTCGCGACGCCGAGGAGATAAAGGGCGTCCATCCGGTCGCCGGGGTGGGGGATGGATTGGGCCTGCCTGAGGGCCTCCTCGTAGCTGATTTCGCCGGAGCGGTACTGCTTCACCGTTTTGTCCCTGGCGTAAATTCTGTATTTCATGGCATTCTCCTGCCCGAGGATCTGCCCGGCCCACGGGAAGAACGTCCCATGCCGGGCGTAATTGCCCAGGTACAGGGCTCCGTTCAGGATGAGCAGAAGGGCGGCCAGCGCGGGGAGGCCCCAGCGTAACAGGGGGGCCGTTCCGGTGCGGGGAAGGAGAAGCCCGGGGATCTCCTTCAGGTTCTTTCTCTCGTGGAAGAGGAACAGGAGGAGAAAGACGGGCACCAGGGGGATGAAGGCGGTTTTCGTCAGGGTTCCCGCAAGGAGGCAGATGACGAACGATGCCAGCGCCGCAGGGCTTCTTCCCTGCCGGAAGAGGTGAAAGAAGTACAGGGACGCGGCGGCGAGCAGGTTGGTCAGGTTGTCGTAGGACACCGAGGCGGACAGGAAGCTGAACATGGGGATGTTCGTGAGAAGGAGGACGAAGAAAAGCGGGCACAGCGGATTCGAGGTGAGAAGCCGCACCCACAGATACCCGGTGAGGACCGTGAGAAGGGCCAGCACGCCGTTGGCGAGACGAAGGAACACGAGGTCGGAGACGGGGAACGGATTGAGGGCGAGGATCTTTCCCATGATGAAATAGTACAGCCAGGGAATGCCCGTTACCGGTCCCAGGGGAAGGGTGGCCTCCGAATCGGCGGGAAGCAGGAGCACCCGCGAATAGACCTGGGATATCCCGAAGTGAACATCCTCGTCCGGGGGGACGGCGTGGGAGATCTGAAACGCGAAATAGACGATCCGGACGGCGAAATAGAAAAAAACGAGAACGACGAGGAGGGTGATGAACTTTTCTCTTGATGTTTCCCCGTTTTTCGATTTATCCAACGGGGAACCCGGATCGGGAGACGCTTTTTTCGACATTTTGACCATGATGAACTTCGGTACCCCCCGCTTTCTAACGAACCGTAAAAGAAACGGGAGCCTGTGTCAAGAATGATAAACTCGCAAAAAAGCCAAATCAACACTTTTTCTAACGGCAAAGGAAAAAGCTCCACAGGCAAGGCGCCCGAATCCCGAGGACTGAGGCGTACTTCCGGTGCGCCGCAGGGACGAGGGAAGAAGGGCAACGCTGCATATGGACTTTTTACGAAGCCGTCAAGAATGATTTCCAAGAGGAAAAGCCTGGTTCTGACCGTCGCCGCGGTCCTTTTCCTGGCGGCCCTCGTGCCTTATCTGCAGACCGCCCGTTTCGATTTCGTCGGTCTCGACGACGACCTCTACGTCACGGAGAACCCCCGGGTGAAGGAGGGGCTCACTCCCGGGGGCGTTGTATGGGCGTTCCGGACGTTTCACTCCTACAACTGGCACCCCCTGACATGGATCTCCCACATGGCGGACGTGTCCCTTTTCGGCACGGACCCGGGGCGCCATCACCTGGTGAACGCCTTCCTCCACGCCGTGAACACCCTCCTTCTGTTTCTCCTGCTCCGGACGGGGACGGGGGCCCTGTGGAGAAGCGCCCTGGTCGCCGCCCTTTTCGCCCTCCACCCGCTTCACGTGGAGTCCGTCGCCTGGATCTCGGAGAGGAAGGATCTTCTGAGCACCCTTTTCGGCTTCGGGTGCATCGCCGTCTATTCCCGGTACGGGAGAAGCGGGAAGACGTCCCTTTTCCTGGCCTCCCTTCTTCTCTTCCTTCTCAGCCTTCTTTCCAAGCCCACCCTGGTGACCCTGCCGGTTCTCCTGCTCCTTCTCGACCTCTGGCCCCTGGAACGGCGGGAGCGCCCGGGAAGGCTTCTTCTCGAGAAAGTCCCTTTCTTCCTTCTTTCCGCGGGGTCCGCCGCCGTCACCGTCGCCGCCCAGTACCTGGGGGGCGCCGTCCGGTCCCTCGATGCGATTCCCCTCGCGGTCCGTGTCGAAAACGCCCTTTGGTCCTACGTCGTCTATGCCTGGAAGGCGGTCTGGCCCGCCGGGCTCGCCCCGTATTACCCCCACCCCATGGACCTTCCCGGCTGGTCCGCCATGGGAGGGGAAGCCCTTTTCTGGAAGGCCCTTGCCGCGGGGGCGGCCCTCCTTGCGGTCACGCTCGGCGTTTTCCGCTGGAGAAAACGTTTCCCGTGGCTTGCAACGGGCTGGTTCTGGTATCTCCTGACCCTGGTGCCCATGATCGGGATCGTCCAGGTGGGTTCCCATGCCGTGGCCGACCGCTATACGTACGTCCCCCTCGTCGGGCTGTTTCTCGCCGCGGTGTGGGGGGCCGCCGCCCTCGCGGGGCGCTGGCGGGGGAAACGGGCCTTTCCCGTCGTCGCCGTTGCCGTCTCCCTGGCCGTCGTCGCCGTTCTCGGAACCCTTTCCGTCCGCCAGGCGTCCTGCTGGAGAGACAGCGAGTCCCTGTTCCGGAGGGCCGTCCGGGTGGTTCCGGACGGGGCCCTCATGCATGTCAACCTGGGGAACATCCTCATCAGGCAGGGGCGGTTCGAGGAGGCCGTTTCCGAGTACGGGGAGGCCCTGAAGATCAGGCCCCGGTACGGAGCGGCCCTGTACTATCTCGGCCAGGCCTGGATGCGGGCGGGAGACGAGGAGAAGGCGGGCGGGTATTACACCCGCGCCCTCGAGGTGAGGGGAGACCGGGAAAAGGGATTCTACCCCATCGGCCTTGCCAAGGCGGTGAACGCCCGATATCAGCTGGGGGCCATGGCGGCCCGGCGGGGGGATGCCAGGGAGGCGGAGAGGAATTTCGCTTTCGTCATGAGGTTCACGGACCGTTACCGCGGATCGATGCTGCGCCAGCTCGCCGAAGCCTGGGAAAAGCGGGGGGATGAGGCCCTGGCCGCCGCTTACCGTGAGAAGGCGAAGGCGTACGGGGAAGCGGCGCCTTCCCGCGAGGAAGGCCCGGCGGGGGGCGGCGACGGGGACGGGGGACGATGAACCGCCGTAAAGGTGACGTTTCAAATTCCCGGCGGATCGGATATAATGCGTCGATCCGGACACCGGGGGCGAAACGAGGCATGAACAAATACAGGCTCACCATCGAGTACGACGGCACGAACTACAGGGGGTGGCAGACCCAGCAGAACGCGAGAAGCGTCCAGGGAACGGTGCTCCAGGCCGCGGTCCGGGCCCTCGGGGAGGTGGGGGAACTCCAGGGGGCGGGCCGGACCGACGCCGGGGTCCACGCCCTGGGCCAGGTGGCCCACCTGGTGACGGAAAAGGCCTGGGACCCGGGGAAGATCCGGGATCGGATCAACAGCGCCCTTCCGTCGGGCATACACGTCCTTGACGTGGAGAAGGCCCCCGAGCGGTTCCACGCGAGACACCATGCCCTGTCGAGAAGCTACGTGTATATTCTTTCGAGGGAACGTACGGCCTTTGCGAAACGGTTTGTCTGGTGGGTGCGGGACCCCCTGGATCGGGAGGCCATGGAGGAGGCGATCCGTCTTTTCCGGGGCTTTCACGATTTCGCCTCCTTCTGCGACCGGAGGTTCGAAAAAGGCCGTTCCACGCTGGTGGAGGTCTCGAGAGCGGATATGGAGATCGTCGGGCGGCTCGTCTTCTTCCGCTTCGCCGGTTCCCACTTTCTCTGGAAGATGGTCCGGCGGATGGTGGGCGTCCTCGTGGAAGTGGGACGGGGAAACCTGAAGCCCCGGGAAGTGGAAAAGATGCTTGCCGAACCGAGCGACGTTCCCGCGAAGCACACCGCTCCCCCGTCGGGGCTTTTTCTGCATCAGGTCCTCTATGAAGGGGACTCGTTGAAACCCTTTCCGCTTCCCCTCGCCTGCCTCTCCGCCGCCGCGATGACGGATGGCCGTGAATAGGAACATGAATCCCCAGTCCAGCCTTCCCGGGAAGGAACCGGGCCGTATCCGGAGGGGGGCGCTCCTGCTGCTACTCTCCCTTGCCCCTTTTCTCTGCGTCGCCTGCGCGGGAAACGACGATCCCGCCCCTCCCCCGGAAAACCGGAAGGCCGCCGTGGCCGTTTCCGTCCTTCCCGTCGAACCGGCGCCCCTTCGGGACGTGTTCGTCCTGCCCGGCGAGACGGAGGCCTACAACGACGTCCGGCTGGCGTCGGACCTGAACGGTCTTGTCGAATGGATCGGCCCCAGGGAGGGCGACGAGGTGAAGGCGGAGGAACTCATCGCCCAGATCAATGTCGCCGCGTTGAAAGCGGCCCTTGAAAGCGCCGAGGCTTCCTTCAATCTTGCCGACCGCCAGTACGAACGGCGGAAGGGTCTTTTCGACCGGGGCGTCGCGGCGAAGGAGGAGCTGGACCGGACCGCGACGGAACGGGCCATGGCCCTGAGCGCACTGAGGCAGGCCCGGGTGGAATACGAGAGGGGGTTCGTCCGTTCCCCCGTCCCCGGCATCGTCAACAAGCTCTTCGTGGACGAAGGGGAGTACGTGGACCGGGGAAACCCCGTGGCGGACGTGGTGAACGTGGTCAAGATCAAGGTTGTCGTGAACGTCCCCGAAAAAGACGTTTCCTTTCTGGCCGTCGGGCGGGAAGTCTTTGTCACCGTGGACGCCCTTCCGGACCGGAGTTTCGTCGGGACCGTCGATTTCGTTCCCTTCAAGGCCGACGGGGCCACGCGGACCTTCCCCGTCCGGGTCGTCCTGTTCAATCAGGGGAGGGACATCCGCCCCGGGATGATCGCCCGGGTGGCGTTCCTCCGCCGCATGATTCCCGATGCCCTGACGGTGCCGCTCTCGGCGGTCGTCGACAAGGGGGGGGAGCGGCTCATCTTCGTCGAGGAGGGCGGGGTCGCCAGGTCGCGGTCCATCGAGATCGGCGTCATTCAGAGGGACCGGGTCCAGATCGTGAAGGGGCTCTCCCCGGGAGAACGGGTGATCGTCACGGGACAGAACAACGTGGAAGACGGAATCCCCGTGGAAGTCCGATGATCGTCAATGAAATCGCGCTGAAACGCCGGGCCGCCGTTCTTTCCCTTCTCGTCATCCTGGTCCTTTCGGGCCTTTACGCCTACCGGACCCTTCCCCGGGAGTCCTTTCCCGACATCACGATTCCCTATATTTTCGTGACCACCGAGTACGAGGGCGTCGCCCCGGCGGACATGGAGAAGCTCATCACCATGCCCATCGAGAGGAAACTGAAGGGCATCGCCGACGTGGAGGAGATCCGTTCCACGTCGGAGGAGGGCCTTTCCACCATCGCCATCAAGTTTCTGCCCGGGGTGGACATCGACGACGCCCTTCAGAAGGTCCGGGACAAGGTCGACCAGGCCGAGGCGGATCTCCCCTCGGACCTCCCCGACGATCCGACGATCCAGGAGGTGAACTTCTCCGATATCCCCGTCATCCGGGTCGTCCTCTCGGGACCTTTCAGCCTCCGCCGTCTCAAGTCCTTCGCCGACGATCTCAAGGACAGGATCGACGGGGTTCCGGGAGTCCTGAACACGATCATCACGGGCGGGCTGGAGCGGGAAATCCACGTGGAGTTCGACCTGGACCGCGTGGCCGCTTACAACGTGCCCTTTTCGACCCTCATCGCCGCCGTCGAACGGGGGAACGTGAACATGCCGGGCGGGAGCGTGGACATCGGCCCGAAGAAGTATCTCGTGCGCGTTCCCGAGGACTTCAAACACCCCGACGAGATTTTCTCCCTGGTCGCCTTCGTGAGGAACGGAAAGCCCGTCTACCTCCGCGATCTCGCCGAGATCAGGGACCTCTACAAGGACCCCATCACGAGAACCCGGATCAACGGACAGCCGAGCGTGACGCTGGCGGTGCAGAAGCGGAGCGGGGAAAACATCATCGCCGTGGCGAAGGGCGTCAAGGCCGCCGTCTCCGACATGCGCCCCCTCCTTCCCCCGTCGCTGAAAATCGATCTGACGTCGGACATGTCCAAGGATGTGGACCTCATGGTCAACGACCTGGAAAACAACATCCTCTCCGGTCTCATCCTCGTCCTCGCGGTGATCTTTCTCTTCATCGGCGGCCGGTCCGCCGTGTTCGTCTCCCTGGCCATCCCCTATTCCATGCTCATGACCTTTCTCTTCCTGCTTCTCGGGAACGTCAGCCTCAACATGGTGGTCCTTTTCTCCCTGATCCTCGCGCTGGGGATGCTCGTGGACAACGCCATCGTCATCGTGGAAAACATCTACCGCCAGATGCAGGAGGGAAAGCCCCGGGAGCGGGCGGCCCTGGACGGGACGAACGAGGTCGCGTGGCCGGTCATCACGTCCACCGTGACGACCCTGGCGGCATTCGTCCCCATGCTGTTCTGGCCGGGCATCATGGGCGAGTTCATGAAGTTCCTCCCCATCACCCTGATCCTCTCCCTGAGTTCCTCCCTGTTCGTCGCCCTGGTGATCAACCCCGTTCTTTCCGCCCGGTACCAGTCGGTGAAACCGGCCTCTCCGGCCGTCAGGGAAAGCCTCCCCCCCGTGAAAAGATTCTACCTCGCCGTCCTCCGGTGGTCCCTCCGGCACCGGGCCGTCGTCGTCCTTTCCGCCTTCCTTCTCCTTCTCGGGTCCGGCGGCTGTTTCTTCCTCCTGGGGAAGGGGGTCGAATTCTTTCCCGAGACGGACCCCCGGAGGGCCTACGTGTTTCTCAAGGCGCCGGAGGGGACGAACCTCGACGCCTCGGACGCCCTGGTCCGGCAGGTGGAGACGGTGGTCATGGAGTACCCCGACATTCAGTACGTCATTGCCAATGTCGGTTCCGTCGGGGGGGACCCCTTCTCCCAGGGAGGAACGGGCACCCACATCAACCGGGTGGCCCTGGATTTCAAGGATTTCGCCGACCGCTCCCGCCCTTCTCCCGGCATTGTGGAGGA
>ENA-ORXD01001521-ORXD01001521.1-sediment-metagenome-genome-assembly--contig:-NODE-1521-length-18779-cov-2.974227_pt1 | contig 18779 bp, 13 predicted proteins | sample MGYA00237862_ERZ511471 | MGnify/ENA metagenome assembly ERZ511471
CGGAATCCACGATCACCAGATCCAGCGCGCCGGAACGCACCAGGGTTTGTACGATCTCCAGCGCTTGTTCTCCGAAATCAGGCTGGGAGATGAGCAGGTCATTTACGTTGACACCCACCCTGGCGGCATAAGCCGGATCGAGGGCGTGTTCCATGTCTACAAAAGCCACCGTGCCGCCCAATTTTTGGGCTTCGGCAGCCAGATGCAGACAAAGGGTGGTTTTCCCGGAGGCTTCCGGTCCGTAGATCTCGCTTACTCTGCCGCGCGGAATACCGCCCACACCCAGCGCGATATCCAGCGATAAAGAGCCAGTTGGGATACAGGCTACCTCCATGTGAGATGCTTCTCCCAAACGCAGGATGGATCCATCTCCATAGCGTTTCTTGATATCTTCCAGAGCTTTATCCAGTACCGCCTGTTTGGCTTGGTCTACCTGGGGTTTATCGTTTTTCGCAGCCATGCTTCACTCCTCCACCAAATAATTTCATCAATGTATATATTATATCTCTATCAATACAATAATAGCAAGGATGTTCTAAATTCTATTTATTTTTACTAAACAAAGAAATAATGTTAGAATGTGTTTAATTGCCTTACAGGTAGCGGGGATTCCGGAGGAGATGCATCATGTTTTCAAAAATTGGAATTTTTCTGAAAAGGCTCAAAACATACAGCAGGCTGTTTTTGTGCGGTTTGATCTTAATTTCAATGGGGGTGAGCTTATTTTTTACTCTCAACGAAATGAATCGTGACCAGGCGCTGGAACAGGTGCAGGATTACTGGCGCACCGATTACGATATTCTGATCCGCCCGGCGGGCAGTACCTTCCTGTATGATGAAGCCGGCAATCGTCTGGTCGAACCGAATTTCTTATCCGGGCAGCAGGGCGGCATCACCGATGAACAGTTGGCATTGATCAATTCCATCGATGGCATCGAGGTAGCGGCTCCGGTGGCGTTCTTGGGATATTTCCCGGTGGGCATGCTGATTGGGGGGGAAGAAGTGGATGATGATCCTGCCAACGCAGAAGCTCCCTGGCTGGTTTACAAAAATGTGCGTACTTTTACCATGACCGATGGCTGGCAGGAGACTGTCGCTTCGGATACCATTTATGATATCGAAAACCACATAGATGATTTTTCCGTGGAATCCTATACAGGGGCTTTAAGTTTTACCGGTGAAAATGGGGAGAAATATCCACTGCCGCAAAGCATCACGTCTGTTTTTGCTAATCCTTCTGGTGGAGAGAACAAAGTCTGGATCCTGGGAAAGGAGAACTGGGAAAGCGGGCAGCCATTCTATGGATATTATTACAACGGCTTGTTCAATCTCTATCTACCTGTGGCAGCCATTGATCCGCAGGCGGAGCAGGCGCTGGTGGGTTTGGAAGATGCGCTGCAGGAAGGCAGATATTTATCCTCCACCGACACATATAGGGTACCCAATGATTCGTATTCCTATTTCATCCCGGTGCTTATCAATGAGAGTTCTTTTCAAAATATCTCCATCAATATCAAAACTTACCGCCTGACGGATCCTGCGCAGGAAAACCTCTCGCTATCTTTAAGCAGCGGAGGAATAACTTATCTGGAGGGCATGCAGAGCGAACTGTTGGGAGAGAAAACTACCACACTGCATGATTACTTTTTGCAGTATATACGTGTTTTTATGAAGCAAGGGGGATTAGTTGGTGGAACGATATGGGATTATCTGCGTCCCAGCCCTGTCCAGTATACGCAAACAGCGGGACAGAAGGCTGCCTTAAGCATTTCTCCGTCTGGAGTCAGCTGGTATGGTCCTATTCCCGGTGTATCCGTTGATCCTGCCCAGGGGGCGTTCCGAAAAGCGCTGCGGGATGATTTTGTTCTGGTCAAAAAGCATATGGGATATTCATTTAGTTTTGCGCCGGTAGGTATTTATGATCTTACCGGTCTTGGGGGATCCACTATCAATCAGGTTCCGCAGGAACTTTATTCTGCCCCAACCGCGCTGCTGCGTGAAGATGGTGATGGAAATGTGCTGCAGCAAGAAGTGACCATCATTCCGACCAACAATCCACTGGGTTATCTTTCGCAGCCCCCGGTGATGTTGACGACCCTCTCAGCGGCTAAATTCCTGGCTCAACGGGATGATTACATCAGCGCGGTGCGGATCAGGGTAGCGGGGGTGGAGACGGCGGGAGAAGCCTCGCAGCGCAAGATTGAGAAAGTGGCACGCGAGATCGAGGAACTCACCGGACTGCAGGTGGATATCACCCTCGGCTCTTCCCCGCAGACCATGCTGGTGGATGTGCAGGGCTCGGAAAAAGTACAGGCGCTGGGGAAGCTGGAAGAATTATGGGTGCGCCAGCTAGTTGGCATCACTTTGCAGCGCGATTTCACCCGATTTGATAGCCTGCTGTTTACAGCCATGTTCTTTTCCTTTGCGGTTTTTCTCTATTCCAGTGTTTCGCTCAACCTGATCGGCAGAGAACAGGAGATCGGAGTGCTGAAAACCATCGGCTGGAAGGACAGGCGCATCCTCGGCTATTTACTTTCCGAAGCGCTGCTGCTGGCTTTGGTGGTCGGCTGTATCGCCTGCCTGGGTACACTGGGTGTTACCGCATGGCTGGGGCAGCCCATTGCTTTTAACCGGGCAGTGTGGATCTTTCCGCTCATGCTGGGTTTGTTTATACTGGGGACAGCGATTCCCTTTATACAGGCTTCGCGGCGCACACCGCTTTCCCTGCTCCAGCAGGGAGAACTGCATGCGGGTGGAGGAAAAGCATCTGCTTTCAATATGCGCTCCCTGACTTCCCGAAACATATCCAAACAGCGCCTGCGCTTCGCAACGGCTACCCTGGGGTTGATTCCCGCTTTTCTGGCGCTCATTTTATTTTTATTCATCACCATGATCATGGCGGGCGAATTGAGCGGCAGCTTGCTCGGGCAGCATATTCAGGTGCTTATCCAGCCCTATCATTATTGGGTCATGGCGCTGATCTTGCTGGTGTGCCAGTTGATCTTATTGAATGTGAATGCGATCAACCTCAACAAGCGTAAGGGGGAGATCGGCGTGCTGCTCACCGCTGGCTGGAAGCCAGCCACGGTCCTATTCACTTTCTTGAAAGAAACCCTGTACAGCGCGCTGGGCAGCGGCTTGCTGGCAGCCGGGCTGGCAGTGGGTGTCCTATCACTGCTGCAGGGCGGTTTTCAAATTCAGTTTTTGTGGGCAGTTCCGGGGGGATTGATCCTGGCGGGGGTGATGGATTGCCTTGCCATGCTTTATGCACGTTTTCTGATCGGGGAAAAACGAACCGGTCGCTTGTTTCAAAAGAGATCATGAATGGAGAGGATAAAACCATGCAGATAAACGTTGAAAATATTTCAAAGAAATATCAGGTCGGCGAAGAACAGATCACTGTTCTGGATGGTGTAAATCTCCAGATCGCTGCGGGGGATTTTCTGGTGATTACCGGACCCTCCGGTGCGGGCAAGACCACCTTCTTGAATTTGCTGGGCACGCTGGATGAACCCAGCGCTGGCTGGATCCTGTATGATGGGGTGGAAGCAGGCGCTCTGCACCCCAACCAGATCGCGGATTTTCGCCGCAACCACATCGGTTTCGTCTTCCAGTTCTACAACCTGATCCCGCAGCTTTCCGCACGCGAAAACGTCATGCTGCCTCTGCTCCCCAATATGAAGCAGTTGAAGTTTGATCTGGCAGAAAGAGCCGCTGCCCTGCTGTCGCAGGTAGGGCTAGATGGCAAAGGCGAGAAATATCCCTACCAGCTTTCGGGCGGGGAGCAGCAGCGCGTGGCTATCGCGCGGGCGCTGGTCAATACCCCCAGCCTGGTGCTGGCGGATGAACCCACCGGTAATCTGGATATGGAGATCGGCGAACAGATCCTGTGCATTCTGCAGGAGGTCAATCGAAAGCAGGGAGTGACGGTTGTTATGGTTACGCATAACGAAACGTTTGCAAGCTTTGGTACACGCGTGGTGCGAATTTTTAACCACAAATTATAGATGGATGAATGAATATGTCCTACAGGACTCATACCGTATGCAGTTTGTTTTTGCTGTTGTGCGGTACTGCATGTGCGGGAAATGGTGTATCTGCTGCAGAATTAGCTACCCAAACACCTATATTGCAAGATGATTTGGAATCAGATACGAATCCTATCATCCTTCACAGTAATGATTGGGAAACTCCCCAGCCACTGCCGGATCCCATTGATAAAGAAGGAAATGAATTAGAGCCCTTTATCACACTGGCAGGAGATGAGCTGTATTTTCTATTCACCCCGGATATTTCTATGTCTGAGGTAAAACGGGCTTTAGATGGTGTTTCGGGTGTTTATTATTCAAAAAAAGTAAATGGTGTATGGTCTGTTCCTGAAAGGCTTGAGTTGGGTGGGGATAATGTTTTAAATGGCTGCGTCTATACTAACGGGAAGATACTCTGGTTTTGCTCCTTACGTGAAGGAAATTACAATCCAAGAGGTGACTACTATACTGCTAATTTTGTGAATGGAAGTTGGGGCAACTGGCAAAACGCAGGGGAGTTTTTGAATCGTATTCTTGATATAGAAGAAATCCATCTCTCAACAGACCAGAATATCATGATCTTCTCTGCCGTTCTCCCGGGTAGTTATGGTTATGCGGATCTCTGGCAGATCCACCGCGAAGGAGAAAACTGGTCACAACCTGAAAATCTGGGGAATATTATCAACAGTACGGAGGAAGAGACTTTTCCTTATCTTTCAGAAGATGGATCGGAATTATGGTTCACTTCTTTCAGCCGGCTGGGTTATCCCGGTTATGCCATTTTCCGCTCAATCTGGCAGGATGGTGTGTGGGGGGAACCGCAGGAGATCATTTCTAATAATGTCAGTGAGGTTTCCATAGATAGAGCGGGGAACCTTTATTTTGCCCATTTTTTCTTTGATGAAGAGGGGAAAATCTTAGGGTCAAAGATCTATGTTGCCTATAAGATCGAAAATGATGGTTGATCGATGAAACAATTCCATGCCCACTCCTTTCTGGATAGCCGCACCTGGCGCGCCATTTTGCCGGCGGCGCTGCTGAACAGCCTGGTGTTGGTGATCTTCTTCTCGGCGCTTTCCACCCAGCAGGTGGTGGTCGATCGAACCTTGGCTGATTACCAGCGCACCACCTACGATATCTTGGTACGTGCACCCGAGAATGTGACCGGGATCGAAAAAGAATATGGTTTGGTGGAAGCCAACCACCTGAATAGCACGGCGGGCGGCATCACCATGCAGCAGTACGAACAGATCAAAGCCATCTCTGACGTGGAGGTGGCTGCCCCGATCGCGATGCTGGGTTATATGAACCGCACCAGGATGGGGGTCGCTATTCAGGAAAACCTGCCCGCCGGTATTTACCGGGTGAGTGCCAGCGCTGGCATTCAAGCAGGCGGCGAGTACGTAACCGGAGCCAGCCTTACTCCTTATTATGCCCTGCATACTCCCGAATCGTCCGGCAGTTGGGGATTTTCCTCATCCAGATATGAGGGATTAATGGAGGAATTGCGGCGCCTGCAATTATCGATCACGATGGGTGGCGCCAGTCCAATAACAGGTGCGTTTTTAGTATCCCTCCCCAGCTCTCATGATCGTATGCTCATCGCTGCCATCGATCCTGAACAGGAAGCCAAACTGGTGCATCTGGATGACATGCTGGCATCCGGGAATTATTTACCGCAGGATCCACCTTTGATCATTGACCATGAGCTTCTTTTTGTTCCGGTGTTGTTCAACATCCATGACTATATCCGGCAGGTTCTTTCCATCCAATTGGAGAAGACGGATTTTGCGCTGGATATGAGAGAGAATTATGCCCAGCAGCTCAGTGCAATTCCCAATCATGAGGCAGTGGAAAATATGCCGCTTGAACCGATATATGAAGTGGATCTGCCCGTGCAGCGTGAATGGTACAAGAATGCTATCGAGCTGCTTGTAAAAGATAACAAAGTGGTGGATGTTGACCAGCAAAATGCTGCGATAGCCGGATTGCTGTATGCCCCCAGTGCGGTGCAGTATCGTGAAATGGAAAACCCACCGGCTTCGCTGCCGCAGGATACATTGGTGCTGGAAGCCATTCCGCAGGGGCTCACGCAGGAGGAGCCGGGTTTGCTTGATGGTTTTGTCTCCGCAGAAATTCAGGATTGGCTTGATATCGTTCAATGGCAGGTGGAACCAGAGGTAACCTACCGCTCACTTTCACCCCGCTCTTCTTTTTTATTCAGTTTCAGTCCGTATCATGATGGCAATGGACAGTTTGAGATCGATACGGATGCCGCTCTGGCTGGTTCCTCCCTCAACCAGGTGCCGCTGGAAACATATTTGCCGCCTTCTGCGACGTTGAAATATGATGAAAATGGGGAAGAATTGGATACTTCTATTACCCTCACTCCCACTCTCAACAATGAGGGCTATCTGGTCTCTCCTCCCGATCTGCTCATTTCTCTCACCTCAGCCCAGCAGATTCTGGAAAATGCCTGCTATGAATCGGTGGCTGATGAGACGGCTGGTTCAGGTTACCGCTTGAAAAAAGTGGATTGCGAGATTGGAGATGATTTCATTTCCGCTATCCGTGTGCGGGTGGCTGGCATCGATGAAATGGATGCAGATGCCCAGGCGCGCATCGAGGAAGTGGCGAATGAGATTGTCCAGCGCACCGGCTTGCATGTGGATGTGATGGTCGGCTCTTCGCCGCAGCCGGTGCTGGTGCATATCCCCGGTTACGAGGGAGTTGGTGAATTGGGCTATATTGAGGAATACTGGGTCAAGAAGAATGTCAATACTCTCATTCGCAGCGGGATGAATCTGGCGGATGGTTTGTTGTTCGCTGCCATGCTGGGCGCGGGAGTGCTGCTGCTCTTCAACCTCAACTTGTTTTTGATGCTGGGCAGGGTTTCGGAGGTGGCGCTGTATAACGCGCTGGGCTGGCGGCGTCGGGATATCGTCAAACGGCTGTTGGGGCAGGTTCTGCCGGTGGCTTTATTCAGCATCCTGCTGGCAGCGCTGGTTTCTCTGCTGATCATCCACATTCTGTCGTTGGAGATCGTGGTGGGGCAGTTTTTGTTGATCGTGGCATTGGAACTGCTGGCGTTTATGTTCAGTGCCTTGCTGCCCGCCTGGCAGATTTCCAGTACTTCCCCGGTGGAATACCTGCAGAAAGGGGAAGCCATTCCGCAGCCTTCCCATGGGAAGAAGCCACATCTGCGTGCCATCGTCATGGAAAACATCCTGCGTAAGCCGGTGCGTTCTTTGACCATTCTATTCAGCATTCTGCTGACCAGTGGATTGCTGACGCTTCTCATTCTGGTGCAGAGCAGCTTACAGGGACAGCTCTATGGCACTTTATTGGGACGCTGGATCCATTCTTCCATTCAGCCTTATCACCAGCTTATGGCAGTGGGAGCCCTCCTGCTGACCATTATCAACATTCTCCTTTCCACGCGTGTGAATGTCAACGAGCGCAAGGATGAGATTGGGCTGCTCAGCGCGTTTGGCTGGCGCCGGCGGGATATTGCGAATCTATTTTGCTGGGAACAGACGGGCATCTGCCTGGTAGGAGCGCTGGCAGGGCTGCTGCTGGGAGTGCTTCTTTTCTGTATTGCCTATCCGGGTACTGCGCTTGGCGCTTTACCCTGGCTGCAGATCCTGTTGGGTGGGCTGCTGCCGGTCGGGCTTGCTTACCTGGCTTCCTTTTATCCGGCTTATCGAGGCGCCAGCTTGCTGCCGCTGGAAATGCTGCGTGAGAAGGCGGGCAAAGTGCGCAGACATCTGCTGCGCTCCACGCTGTTGTATGTGGGGTTGGGATTGATCGGGCTGTTGGTGCTGGTTTTTCTGCTGCGAGGTGCTCTTTTCTCTGGCATTTCTCCGGATATTTCCACTGCTTCGGGGGCGCCTACCGCCAGCACTACTGCTGCAGCCACCATCACGCCTGCTCCCACGCCCACCCCCGTTTCGGAGGAGGAGGCACCGCACTATCACGTGGAGTTGCAGGTTGATCCGGACCAGCTGCATATGACGGGGCAGGAGACCATTACCTATACAAACAACACCGGTGTGCCGCTGGAAGAAATCGTACTGCGCCTGTATGCCAATATCCCATTTGGCTTCGAGGAGATGGAAAAAGATCCTACTATTGGATATATGTTTTCCAACCGTATTCAACTGGATGAAGTGGAGGTGAATGGGCAGCCGGTGGAGGTGGTGTTGAGCGAACACGACAGCGTGGCAGCGCTCCCACTAACACAGCCGCTGGTAGATGGACAGTCACTGACTATCGATTTATCTTTTACCTTGCAGGGCTTCTCTGAATTGAAATTTTTAGAATTCGGATGGAGGGAGACCTCTTTCCTCCCCATGCTGGCGGTGTATGATCAGGATGGCTGGCGGACAGATGTGCATAGTGAATTTGAAGATTGTGTTTACAGTCAGAGTGCTCTCTTTGATTATTCTGTTATCCTACCGGCAGGTTGGCAGGCAGCGGGTAGCGGCGATCAGCTTGGTGCAGAAACACTTTCTGACGGACAGGTGCGTTATACCTATCAGACTGGTTTGATGCGTGATGTTACACTTTCAGTAAGTGATCATTTCATATTACGAAAAAGAAAAGTGGGAGATACTACCATAGTTTTATATCTCATTGGAGATGAAAAAGATGCAGATGCTCTTCTTGATATCGCCGCTTCTACTTTTTCTTTTTATGAAGCGCAGTTTGGTGAATATCCCTATGATACTTTGGGATTGGTTTGTGAATCTGGCCCCTGGAATAGTGGAAAGGAATATCCTGCGTTGGTATATGTGTACTATAACTTAGATGACTATATTAGTGCTGAGAAGATTATTGCACATGAAATTGCGCACCAGTGGTGGTTCAGCACGGTGGGAAATGATATTTTCAACGAAGCCTGGCTGGATGAATCTTTTGCGGAGTACTCCGCCCTGTTGTACTTGCAGGAAACTGAGGGAGAGGAAGTGTTTCAAAATTACCTGAAGGAATATCAAAGCAGCGCAGCCCTGGCGGATGCTGGGACAGACAGAAAGCTAAAGGTGGGCAGTTCGCTGGCAGAGTTTTCCGGAACCGGCTATTACACGAATTATGTTTATGAAAAAGGACCGCTTTTCTTGAACACGCTGCGCACGCAAATGGGTGATGAAGCTTTCTTTAATGGACTGCGCGCTTATTACCGGCAGTACCAGTTTGGAGTGGCTGCCGGCGAGGGCTTTTTGCAGGTCATGCAGCAGTACACGCAGACGAATCTTGCCCCGCTCTTTGAAGAATGGATAGGTATTCCTCTTTCTTCTGCCAACCGATAAAAGAATTCGGTCAAAGTTCTGATCTCCGCAGCAGATCGATGGGTATTTTCGGACATTCGATCTCGCCCCAATCCTGTTTGCCCCATAGATGGCTGGGGGCGCCGGGGATTTGAAATCGGAATTGGTAGGGTTTTGAGCGCACGCACCAATCATACGGTATGTTGATTGGGAAGCGCAGCCCATTCTGGATAATATGAATGGTGATGGTCTTGGTTAACAGGTTTTTCCGGTCGCTGTCATCGATGGGCTGGAGAAACAATGAGAGCTCCGGTAGATAGTAGAAGCTGGTGGGTATTCCTTCTTCCGGCCAGTATACGAAATGAATGGGACTGTTGCGGCTGATCATGAAGGGCGTATTATTGATGGTGAAAACAACGTATTCCTTATCGAGGGTTAGATAGGTATCTCCAAATTCGAGTCCTGTGTCATTGAAGGAATTGCTGATGGTGAGGTGGATAATTTCAAAGGAAGGGGCGGCAGAGGTTGAGTCTGCTGTCAATGAGCTCTGAGAGACATCTTTTGCGCTATTACAGCTTGCACTGCTCAACAAGAAACACGTCAGGCAGAAGAAATGCTTGACGATATTCAATCGCATTTTCCCTCCGCGGGAACGATCCTGACAGTTTTACAAACGCTTTTTCTATCAAGCGTATTTTTACTATACCCTGTCTTAAAAAATGGGACTGCCGACAAACTTCGGGGAAAAGGATACTAAAAATAATGTCTTTTTATACTGCTAGCGCAGGATGATCACGGTAATTCCCGGATTTTCTCTCTGGAAATCCGGATCGATTTTTAGCTGGGTGTGGTCATTGAGATACAGGGATGTCTTTTCATTGACGCCGAAATCTTCTCCGGGGATGAAATCTTTGATCTTACCGCTTCGTTTCTTTTGGGCTAATTCTTTGCGCAGCCCGTTGCGCAGTTTTCCCCCCACACCGCTGGACCCGTAGCCGTGGATGATTTTGATCACCCGTCTACTGGCATGCTGCGATTCATTGATGAATTGATTCATGCGCAGAATGCCTTCAGCCAGAGAGGGCATGCCTTCTTCGATGTTCATTTTTGGGAGTTCCTGGATAAATTTTTTCTTGGGCATGCATCTCTCCTTCTTTAGTAAAAGATAATAACAAAAAAGTACTTTCTTATCAAACGGGACATAAATTTGGATACAATAGGGTTGCGTAACTTTTCCGAAGCGAGGTAGTTATTAAGAGCGATGAATACGATTCCTTTTTTACTGGTTTGTTTGGGAGCCTACCTGATCGGCTCGATCCCTTTTGGCTTATTGATCGCCAGAACGCGCGGGATCGATATCCGCGAAGTAGGCAGCGGTAATATCGGCAGCACCAATATCACCCGGGCGCTGGGTTTCCGCTGGGGATTGATCGTAGCCATTCTGGATGCCTGCAAAGCTTATTTACCGGCTCTGGCAGCCCGCCAGCTTGCCCCTGCTGATTGGCAGCTGCTCATCATCTCGCTCATGCCGGTCATCGGGCACATCTTTTCATTCTGGATGGGATTCAAAGGAGGCAAGGGTGTTGCTGCTACCTTTGGTCTGCTGGCTTTCTATTTCGGCTTGCTGCCCTTTGCCATTTTCATGGTGATCTGGTATCTGGCGGTGAAATTTGTCAAACTCATGAGCCTGGTGAACCTGGTGGTGGGGCTGCTGCTGCCGCTGGCTTTCTGGCTGAAATTTAGAGCAGTGCCTTATGTGGTGTTTGGATTTGTGCTGTGCGTCATCATTTGGTGGAGTCACCGCGCGAATATCAGACGGCTGCTGAAGGGTAAAGAATTACCCACAAATTACTAAGATATTTCAATCCGGCAGGATTTTTCTCAAGATTAGAAATTCTAATGTGACAAATTGCAGAAATTGCTTGACAAACTTCCTATTCTCTGATAAAAATGCACCTAATTAAGAACCTTACAATTGAATAACTGGAGAAATAGCGGCTGGGTCTCATAAGTGAGATCACGAGGTGAAGGTTCCATTTCGCGAGGAATGGTTAACCCGGGTAAACCGGGGAAGATCGGATTGATCAGCGGATGCCTTCGGAGTTCTGCCACGAACTCCTTTCTCCCTTCCAGAAGAAGCGCAAGGTGAAACCCCGCCAGTGATGGTGGTAAGAAGCCGATCGCGGTGGTCAGGAATATTTTTCCTGTAGTATTTATGGAAGGGCAGCCTTTGTTGTTTTTAAGTATTGTGGAAAACAGGTATGCCCGGCATGCCTGTTTATTTTTTTAAGTGTTAATGTCAAAGGAGAGAAACATGGACAAAAAAGAGTTATTTGAACGAATCAAAGCGGATGGGGTGAAATTCGTCAGCTATCAATTTTCTGATGTGACCGGAAAAGTGAAAAGCGTGGATGCCCCTGTGGAAAGGCTCGCGGAAGCCCTGGAAGACGGTGTTTGGTTTGATGGTTCCTCGGTAGAAGGATTCACTCGCATTCAAGAAAGCGATATGCACCTGCGCGTGGATATCGATTCTTATGCCGTACTGCCCTGGACACCCGATGACTATAAGCGTGCCCGTTTCTTTTGCGATATCTACACACCGGAAGGGGAGGTCTTCGAAGGCGATCCGCGTGGAATGCTCAAGAAATGGATGAAGAAAGTGGATGAGAAAGGTTGGATTTTTAATGTCGGTCCTGAACCTGAATTTTTCCTCTTTCTCCATAATGACCATATTCATCCTGTTCCCCATGATGTAGGCGGTTATTTCGATTTTTCATCCAATGATTCCGCTGCGCAGGTGCGCGCTGAACTGGTGGAAGCGCTGAATGGTATGGGTCTGGAAGTGGAAGTTGCCCACCACGAGGTGGCGCTTGGTCAACATGAGATCGATTTCCGCTTTGCCGACGCGCTGAAAACAGCCGATAATGTGATGACCTTGAAATACACGGTCAAGGCGATCGCTGCCCAGCATGGACTAGTGGCTTCCTTCATGCCTAAACCTATTTATGGAATTAATGGATCCGGTATGCACTGCCATCAATCCATTTTCGATAAGAACGGCAAGAACCTTTTCTTTGATGCCAAAGATGAATTCCATCTTTCTAAATTAGCGTATGGTTTTATTGCCGGACAGCTCAATCATGCTAAAGCTCTTTCTGCTATTGTGGCTCCAACGGTGAATTCATACAAGCGTCTGGTTCCTGGTTATGAGGCACCCGTTTACATCGGCTGGGCGCAAACGAACCGTTCCGCTCTCATTCGCATCCCGCGCTATACGATTGGAAAAGATAAAGCCATGCGCGCCGAACTGCGCTTCCCCGATCCTTCCAGCAATCCTTACCTGGCGTTCAGTGCCATGATCGCTGCAGCTCTGGATGGAATCGAGAAGGGGTTCAAACCACCCAAGCCGCTCAATAATGTGAACATCTTTGAACTTTCTGCCGAAGAACGCGTTACCCGCGGCATCGAATCCCTGCCGGGTTCCCTGAAAGAGGCACTGGTCGCTCTGTCAGCAGACGATCTGATCAAAGATTCCATCGGGTCCAAGCTGTATTCCGCCTTCTGCCGTGCCAAGGAAGAAGAGTGGGAGAACTACCGCATTCATGTGACCGATTGGGAGATCGAGAATTACCTGCATAGTGCATAAGTAGAATGGATTGATTTTAAGAAGAAGCTGGTGAAGTTTATCCAGCTTCTTCTTTTTTCTTCAGCACAAGCCTGCAGAAAGTGCACAATCCATCGCTTGTGGTGGGCTGCCCGCAGTTGGAGCAGCGTTTTTTCTCCAACGCTTCCGCACTTTCCTGTATCTGTGGAAATATTCCATTCTGAATTGCCCGTAGATAACCCAGATAGAATTGGGTTTTAAATCCCGGCTGATCGTCTTCCACCATGTTGAGATAAAGCTTATTCTGTAGCTGCTTGCTGCCTTTCGCATAGGGACATTCTGCGTGTTCGTAGTTGATCCCGTTTAAGAAAGCGTATGCGGTGGTTTCGCGCTCATAAAAAAGGCAGAACGGTTTTGCTTTCCGTGCGAATCCGGTTGTAGCTGGCAGCACCGGATACTGGCGCCCGAGATAGGGCATATTCCAGTGGGTGAGGTTAGAAAAGAGAAATGCGGCTTCATCATCCAGGTTGTGAGCGGTGAGGATGACATCGAATTTCCCTTCCATGGCTTTCTGATTCAGTAAATAGCGTTTGACCAATCCACACTGCGAACAGGGTTTTTGCCTTCCTCGTCTGGTACGGGCTCCCATCTCCGGGATGGTTTCCCCATAGTTTGCCTTGATATCGATGCTGGTCAATTTCAATTCGCGCTGGTCTGCGAATTGTTTTGCCAATTCTCCGGATGTTTTTGAATAGGTGGTGTCTTTATCGATGCCCAGGTCTAGATAGAGCCCTTCGGTTTGATATCCCAGCTTCCATAGAATATCCCATAAGGAAAGGGAATCTTTCCCACCCGAAACTGCCACCAGCAGCCGGTCTTCTTTGGAAAACATCTTGAAGTGGTGAATGGCGCGTTCGGTTTGCGTGCACATCCACTCTGAATAATGCTCTCCGCATAGAGCTAGGTTGTGGTGTTTTAATTGAACGGTGGCTTTCTTTCCGCATTTGGTGCATTTCATCTTAACCGCCTGAAACAACGGAGATCAATTCGATCACGTCTCCGTCCTGCACTTGGTCATCTCCGGTCAGCAGTATCCCTTCCCGCACAGCCAGGTAGGCTTGCTGAGAAAACTGCAGGTCTTCCAGGATGCGGTAGAGTGGGCGGTTTCCACGCACACTGATTTCTTTTTCTCTGGTTTTAAGAGTAGCGGTCATTTCCATTCTCTTCCTATTTTTGAGTGAAGTAAGAAATGATGAGATCATCCACCGCGTTGCTGTTTGCGTGCAGTCCGGTGAGGGATGTGGTGACGACAACAGCTTTTTTAACGGGGATGATGATAATACGCTGCCCGCCAACGCCGCAGGCAGAAAAGGTATGCAGGCTGCTTTCTATCGGACCGTGATCGATCCACCATCCATATCCGTATTGATCCCTATCGCTTACTTTCCAGATCGGTTGTGTGGCTGTTTCCAACCAGATCCTGGGAATGATCTGCTTTTGTCCCCATTTACCGTTCTGAAAGCACAGCTTTCCGATAGTGAGCATATCTTCCGGTTTAAGGTAAAGATCTGAGCCGCCGAAAGGTACTCCCTGTGGATCGCAGGACCAGTAGAAGGCTGAAATTCCTAGTGGAGAGAAAAGCTGGTCAGCGGCAAACTTGAGCAGGCTGCTTCCCAGCACGCGTTCCAGCAGGCAGGTGGTCAGGTGAAAGTTCGCTGAAGAATAGATGTAGCTGTTTCCGGGTTCATCCAGTAGCGGAAACCGCAGGATGGTCTGCAGCCAGTTTTTGGTGGCGAATAGATTATGCATATCGCGCAGATCATCGATGGTGGGCATACCGGAGGTGTTGCTGAGAAGATGTTTAATGCGAATGGCAGCTTTAGGATTATCCGCTGGAATTTCAGGAAAATAGGTACGGATGGGATCATCCAGCCGGGAGAGAATATTATTCTGGAAGACCATTCCTGTCAGCAGGGAAACGATTGTTTTGGTGACGGAGCGTACGTTCTTGAATGATCCGCGAAAATCGCTTAATGGAGAGCGCATGAAGGGCATGATGCGGATGAATGCTTTAAAGAATTTTCTCAGGAAATTCGTTTCCCTATCCACTCGTGCCTTGGGATTGCTGGCATCCAGGATGATCTGATCATCCTGCCAGAGCAGCAGGCGCAGCAATGCCGGGTGCTGCAATTTCAGCATCTCGAATAATGCTTCGGGAGTTTTCAGTTCAGGAATATCTTCCATGAATTTTTCCTTTGCTTAACTTTATCGCATTTCTATCAGATTACGCAAATTTCTGGTTATAATCACTTTCATCTTATCCGCATAGGGTTAGTTTCATGATTTTAGATAAGCTTATCAGGCGTATTTTTCAATTTCTCTTGATCCTTTTCTTTGCTGTGATTGCCAGCAGTTCGATGTTGGGTTTTATTAAACTGTATTCTCCCATCGTGGAGATCAGTTTGGCGGCTCTGATCACAGCAAGCATGCTCTGGATCCTATGGAAAAAGACAGATTCTGAAGATGATTCCCCTTCTACGAAAATACCCGCCTGGCTGTCAGGTGTATTCTTCAGCTGTGCCCTTGTATTGTTATTAACTCTTATCATCTATCCGGTTTTCCACTGGCCAACCTCGCATGCGGGGGATTGGTTCCCATGGGATGCCGGTTTATATCATTTTCCGAAAGCGGTGGAACTGTATCGGAGCGGCTCGATCTGGGATCTGAGCATTTCTTATGGGGAATATCCCTTCGGATATGAGAGCCTGCTCAGCTTTGGGTTGTCATTGACGGGAGATCTTGCCCTGTTTGGTCCCATCCATGTGCTTATCGTACTATTCTTTATCTGTGGATTCTGGCTGCTGGCGCGCCGTGTTACACGTCTGGATGGCGGGCTGCTCATGCTGCTGATCGTTATGCTTATTTTGAGCGATAAACTTTTCCAGTTCATGAATTTGTGGCGAGTTTTCACACTGGATATCTATACAGTTGGTAAAAATGACCTTCTGGTGGCTGCATCTCTGCTGGCTGCCTTGTGGTATTTTTTCGAAACACAAAAAGATTTTGAAAAGGGGATTTTGGAATTCTCCATTACCAGCAGTCTGGCAGCCAGCATCAAACCCAATACGCTGTATGTGCTGTTCCCTCTTTGGATTTTTCTATTCATCGGAATTGGGCGTAAACGTCTCGGAAAACTGCTGGCTTATGCTTTACTGATGATCCCCGGATTACTGTGGCTGGTACGCAACCTGATCCTGCTGGGTTCTCCCGCCAGTGCCGATGCGGTCAGGCTTTCAGAATGGAGCATCATCGCCAATCTGGGTAATCCCTATTTCTATCAGAATATCCCCAAGAACCTGATCTTCATTGTGCTTTTGATTGCCCTTGAAATCGTACTGGCAGTAAAAAAGAAAAAAGAGCATAAATGGAATGCGATCATTGCCGCGGTACTCTTCGTTGGCTTTATCTGTACACCTGTAACCGCATATTTCGGGGAGACGGATACCCTTCCCAGCATTAACTGGCGCTTTGGCGAAGCTTTGCTGGTATGGATGGGGATCCTGGCGTTTAATGATATTGCTCTGTTGATTAAAAAGGTCAAACTGAAAAAACAGCTTCCTCGACTGATTTTCATGCTGCTGGCTGTGGCTGTTTTTGCCAGTGGTTCTGGCTTCCTCTATTCACAGCGCGCGGTCATGCAGGCGGTCCCGCAGAATGCCATCATCCTGCACGATCAGTTCTGGGAATCGGTCGGCACGCATGGATACTGGAGCGCGTATGATTATGTTCAGCAGAATGTACATGATTCGGTGGTGTGGGTGGAGAATGGACTGCCCTTTTACCTGTATGATGCGGATTTCACCAACACGGTGAGCCGCCAGGGAGAGCCTGATTATGTGGTCGCTTTCAAGAAGGATTGGTTTGGGGACGGCTATCAGGATTACCCTGATTTGATGAAAGAACTGCTGCAGGATCCTGATTATGAAATGGTCTATCAGGATGGGGAAGGTTTAGTACTTAAACGAATTTATTAGGGAGTTGGTGAAAAATAATGAAAGAATCAAGATCGATCCGCAATCATAATCAAAAAGCCTGGGATAAGTTGGCGCAGGATGGCATTGAATGGTCTATTCCTGTTTCTCCGGATGAGATCAGCACCGCCCGAAAGGGTAATTGGAAGATCTATTTGACGGAATCAAAGCCGGTGCCGCGCAGCTGGTTCCCGGATGACTTGCAGGGTGTTGATATCCTGTGCCTGGCGAGTGGGGGAGGGCAGCAGGGACCGATCCTGGCGGCAGCCGGTGCACATGTGACCACTTTCGATCTCTCTGAAGAAATGCTCAATCGCGATCGCCTGGTGGCAGAAAGGGAAGGGTTGGACCTGACCACTATTCAGGGAGACATGCGCGATCTGTCTGTTTTCCCTGATGAACATTTTGATCTGATCTTTCATCCGGTTTCCAATGTTTTTATTCCGGATGTTCTGCCCGTGTGGCGTGAAGCCTTTCGGGTGCTCAAGTATGGGGGTGCGCTGCTGGCGGGCATGTCCAATCCCATTATTTATTGTTTCGTTACCGAGTTGGGGGAAAAAGAAGGCATCTTTCAGGTGAAGTATTCTCTTCCGTATTCCGATCTGATCAGCGTATCAAAAGAAGAACATGACCGGATTTACGGAGCAGAAGAGCCATATGAATACAGCCATACCCTTGAAGAACAGATCGGCGGGCAGATCGAAGCAGGTTTTCAATTGGTGGGTTTTTATGAATCGTATAGCGCAAAAGAATCGATCGCAAAGTATATGCCTTCTTACATTGCTACCCGGTCTGTAAAACCGTAAGGTGTTTATTTACTTTATAATTGATTCTATATATTTACATGCATTATTCCAGATTGATATATAGAATTATTTTTTTTCTAATATATTTATCTAGTCATTCATAAATTGTCTAAAAATATCTTTATACGTTTGTCTATAACGTTTTTTATCTATTTCTTTTTCAATGTCTACAAGATATGATAATTTAGGCTTTTCCCTATGTGCTTGTATTGCTTTTTGTGCGTCTAAATATGAGGCAACTGCACAATATAGAACTGAGGGGAGTAAAGATGTAATTTCGAAAGGATTATCGATTGGTTTTAAGCTTTCATATAGAGCTAACCCTGCAGGAATGCCAACAACTAAAAATGAAGAACTAAAATCCTTCCATTGAAAACCACTGCTTCTTTTATAATCATTCTTTGCTTGTAAAATTTCTTTTTTAAAATCTTCACGAATAATTTCTAAGTGTTCCTTTGATTTACACATGCTAATTTCTTTTGCTATTGAAGAGAGAACCGAAATAAATCTATTTCTCTCATCTTTATGAGTAGAAACAAAGTTAATAATCTTTTCAATATTGATATTTTCAATATTTGCAGGAAGTATGTCTTTAAAAATTAATGAAGTATAGAAATATTTAGCATTTTCTGAATCCCAAAAGTATTTTGAAAAATTAGCATTTTCAGAAAAGAAAGTCATTGCTGTCCATGCATCCTGATCATCTGTAACTATTTCGATATTCCGACGTGTTGCAACTGTATTTGCAAGATGAAACATATATCCACGCGCTAATCCTTTGTCTAGAAGATAAAAACCTTCTGGATCACAGTATTCAGCATATTTCTCAATAATAGGGTATAAACGATCATCAATTTTATTTCTATGTAGTCGGTCTCTTGAGTTATTTTCCAATCCTTCTGGAATGAAATGAAGATTTTTAATAAACTCTTCAAATTCATTAGCAGCTTGTGTTAAGTCGTCTTTTTCTAGGACAATAGATCTAATTTTGTTTTTTTCAATGCATATCTTTGTATTCAAACTATCCTTTGGGGTATAGCCTT
>ENA-ORXD01001523-ORXD01001523.1-sediment-metagenome-genome-assembly--contig:-NODE-1523-length-18755-cov-3.812346_pt1 | contig 18755 bp, 22 predicted proteins | sample MGYA00237862_ERZ511471 | MGnify/ENA metagenome assembly ERZ511471
TTCGAGCGGTACGTCGAATTCGGCATCGGGAGACGGGGTACGCTCCGCTGTGGCATCTACCGGAACCATAAATATCAGCGACGAAGGCACCTTTTCGGTTGAAGTACCGTATGCAACAACCACCAGAAAGGACGGTACGACCAACTGGACAATAGATACAACCAACCTTACCATGGAAGGCACCTGGGATAACGATTCGAAAACCGGAAGCGTTGATATCAGTTGTATAGTCGATGCCAATGGTATTGCCAGGGATTCCTTTACGGATGATCCCGGCATGGAGAAGCACTACGTAAGGACCGAATGGGATTACCTGTATACCATGACGGGCTCAGGCAAAATTACCATGGACGGCGGCCAGATTGTCATGACGGTTAAGTTCGTCTACAGCCGCAGCGGCAAATCCACTATGGGTATTTACAACTACTACAACGAAGAATGGCACGCTCCCGAAAACCCGGTAATTACCGATCTCAGTGGCTCATTCAGCGCTACCTGGATTTACCGGTTCAACGTGGAGTAATCGATATATAGAATCACCTGCGCTAAATGAAAATGCGCCGATCAGATCAGCAATCCGGGCAAACCGTGAAGGACTGAGTTTCACACCAGGCGCCTGGCGTGCCGCTTGAATCGATCGATCGTACTCTCCAGTAGTACTGGAGCGAGTATTCAAGGGGTTCATCCGTGTAGTAGTACTGGGTGGTTGATACGGGTGTGTTTATTATGGGGGCGGCAAAAGCTGTTTCCTTGCTTAACTGGAACTCGTAAGAAACAGCGCCGGCAACATCACTCCACAAAAATCTGGGCATTTTATCGGTATCTCCCATGCCTAGCGGAGGAAAAACCGGGTCAGGTACATTGGATGATGTTGTCGTTACCGGCTGGGTGGAGGAGGTGAGGGGTGGTTCGGTAACCGCAGCGGTAGCAGCGAATTCTGTTGAGGTAGCCGTAGTTGTGGTTTTATCCGTACCACAGCTCACCACCAGGCAGGCAAAGGCAAGAAGCAGAATACCGATTGTAACGCCCGAAACAAAGTTACGTTTCAATATCGATACCGCCTTGTTTATCAAAATATCTGGCCAAATTATGCTGAAAGTCAACTATACATACTGTTGTAATACGTTCATTAATGAAAACCGTTACTGTGCTATATTACTCGTTGTATAAAATGCAAGTCAATATATTTGGACAATATATATTGAATAGTCAACAATTATATAACCTCAGGTTCTTGGGTATTACTGCGAACTGCCCTCTGACAATGCTGCCGGTTCCGTGTTATCATCATTGTTAAAAAGCGGAACCGTCAGTTTGTCCGCGGAGGTAGATTATGTTGATAGATAAATACAGTGCTGTCATTGCTCCGGAGTTTGACGGGGTAGACAGCCAGGGCCGTTCGGTACGCCTTTCGGACTTCAGGAACAAAAAGAATGTCATGCTGGTGTTCAATCGCGGATTCAGTTGACCCTATTGCCGTGCGCATATGGCGCAGTTGCGCCAGGATTACGCTGAATACGTTGCAAGAAGCACTGAAATAATCGCCATCGGACCTGAGGATTTCACTGCATTTGCCGCCTGGTGGCATGAGAACCGGATGCCGTTTACCGGCATCCCTGATCCTGAGCATTTGATTGCCGGCTTGTACGGCCAGCAGGTTAAACTTCTTAAACTCGGACGTATGCCGGCCAGTGTATTGATCGACAAGCGAGGTAAAATCAGGTTTGCCCATTTTGGCGAATCGATGAGCGATATTCCCCAAAGCAGCCAGATGCTTTCCCTGATAGATGAATTGAATTCTGAGCAATAGTAAACAACCGGTAACGGTTCAGCGTTATTTTCAAACCTCAATGCGGCCGGTATAATAAATACCGGTCGGTATTTGGCGCCTGGTGACCGTTGCCGTGTAAATTCTCCGGATGTGATCGGTGATCGCTCATTGAAGTACCGTCGTAAATCCAAAACTGCAAAAAGGGTGGCGAATCTTTTTCGCCACCCTTGATTTGTTGAATGTGCACTGCCGTGCATCGTGAAAGCTAAGCGGTAGCCGCCGGGCTCAATAAAGTTTGTCGGGTGTCTGCCGGGCCTTGCCGGTTTAAATATTCGGCTACCTCGGGTTTACCAAGATAAATGATGGTTAATATTCCCGCAATGGTTCCTATCGGAACGTTGGGGATACTGAGTACCGCTTGAGCTATACCGAGGCCGCGCGCCCAGCTTTTACCCTGGAGGGTACCGATACCCGCCGCCAGCGAGATAATAAAATACGCTAGCAGAAATATAACCCCGATACTGCTGATGACGGTAATAATTCCCGGAACTCCTCCGAAGACAAGCCAGGGGCCCATGTAAATGTCCCAGTAATTACTGAACCCGAATATAACCGGTAATGCGATAAAAGCCATTACCAGAATGCCAAAGAATGTGGTAAAGGCACAAAAGAGCTGCCAGATGGCTACCAGGGATAGGTACTGCGGTTTTTTCATTATCTCCTCCTTAATATTTTATCAGACTGTGTCTTGAAATATCCCGCTTTAATTAACAACGCTTTTACGCCGGATTAGTTAGCCATATGACCGCCGGGTTTATTAAATAACCGGACATTGTTACTAATTATTTCAGTTGGCTGAATAACACAGGCGGGTAAATGTTTGGCAATGATCGGTTGTGTCGAACCAGCAGTGTATAATAAGTATGATAAGACGGATTGAGGGGGTGTGTAATGGTAAATATGGATTGTAAAATGCAATGCCACCACTGCGGGGAGGTGTTTATCGTACCGTCGTTAACTACCCCGCTGCCGGGGCATAAACACGGCAAGGAAAACTGCCCCGGTTCCGGCACCGAGGGCAAGCTGCTTTCGATCCACCAGAAGAAGCGTGGCTGTTAGGGGCATCCGAATAATTTGAGGAGGTATATTCTGTAATCAGGGCTTACAAGATGAAAGTTGCAGGCAAAATTAAATAAATGAATGTCGGCAAACAAGATAAAGCCACGGCAGCAAAACCGGCTGATTCTGCGGTTGTCAGGCTTAACTTTCTGAAACTGTTTATTCGAAGCGGCTTATTCATCGCTGTTGCCGCCGTGCACCTTTCAGATAAACAAATACTGGTAGAAAGCATCTACGGAAACCTGAATGCCGGGACGCTTTTATTGGTTGTTATCTGGATTGTTTTTGTCGTTGAAATGGTTCCAAGGTTTTTTCCATCCAAGTATGAAAGCATGGGGAGCCAAAAACAGTTTGCCAATAACATAATTGAAAACGATATACCCCTTGGTATAAAGGGCAACATTAAAACAAAACATTTCAGGCAGGTAATTTCGGTTGCGGCGGCCTGGATTGTTTTGAATGCCGGAGTCGGCGGGCTGTATTTTGGGGGCATAATAAATGAAGGCGGCTTGCTTGTCATCAGCCTGTTTTATGCCGTCAGCGACATTATATGCATACTGTTCTACTGCCCGTTTCAGTCCCTGATAATGAAAAACCGGTGTTGTGTGAGCTGCCGTATATATAACTGGGATTTTCTGATGATGTTTACGCCGCTGTTGTTTATTCGAAGCTGGTACACTCTAAGCCTTGCCGGCATCGCATTGTTATTATTCATAAAATGGGAAGCGGCCTGTGCCGCTTATCCGGAAAGGTTTTGTGAAGAAACCAATCCGAATCTTGCCTGCAGCCACTGCCGGGAAAAGCTTTGCGTGTATAAAACCGGCGGCTTAAAATAAGGCGCCGGTCCGGTGGTGCAGGGGTGAAGAGGTGCCCGAACAACAATTGCAAAAGGTTGCTTGAAACATCGGTTGACTCAAAAACCAGCGTCATATAAACTCCTTGGGTGTATTAATGATTTATCCGCAACCGGATAAACAGGGAGAATTGAAGCATGACTAACGGGCCGGATGCCGGCGGCAACCCGGAATTAAAGTTAATCCTGGATAACCGGGCGGCGGCGTATTCAGGGCTTATTGGAAATAAGCGAAGAGAATTTTGCCTGGAGTATATAGAGAAGAAAAAAAATATTCTCAACCAGGTTCGCGCCAGGCAGTTAACCACCGTTTTAAAAGGCGGCAAAACGATTTCCTGCCACCAGGGCTGCACCTACTGCTGCCTGGCCTATATGCAGGCCAATATCCAGGAATGTGAAGCCATCGTCTATTACCTGTACAACAACGAGCGCGCGCTTTCAAGTTTTTTAGGCAACTATCCGGTTTGGCGGGAAAGACTGCGGCAAAACGGTGATATTTTCATGAAATGCGGGGAGTCATGGCTGCAGCAGTGTCAGCCCGAAGAAAGCCAGGAAAAACCGGCGGCTTTGCCGGACCTGGAGGCTGAATATCGCCGGCAAAACATCCCCTGCCCGTTTTTAATCGAGGGGTCGTGTTCGATATACGAGGTGCGCCCTTTTACATGTGCTGCCATCGTTGCCACCACACCGCCTGAATACTGCAGTCCGGCAAGCGCCAACAGCCCCAATACGTATGTTATCCCAGCGGCAGAAGTGATAGATAACGCGTTTTATTACCATGCGATCGAAGGTACCGTTCTGGCATTTATGCCGCTGGCCGTTTATGCGATTTTAAAAGACGGCTACAGGCTGCTGGCCGGCATACCCGGCCTGGAAGGTTTGGATGAATTTTCGGCCGGAGCGGGAACCGGGCCGCTCACAGTAAAGAAAAATAACCAGTAAAATACGTAAGAAAGATTTTAAACCGCTGTAGAGCAGAACTCCGTGCCCGGCACAATCAACAGGCGGGTGTTTTTGCCGGTCACCTTAACCCAGGCATTTACGGCCGATAAACCAGTGCTCCCTGGGAGTATCGTTGAATACCACTATCATGGCTTCCTTATCCATCCCGGTATGTTCGGTCATTACATCGGTAATGGCTTCGGCAATTTTGGTTTTGGTTTCCTGGGATCTCCCTGCAGCCCAATCGATCGTTACTATCGGCATAATCCTGCCCTCCATTGATATTGATAAGGTATTATAACACCCCGGTTCGCCATGTTGGAACCGGGGTGTTATAGCCGGCGCCATTGAGTGACATGTTTTTACATAAGAAGGCATAGAATGTGTATTATTCGCCGCCGGCCGGTGTTATAATGCTTCGATACCGGTGGGTAGACGTTAAATAAAACATGTTGGAGACACAGGCGGTAAGCGGGAAAATATATGGCGCTGGATTATTTTTATAACATCGCTCTGCTCGTGTTCATCATAGTTGCCGTAGACATCCTCATGCGTCATGGCGGCTATCACCACTTGAAATACAAGATATTTTTGGGTGGTTTGATAGGCGGCGCGGCTGTGCTAGGCATGTTGAACCCGGTGACGCTGGAAGCCGGGCCGATATTTGACGGCCGTTCGGTGATCATCAGCGTAGGTGCGTTTATCGGCGGCCCGGTAACCGCGGTGATATCCGGGACGATTGCAATCATTTACCGGTTGTACATAGGAGGCGTAGGTGCGCTGGTTGGTTCAAGTGTCATCGTATGGTCAGTGCTGGCTGGCACCGGATATTATTATTTGAAGATCAAGTATCCGGACTCTTCCACCAGGCCGTACTTTTTGCTTGCTTTTGGGATGGTAGTCCATGTTGGAATGCTGGGATTAATGCTGTTTTTACCCGGTGGTATTTCGGGAGACGTCATCGGCATCATTGCATTGCCTGTACTTACCATTTACCCGCTAAGCACCATGCTTTTATGTATGCTGTTTCTGGACCAGGAATCCTACTATATAGCAGTAAACAAACTGGCACGGCGTGAAACAGAACTTAAACAAGCCCTGGAGGCCAGCCACAACACTGCCCGGGAATTAGCAGAATCGCAAAAGCGCCTGGAGAAGTATCAGTTGCTGGCAAATCATGCCCGGGATATCATCCTGTTCATTAGGTATGCAGACGGTGCCATAATCGAAGCCAACCAGGCCGCGTTAGAAACTTACGGATATACACGACAAAAACTGATAGAGTTGAATATTACTGAATTGAGAGCCCCCGATACCGAACCCAGTGTCGCCGTACAGATGGAACATGCCAATGAAAAAGGCATACTTTTTGAAACCCTTCACCGGCGCAATGACCGGAGCACGTTCCCGGTGGAGGTAAGCTCGCGTGGGGTGGAAATGGACGGGCAGAGGATACTGGTCAGCGTGATAAGAGATATCACCGATAAAAAGGCTGCCGAACAAAAGGAGAAACAATTACGGGAAAAGGCAGAAGTTTCAAGCCGGCTGGCAGCCGTAGGCGAAATGGCAGCCGGCATAGCGCATGAAATTAATAATCCGCTGACTGCCGTAATAGGATATTCAGAACTGCTGGCGGAGCGGACTGACATTCCGGAAGACGTAAAGGAAGAACTCAAGATAATCAATCAAAGTTCCCAGAGGGTTAAAGAAATTATTAAACGCATGCTCACCTTTGCCCGGCAGACAAAACCGGTAAAAACCAGCGTCGACATTAACAACCTTATCGATAACACTCTGGAAATGCGCCAATACGTTCTGCAAACATCGAATATCGAAGTTGTTAAAAACTATAACACGCATTTGCCGGCAATAGCTGCCGACGGGGGCCAGCTTCAACAGGTCCTGCTGAACATTATCATCAATGCTGAATATGCCATGAAAAAAACCGAAAGAAAAGGCGTGTTGATACTGCAAACCAACCGGGGTGAAACGGGCATCGTTATTTCGATATCAGACAATGGCCCGGGTATGAGCAAACAGGTGCTGGATAAACTGTTTCAACCGTTCTTTACTACCAAAGACACGGGTGAAGGAACCGGGCTGGGGCTTTCATTGTCGCTGGGAATTATTCATGAACATGGCGGAGATCTAAGAGCAGAGAGTTCTGAAGGAGCAGGCAGTACATTTATTATTGAACTTCCCGTTACTGTTGAAGAAATCGCCGTAAAGGATGCGCACCAGCATATTCTCAATTATGCAACCACCCAAGCCGGCAGGATACTGGTTGTCGATGATGAACCCGCTGTGCTTTCACTGGTTAAACACGTATTACAGCAAAAGGGGCACAAGGTAGACTGTTGCCACCACCCTGAAGAAGCGCTGCGTATCCTTGAAAAAAATACTTATGACGCGATTGTTATGGATATGCGCATGCCCGAAATGAGTGGGCTTGAATTATATGACCGGGTCAAGAAGCACTGGCCAGCGTATAAAAACCGGGTATTGCTTTTTACCGGAGACACATCGGACATCGATACCAGGGAGCATCTGAAGGATCTCAGCCTTCCATATATTGCCAAACCTTTCGACTCACGGGAACTGGCAGGAATTGTTGAACGGTTATTATCATCATAAAAAAAGGTATACCAGGCAGCCAGCCGGTCGATTCGCTACCGGCTGGCTGGCTAACTGTTTTTGACTTAACGCCTTCTACCAGGAATGGCTGGTGAGGTTAAGGTGCATCTTGATTAAGGGTAAACCATTTTCCGTTTTGAAGCGTTCCCAATAGTCCAGCCATGCAGGGTTTGAAGATTTAACTTCGATACCGAGGTTGACTGCCTGCTGCATTGCAGCCTGATACGCCTCGTGATACTGTTCGAATAAAGCCAGGTCTTTTTGATTGCGGGCTTTGTATATTTCATTCCAGATGCCCTTTTCTTCCAGGTATTGGACCAGGCCGGGGTGGACCGGGATGTAGATAGTCTGCAGGGCTGTTACCAGGTCGTTTAACGTCATGTTGGTGTTGCTGGCATAACGGTCTTTGTACTTATCGTAGTTTTCATTCAGCCATGCGGCAATGTTATATATAAGTGCGGCATCGGTATTCATATCCGCACCCAGATATTTATAGCTTGTAACAGACCAGGTGCCGATACAACTTTGAGGCCCGGCCGCAATGGGGCCGAAATCATACAGCGGGCTGAGCTCAAGGAAAGCCCTGACTCCACCAGGATTGTCACTCGGGTTAAGTTCGATATAACGGATGCCGTTGGGTGCAGCGGAAGCCTCCATGACCAAAGGAACTACCGGAGCGGCTTTGCATATATCGGCCCTGCCTTCGGCTACGGCCCGGGGACAGCCAGCATAATCACCCGTGTTCACCCAGATGATGTCACTCTCGGGCACTCCAGCCCAGGCAAGAAGCGAACGGAACGGATTCATGGTAGCCGATTTGTCGTTCCAGATGGCGATCTTGGTGCCGGGTTTAATATCTTCCGGCTTGTGTATTTCGCTGTCACCCCGTACCATGAAACCGGTCGAAGCCAGCGAGTCAACCCAAACCAGCCCGGCGGTCCACGGCCCGCCGTCCGGTGAAGCATATTCGTCGACGGCTTCGACACAGTCGCGCAGAGTAGACTTGTCTATCTGGGAAACGACCATGTTGCCGGCAGCCATCTCTTTGTAGGTATTAGTCCATGCCGCCACGTTCACAACTCTCACCAGCGGGCCGTCCAAATCGCTTTCCATTACGGCAGCCCAGCTTACTGTCTTGGCTTCACCGGAGGCGCCGGTAGCCGCTATGTGCAAAGCCGCAGGCCATTCAAACTCGAATTCGCTCGCAGGCGTGGCGTTTGCCAGGCGCATGAAAAAGGAGCCCCCACCGATGCCCATGACTAAACCGGCAAAAAGAAAAAACCCCGAGAATCGTATCGCCAAGCAATCGTCAGGGAGTGCCCAGCATGCCGTCAGCGCCAAAAGCAAAGGCACCCAGTATGTTTTTGAGGGGAATGGTTACCCCGTAGAAAACACCGCCCAGGTTTTCGGCAAGCAGTGGGTGAGAGACTGTCATCGGATACAGTACGGAAAGGAACAACAGCGCTGCATATCCCCAGCCGCCAACCCGGCGCCCGGCTTCAATGCATATATCAGGTAATAATAGGTAGTGCCGGCAAACACATAACCGAATACAGGAATGGAAAACCAGTGCAGGACAAAAGGGATAACGGAAGCCACGGAAACCAGCAAGAAAGTAATTTTAAAAACCGGCGGCAGTTGCCGGTAGCGGGAAAGACGGCAGCGGGTATTTGAAGAATATTCTGCCGGACTTACACTACTGTTTGAGGTTGAAAGATCTATTGTGCTCATTAAAATTTACATAATATTGCTTAACCGGGAACATGGCCGTTAATACGCCCACGGCTGTTTTGCGGCTGGTAAATGCAATAGGGTTTATCGGCCAGGTAATCGCCGGCGGCTTCGTAGGCACGAGCCCGGCAGCCGCCGCAGATGCGCTTGTATTCGCACTTGCCGCACTTGCCTTTAAGGTTGTTTACATCCCGAAGGGAGTTAAAAAGGGGTGAGTTGTACCAGACGAAAGCGAAGTTCTCCTGCAGTATGTTGCCGGCTTCGAGATCAAAATATCCGCACCCCTGGACCCGGCCGGTATGGGAAATAAAACAGAACCCGGTTCCAGCCAGGCACCCCCGCGTATTGCTGTCGAATGCCGGTCGGAAGGAAGGTGCTTTCGAGTTGTGCGGATGGCAGGCGCCGGTTCGCAGGCCGCATTCACGCATCATTCTCTGGTAATGGGGAGCATCCGTAGGCTTGAAGAATAAACGTTCACCAAGTTTCTGCTGTTTGCGGCATATCCATTTCAGCGTTTTCTCATAGTCTTCGGGGCTCAGTTCCTGCTAAGCCAGTTCCTTGCCCCGGCCGGTGGGAACCAGCATGAAAGGATGGAATGCGGCAACACGCAGTTCCAGTGCCATATCAACCAGGGCAGGTAAATACTCGACATTCATTTTGGTGACGGTAGAGTTGATCTGCACTTCGATACCGGCTTCATGAGCTGCATGAATGCCGGCTATGGCATCCGAAAAAGCGCCGGGCTTACCCCGGAATTGATCCTGCAGTGATGCCAGGGGAAAATCCAGGCTTGTGCTTATACGGGATACCGGGATATTCTTGATACGTTCGGCCATTATGGCATCGAGCAGGGTTCCGTTGGCGCCGATTACTACCTAGAAACCCTTGCTGAAAGCATACCGGCCGATTTCAAAAACATCCTCCCGGAGCTGAGGTTCGCCGCCGGTAAGAATTAAGATAGGTTTGCCGACCTCTGCGATCTGGTCGATAAGCGTGAAGCACTGGCGGGTGCTAAGTTCTCCCAAGTAATGATTACTCCCTGAAGCTGCCCGGCAGTGGGCGCAGTAGAGGATGCAGCTGCGGGTTATTTCCCAGGCTACCCGTTTTAAATCGGTAAAGGTATGCGGCTTGGACATGACATCCTTTCAATCCAAGGGCAAAATAAATTTTAAAGAATATAGCAGAATAATATGAAAACTGTTAAAAACTATATATTACTGGATAATAATAAAGTTGTGAATTTTCGATGAATAGCCTGAATATAATGCTTTTAGCTGTGAGGAGAATTCTGATAGGCCCGTGTCATGGCAAGAAGGGTCTGATCGATTATGTTATCGATGAGCGGGAGAGAAGCGAGTATTTCTTCGGCAACGATTTCCTTTTGTTTCATCATGGCTGTCACACCCTCGATAATGGGCCGGCGGTGCGCAATGAATGATTGAATGGAATCGGTAAGCGACAGCCCCGCCTCAGCCAGGCAGGTGCCGAAGCTTTGTCCTACCGAACCGGCATCGAGGATAATCTCATCGCGTTTGGCAGGCTCGGCGACGTATGCAATGATGAGGTCAAGGAGATTGCGGCCGAGAATTGCCAGGCGGCGTTTTTGCGCCTGGTCAAGTTCAATAAAGGTGCCGGGGGGAGAAGAGAAGGAAGAACCGATTTCGCGATGTGGCGCCGCCGTGTCTTCAAGCCTGGCTATAAGGTCTTTTATACCCAGCGTATTCCGGTGGGAATCCATGAACTCATCGAGCTGTTTTCGCTCATAACGGCGGTGCCCGCCGGGTGTAATGAATACCTTTATCTGCCCGTCATCCGTCCACTGGCGCAGCGTTGCTTCGCTTACTCCCAGTATCCGGCAGGCTTCGCCGATAGAAAGCCAGGTTTCTTTAGATGAATTGTTATCCATGCATCATACTTCTGATTAAACTCACTCGGGCAACATTATAGTAACATTCAAGGCACATGTAAATACGGTCCAAGACATAGCCAACCCGATTGACAGACGCATATTCCCCTTGTAATATAACCAGAAGGAAACAAAGACGACCATGGCAGAGATAAAGGGCTCCAAGGCTAACCGTAAACCATCAAGGATCGGACGCAACCCACAACCCGGCTACAGTGTTCAGGCCAGCATATGGGTCGAAAAAAACGGCGAGTTGTACCTGGGTGGTGGTCGGGTTATGCTTTTGGAAAATATTCATAAGCTGGGTTCGATTTCAGCCGCAGCCCGCTCGATGGGCCTGGGTTATCGCAATGCGTGGCTGTGGATCAACTCCATGAACCGCCTGGCGCCGTCTCCGCTGGTGATAAAAGTAAAAGGGGGGCCGGGTGGCGGCTATGCCCAGTTGACCGAAGAAGGCTATAAAGCTGTCAGAAGTTACCATGAACTTCGAAAGCAAATGGAAAACACGCTGGGCTTAATGCAGCTCGAATAACCGTTTAACGGTTGAATATCACCAGCCGTTCAGGCGGAAAATAAAGCAGGCATGAACAGCCTTCAGCAGTTCCGGTACTGAGGAACCTCAGCAGATCTAGCTCGAAATTGTATTTTTTCTCGACGTCTGATGTGGCGTTGAAACGTCCGTGAATACTGGTAACGCCGTCGACCAGTTGAAGGGTGTTGCAGCAAATGGTGTTTTCGCCTTCCTGATCCACCAGCTGTACGTATTCGGGCCGGATACCTATAAATACCGGCTGGCCGACGGCAAGATGGTTGTGGTTGGAGTTGAGAATTTTCAAGGGCTTTTCAAGCTCGGGTACCAGAACGCGGATGTCGCGGCCGTTTATACTCACGATATGGCCTTCCATCAGGTTCTTGATACCGGTTAATTTGGCTACAGTTCGGTTCGTTGGTTCGGTTACTATGCTGTTCTTACACCCGCATTGAGCCACGCAACCCGAATCGAAAACCGCCAGCCGGGTACTGAGTTTATATCCCTGGGCAAGGTCGTGGGTAACGAACAGGAAGTCTTTTTTGTACATTTCCTGGAGTCCGATAAGTTCGTATTCTAACCGTTCGCGCTGAGGAGTGTCCAGGGCGGAAAAAGGTTCATCCAGCAGCAGGGCGTCCGGGGACGGAGCGATTGCCCTGGCAAGCGCAACGCGCTGCTGCTGGCCGGAGGAGATTTCTTTAGGGTAACGGTTTCCCAGGTCAGGTATATGCATCAGTTCCAAAAGCTCCTGCACCCTGCCGTTGTTCATTTCCCTGGAATAGTTCCTTATACCGTAAGCTATGTTTTCTTTCACGGTGAGATGGGGAAACAGGGCATAGTTTTGAAAAACGAATCCGATATTTCGCTGTTGGGCTGAAAGGCAGATATTTTTTTGGGAATCGTAAAGCAAACGGCCGTTAAGACTGATAAAACCGGTATCCGGCCGCATGAGCCCGGCAATACAAAGCAGTGTCATGGTCTTGCCCGAACCCGAGGGGCCCAGAATAGAAAGAATCTCCCGGTCTACGGAAAAATTTACGTCCAGGGAAAAACTGCCGATGGCTTTTTTGATATTGACTTCAAGCATTGAGTTCTATTAAAACCCCTTGAATTAAGTGCATGTTAAAGCGCCTCCGGCGTAATGGGAACCGTTCTACGGGCTTTGCCTTTCCAGTAGGCCAGCGCCGCCAGCGACGCGAAGGATATTGCCAGCACAATAACTACCAGAACCATTGCCTGGTCCATATTGCCGGATTGAATGTTGAAGTAAATGGCAACAGGAATGGTGGTGGTCTTACCGGGAATGTTGCCGGCCAGCATCAAAGTTGCGCCGAATTCCCCGAGTGAACGGGCGAAAGCCAGAATGGTCGCCGAAACGATTGCAGGCCAGGCAAGAGGCATGGTAACCGTCCAGAATATCTTCCATTCGCTGGCTCCAAGGGTGCGAGCCGCATTTTCGATGTTGATGTCAACCTGCTCGAATCCTCCGCGGCTGGTCATATACATAAGCGGGAAGGACATTATTACCGCCGCAATCACGGTAGCCGGCCAGGAAAATACAATCGAAGTATCAAACAAGCTTAACAGCGCGCCCAGGGGGCCGTTTTTTCCGAACAGAACCAGCAGGCCGAAACCTACTACGGTTGGCGGCAGCACAATGGGAAGAATAAACAGACCGTCGATTAGATTACGGTATCTACCCGAATACCTTGCCATCCAGCGGGCGGCTGCAATTCCCAAAAAGAAAGTAATAAAGGTAGTTGTGAGAACCGTCTGCAGGGAAATCCAGAGAGGCGATAAATACGATTCAGTCATTTACTTGAACACTAAACCTGGTCGATAACATTGAATCCATATTTTTCAAATATTGTACGGGCTTCGGGGCCGAATAAAAAATCAATGTACTCACCGGCAGGCCCGGCGTGTTTGGTGGTGTTAATTACCGCTACAGGATACACGATTTGAGCATTAATTTCATCCGGGGCTGCAGCGGCAACCCTGACATGCCGGGATAAGGCTGCATCGGTCGCATACAGCAGTCCGGCTTCGACATTGCCGTTTTCTACGTAGTTTAACACCTGCCGGACGTCGCTGCCCAGTATCAGCTTGGGCTGAATCTGTTCATAAATGCCCAGCAATTCGAACGCCGCCCTGGCATAAGTACCGGCAGGCACAAAATTCGGATCTCCCATGGCAATTTTACTGACAGCGCTGTCCAAGAGGTCACCAAATTCATCCACTGCCAGGCTGGAGCCGTCCGGTATTATTAATACCACCCGGTTGTTTAGAAGATCGCGACGAGAGTTGTTAATTAAGAAACCCTTGTTTTGCAGCGTATCCATCTGTTTGGCTGCCGCCGAGATAAATACATCCACCGGAGCGCCCTGTTCGATTTGAGTTTGCAGGGTACCCGAGGAAGCATAATTGACCTGCACCCTGACGTTGCCGTTAAGCTCGTACTGATGGTTGATTTCATCCAGGGCTGCAGTCAAACTGGCGGCTGACGATATGTTGAGGGTGATGGCATCTGAGCTGCTGCAGGCGGCCGGGCCGGTTAAGGGAAAGCATATCACTGCCAGTATCAGTCCAAGCCTGACCAGTAAATTCATGGTAGTTTCATTACCTTTACAGGGATTAATTGTATCGGAAGTATTGTATACGATATAACCCTTTGAGTCAATACCCACAATCGGGCAATGGCGAACTAATGACAAGCGAACCCGGAAAAATGTGGCCTGAAGAGTTCAGGGCAGAATTTTCGAGTAAGTAAGACGGTCATCGCCGGGGGAGTAGAAATCCGGAATGCGGCATACAAGGCGGTAGCCGTGCCTGAGGTAAAAACTACGGGTTCCGGCATACATGGGCGTTGAGGAAGTTTCGATGAGAACCAGCCTGCCGCCGCCCAGATGTATACTTTTTTCAGCCGATTCGAGCAGCAAGCTCCCGATACCCTGTCTCTGGAAAGAGGGGGATACCGCCTCCCAGTAAATATCCCAGGTGCTTTGGGTAAGAGGAGCCGGACCAAAACAAATATAGCCCGCTGCCGAGTTGGCGTTTTCGGCCAGCAGTACATGATACCCTGACTGGCTGCCCTGAGAGAGATAAGCATCGATAAGTTCGAGCGCGACGCTAACTTCGACGGGTTTGAACTGGGCGATTTCAGCCAGCAGACCGGCAAGCTGCCTGCGGTATTCGGGTGGCATGGGACGAATAATTGTTTTCATGCGATTTAGCCGCAGGAAGCGGCTTTCAAGATATTGATTATTAACTCAGTATAACTCATTCCGGCTGTTCGAACCTGGCGCGCACAACCGGCATCCGGAGAAATATCCGGATTGGGGTTGATTTCCAGCACATTAAAAACGCCTTTGTCGTCCTGCCGGATATCTATTCGGGCATAGCCCCGGCATCCGGTGATGTTAAAACAATCGATCGACAGGTGTGTAATGCTGTCTAAATCCCCGGGAGCCAATTGTGCCGGACATTTGACCATGGATCCCCGGTAATACTGGCTGGACGGCAGCCATTTGGCATCGTAGGTCAGCAGGTGGGGCAGGTGAGGAGGCAATTGGTATATTATTTCAGACACCGGCAGAACGCGGTTATCCAGAACCGAAACGTTGAATTCCCTTCCGGTAATGAAAGACTCGACCAGGACCGTATAGCCGTAGCCTCCGGCAACCCGCACGATTTGAGCAGACAGTTCTTCGAAGTTGGTTACCACGCTTTCCGGTTTGATGGAGTGGCTGGCATCCTCGCCGACCGGTTTTACAATACAGGGGAAGGAAAGGCTGAATTCATTAAGAGTATCGGTGGAAAGCTCCTGGAAATCCGGGGTAGGGATGGAATGGGCCATAAAAGTTTTTTTGGCCGCTGCCTTGTCAAGACCCAGTTTGATGGCTTTGGCCGGGCAGCCTGTAAACGGAATATTCAACCGGCAGCAGATTTCCGGCACCAGCGCTTCCGTTTCGGGTGAACCGGAAAAACCTTCAAAGAGATTAACAACAACAGCGGCTTTGCTGGCGGAGATAGCTTTTTCCGGTGAAGCCATTACGGGTTCAAGTCCGACCAGTGAAACCGGGTATCCGCTTTGAACAAGCGCCTGCTTTACGGCGGCAACCGAATCCATCACACCCAAAACCGCGGCGTTTTCTCCGCATTCGTCATATCGGGAAGGTACAGGAGTATTGTATACAACGGCTACTTTTGGAAGCATTGAGGGTACCTGGCACAAGCTGCCGAGAGTATCGAGTTAATTAAGCCGGGATGGTTTATGCCTATCAAGTCCGCCATTATCACCAGGTCGCTGTGGCTGCCGAGGCCCGGCAGGGGATTGATTTCAAGCAGATAAACCGTGCCGGCCGGATCGATGCGAAAATCCAGGCGGGCAATGTCGCGACAGCCCAGAGCCCGGTAGGCTTTGAGGGCGCTCTCTTCAAGGGAATTTAAAGTTGTTTCGGGTAACTGCGGCGGGCATTCGTAATTTACCAAATTTACATAATCACGTTTTACCTCAACCGAATAGATGAAATCCGGCGAGATGCTTCTCGGCGTAATTGCCATACTGCCGAACACGCGGGGAACTTCGTTGCCGATAACCGCTACAGTAACCTCATCGCCGGCGATATATTCCTCCAGCATGACCGGCTGTCGATACGCGGCAAGAAGCTTGCCGGTAACGGATGCTGCCTGGCTAGGGCTTTTAACCAGTGAATCCGCATGCACGCCTATACTGGAGCCTTCGTGCGCCGGTTTGGCGATGACTGGATAGCACAGCGTTTCCCAATCGGTATTATCGATATCTGCCTCAGAATTAATTGTCTTCCAGGCGGGAGTGGCAATGCCGGCGTTTCTAAGCAGGGTTTTGGCAAGCGGTTTATCCAGGCAAAGGCATAAACAGTCCGGGGATGAGCCGGTATATGCGATCTCCAGCATTTCCAGAACTCCCGGAACCTGGGCTTCACGCGAAGGGTGGTTGCCCCGGCCTTCGGCGATGTTGAAGACGATATCAACATCATCTGCCTTAAGCACAGCAGACATAAAGCTGCGCCCGCCGCCCAGCAGCAGCACTTCATGACCCAGCGATTTGAGCGAAGATTCGATCAATCTGACGGTATTGATGGAATCATATTCTTCGCATATATCTTCCGGTGCGCCGGGCATCGTCGAAAAATCGCCTTTTAAATCGAAAGCCAGGCCGACGCGCATTTTATACTCCGATCCTTTCAGGTTGAGCCAGAGATTGCTGGAGGGCATTATTAAAACACTGCAACGCAGCGCCGGCCCCGTTGGTTGAAGGGTTGCGGTAAGTGTAATAATCACCCCGGTAATTTTTGAACAATATTTGGTCTTCGCCGTGGTTGACCATGTAATCCGGCAGCAAAGGTACCTTACCTCCACCGTTTGGCAGGTCGACGACGAACGATGGGATGGCCAGTCCGGAGGTCCTGCCGCGCATTCCGGCAATGATTTCTATGCCCTTTTCCACCGGGGTGCGCAGGTGTTCGACACCTTGAACTTCATCGCACTGAAACAGATAATACGGGCGAACCTTTATTTTCAAAAGTCCCTGGCATAGCGCCAGTTGGGCGTTGACACTATCGTTGATGCCTTTCAACAGTACCGACTGGTTGTTAACCGGTACTCCGGCTTTTAACAGCCGGTCGCAGGCTGCAGCCGACTCGGGAGTTATTTCACGAACGGAGTTGAAATGCGTGTTAAGCCAGACAGGGCTGTAGCTGGAAAGCATCTGGCAGAGTTCCGTGTCGATGCGTTGCGGCATGACGACAGGAAACCGTGAACCGATGCGTATGATTTCGACATGGGGTATTGAACGCAGTGCGGCAATGATTTCCTCCAGCCGGCGCGTACTGAGGCTCAGGGGGTCACCGCCCGATATAATCACATCGCGTATCTGGGGGTGAGCGCGGATATATTCGATCATGGCAAGGAACTCCACGGGTGTGTGTACCGTTCCGTGCTGGTGCCACTGGCGTTTACGGGTGCAGTGGCGGCACAGAACGGGGCAGATATTGGTGGTAACCATCAGCGCTCTGTCTGCGTAACGGTGTACCAGGCCTGGTACCACCGAATCCCCATTTTCGTCCAGCGGGTCTTCAAGGCCCTGCATGGAAGGCTCAATTTCAAGGGCTGATGGTATTACCTGCCGTCGAACCGGGTCGTTAACATCGTAAGGATCTATCAGAGAAAGATAATATGGGGTTACCGACAGTGGGTAACGCCGGGCGACTTTTTCAAGGTCCTGGACTTCCTGTTCCGATAGCGGCAGGTAAAGGGAAAGTTCGCGGATGGAGGTTATGCGGTTTTTGAACTGCCATTTCCAGTCATCCCAGAGGGGCTGGTCTATATGGGAAAAGTATCGCCGGGCGGCAATACCGGTTTGGGGCGGTTCATCGTCTTTACCGGGAGGCTCCGATTCTTCCTGGGTATCGACCTGTGAACAATTGCTGCGATCGTCGCACTGCGCCGAAAGCTTTGTTAAGGGCTTCAAAGCCGAAGAATTCATGTTTATCATCTCCTTTTAATTTTGTAATCTTGTTATGCAAAACAGGAAAAATAATTCCTGAATAACAATTATACAATAACCAATGGAAATGTCAAACATTATTTTATACCGGAAAGAATAACGGCAGGATTGTCCGCGGTGGTGTACCGAACATAAATCCCGCCGTTATTCACGGATATTTATAAAATGCTAGGCCAGGGCAAGCAGTGCCCTCTTGACCTGGGTCTTTACAATCTGGGTCTTCCACTTGTTGTGCGGCAGGGTGGTAGCCCCCTTGATGGCTTCGGCCCCGGCGGCAGCGGCATTGGCATCGTTTATTGCCTTGCCGTTGATGGCATCCTCGGCCGCCGTCGAGCGGTGAGGGATGGGGTCGACGCCGCTCATCACGATGCGGGCGTTGGAAACGTTGCCGCCGGAAACGGTGGCAACCACGGCTACGCCCACCTCGGGGAAGTCGATGGCCTTGCGCCAGGCCCACTTGAGGTAGGTCATCCTGGTGCCTGAGGCCGGTTCGGGTATCTGTATCTCGGTGATGATCTCATCGGCCGCCAGGGTGATGTCCAGGCCGCCGAACAGGTCGGTGATGGGCTTGGTGGCCTTGTTGGTGACGATGCTGGCGCCCAGGGCTACCAGCACCGGGGCACAGTCGGAGGGGCATCCGGCAAAGCAGCCCGCCTGGCCCCACAGGGCAGAGTGGCGTTCGTTGTTGCCGGGGACCATGTAGCACAGCGGGCCGCCTTTCCT
>ENA-ORXD01001525-ORXD01001525.1-sediment-metagenome-genome-assembly--contig:-NODE-1525-length-18667-cov-14.767778_pt1 | contig 18667 bp, 17 predicted proteins | sample MGYA00237862_ERZ511471 | MGnify/ENA metagenome assembly ERZ511471
GGATGGGTCGAACCGCTCTGCACGTACTCCACACACCCGAAGGGGTTGTCGGCGATCACGCCGGCGACGATCGCCTCGAAGGTCGCAATGTCTGCGATCGGGGCCGGGATCTGCCGCACGGCGGTCTTGGTGTTGCTGGTCTCGACAAAGTCTGCCATTTCTTGGTTCTCCTGCCCGTATGCTCCCGGGTGCATCTCAGGCACACAGTAATATTACCTCAAGTAATATTAATCTACCTTGACCGCCCATGTTCTCTCGACCATGGAGGAGAGGAGCACCCGGGAACTGGTCATCGAGACCGCCCGGGACGTGAAATGGATCTGCCGGACCCTGCGGAGGATGGAGGAGGAGGGGACCTGCCGGGAGGAGCGGCTCCGCGCCCTGGAGGGGTGGCAGAGCGAGCAGGTGGGCGAGAGCCGGCGGGATAGGCAGATCGCCGCCGGGGCCGGCGGGATCGTGGGCGGGGCGGTGGCGATCGTGCTGCAGATGGTTGGGTGGGGGTGAGGGGTTACCCCGTTGCCCCGGGCACCATCACGCATTATCACGCAGCTATCCGCATCCTACCGTGGTGACCTCTTCGGCGGTGGCGACGTCGTTGTTCCGGGATGCTCCTGCTCGCCCGTCTAGAGACAGGTGAGGGCGTCGCGGACGGAGGCGACACCCCGCCCCCGCGCAAGACGCTCACGCTCGCCGACGGCGCTCATCTTAACCGCCGATAATCTCCCAACGGCCACCTTTCCTTGGACCTACCCGTTTGAGCCGACCGGCCTGCTTCAATTGCCGGATCTGCCATTCAATCCCTTTCGGCGTGATACCGATCTGCTCTGCGAGCTCTTTTGTACTGATGGCCGGGTCGGCTGCGATCAGGGCCAGGATTTTCTCCCTGGTGTTCTCCCTAGTTTCTTCCCTAGTTTTATCCCTAGTTTCTTCCCGAGTTTCGCCGGCACCTCTGTTCTGGACCCGGCGGATGATCGTCTGGAACCCGTCGCTGACGGCGAACGCCGGCTCCGGCAGACCGGCCTCGGTGCAGCGCCGGATCATGTCCCGCGTTCCCGTGCCCATCCGCTCGATGTAGCCAGCGAGATACATCGGTTCGGCGAGGAGGGGGTTCGCCGGCACCGAGCCATGGGCCTCCCGGAGTTTTTCGAGGGTCAGGGACGGCGGGAGGGTGCCGGGGTTCCAGACTTCCAGGCGGTCGGCGAAGAGCATCACCTGCACGCTGCCGTTGCTGGTGTAGTCGCGGTGGGCGACGGCGTTGACGATCGCCTCCGCCACCACCTCCTTCGGGATCTCGTAGCGGACCGGCGCCTGCGGGCCGGCCTCGCGGGTGCCGACCGAGAGGGCGATCTTGCTTAAGACGAAGTCCACCGCCGCATCCACGAGATCGAAGACCGTGCCTTTGTAGACCTGGTAGGACGGGATCGGTTTGGCCACCTCGGTGCCGTGGAAGTGGGCGCACTTGATCTCGGAGGAGATCAGGAACCGTTGCGGCCGCTTCCCGAAGAGGAGGACCGCCGCGTTTGTCACCTTTCCGTCGTCGAGGAGGTTCAGGTGCGCCAGCAGTTCATGGGGAGAAGCGTCCCCGGCGAGGGGGAACCGGCGGGTCGCTCTGGCCGTGCGGATGAACCAGGCCATCCGCTCAGGGTCCAGGTCTCCGGGCGTCGCCTTCATGCACGGGGCCGCGTCGAAGGGGCCGGAGCGGATGAGCTGCTTCTCCTCGAGGTACTCGACGAGCGCCGCATACAGCCCGGCGACCAGTTCTGATGGTGTGTTGAAGCGCTTCCGGATCAGCCCGGCCTCTGCCCTGCCGATGAGCGCACGCATCTTCGGGTGACGGGCGTCGTCGTCCGTGCCCCTGACGTAGATGAGCCGGTACTTGCCTTCGGCGGTGGCGAGGTCGAACTCCCGTTCGGTCGGCGAGAGCCCGCCGGCGTTTTCAGAGCCGTAGTCGTTCCCGAAGAGTCCGACATAGATGTCGCAGCGCCTGACCTCGTCGAGGTACAGGTCGTCGGTGCGGCGGTCGGCGGCCGGGACGTCCTCGAAGAGGAAGACCTCGAAGAACCGCCGCATCAGTGCGTCGCCCCGCAGGTAGTCGCGGAGGGCCGCCCGTTCCCAGGAGAACTCCTTCTGCACGCTGCTGATGAAGATGCGGACCGGGGTCAGGGCGAAGGGGGGCATATCTGTTGTCGGGTGGTGCATGCGTTCATTTATAGTGTTCGGATGGGCGCCACCCCCTGATCGGTTCAGGCCAGGTGGTGGCGGTTGTTGTGCGGGTGCTCGGCTGGGGGTGAAGGGCCACATTCACTTCCACCCCACGCGCCTCGACGTTTTATATTTCGATGAGTATGGATCCCTCCATGACACATTCCCTCCTCATGGGCGACCAGACACTCTTCCGCGACCCGGACATCTTCGAGATCACCTACCTCCCCGAGATCTTCAACTACCGCGACGCCCAGGTCGAAGACCTCGCCTTTGCCCTGCGGCCTGCGGTCCAGGGGTTCTCCCCGTTGAACACCGTGCTCATGGGGCCGCCGGGCACGGGAAAGACGACGGCGGTGCGCCGGCTCTTCGCCGAGGTGCGGGAGACGACACAGCGGGTCGTGCCGGCGCTCGTCTCCTGCCAGACCGAGCGGACGGCGAACGCGGTCTACAGCCAGATCTTTTTCGCCGTCTTCGGCCACCTGCCGCCCAGGTCTGGGATCGCAAACGAGCGGATCCTGGAGAAGGTCGCCGGGCGCCTGAACGAGCGCAAGGCGGTGCTCGTGGTCTGCCTGGACGATGCAAACTACCTCATACCGGACGGGACGCTGAACCGTGTGCTCGCCGCCATCCTCAGGATGCACGAGGCATGGCCGGGCGCCCGCACCGGGGTGTTTCTGACGATATCCGACCTGGCAGCCGATCTGTTCCGTGCGCTCAACCCGGCGACGCTCTCGGTGCTGCACGCCTCGAACGTGTATTTCATGCCCTACAGTGAGGCGGAGATCCGGGGGATCCTCTCGGACCGCATCGGCGTCGGGCTGTACCCGGGGGTGGTGCCGCCGGCGGTGCTGGACTATGCGGCAGAGCGGACGTACGCCTGCGGCGACCTCCGTGTCGGGCTGGACATGGTGAAGCGGGCGGCCCTGGCGGCCGAGGCTGATGCCCGGCGGGAGGTGACGGCGGAGGACATGGCGGCGGCGTTGCAGGTCTCCCGGCACCTGCAGGTGGCGACGGTGGTGCGGTCTCTCTCGCCGGGTGAGCGGGCGGTGCTCGACGCGGTGCTGGCGGTGGAGGAGGAGGGCAGGGGCGAGCAGCCGGCGACGGCCGGGGCGGTGTATGCACGCCTCTGTGGGAGGGAGCGGATCGGTTATTCGACGTTCCATGAGCGGCTGGGGAAGCTGGAGTTTCTCAGGCTGCTGGACCTTGAGGTGCGGCAGGAGAAGGTGCGGACGCGGGAGATTTTCGTGCGGGAGGGCGTGGAGGAGATGGTGGGGCCGGGGGCGGGGTGTCCCCCGGCAGGTGTGGCTGAGAAGGGAAGCCGTTGATCTAAACGCCGAGCGGATACAGAGACACCAAGGGAGAACAGGGATCAATATTGTAGTGATTATAATCCAAAAAACTATGATCTCAAACTATGTGCCTATACGTCCCATCCAACTTCCTTGATCGAGAAACCAGACAAGGATCCTCTATCGTTCACACACGTATTCATCGATTGTCTTGTTTACATCTGGGATAGCTACTGACACCTTATGAATTAAATCGCCTATCCCTTTCGCTTTTAAAAAGAAAAACCGTTCATCTATGATATGCCTGAGGACATCGCGATATTGTGTCCCTGCAATCACAAGTATCATATCATACATATCGAGGATGGGTTTAAGACCCGCTTCCACAGTGGGACGGATCTGATCCGCATCGGCTCGGCTTTTCAACACTTTTTCGTAGGTTGTAACCCGATCTTCGGGTGACAATATGCCATGTTTTGCAGAGATTATCCGATAATCATATCCCATTCTCTCACAAAAAGCCCGCACCTTCGTGAAAAGTACCCCAGTATACAAATCTTTAGCGGGAATCGCTGTATTTTTCTCGATATTGTACTTATTTTTTGTACAGCTCGTAAGTACCAAGACAGACTGACCGTTTGAAAAACCTTCCAGCGTCTCAATTTCTTTTCCTGCATATCTTCTATCCCACTGACTCTCATTCTTAAGGAGTTTATAGAATGAGATGGTGTTATGAAATCCTCTCCTCCGATTGCGGTTGTTCCCCCTAAAAATGATCGTTTCGATTCCATTTTTTTGGCATATGGGGCAAGGACACTCCTTCCAAGGACGGTCTTGAAGAGTGCGTCGATAATATTGGAGGATTTCTTGCCTACCATCGACAAAGGAATTTAGATCCTGTAATACGCTCATGACATCTTCGAGATCCAGATTTCCATCATCATATGCCCTTAGAGAGTTCAGCGTTTTCTCCTCCAGTGCATGATATGCTTGAGAATCCAAGGATTCTCGATGCTTTGGAGACAATCTTTGAGGGATTCGAATAGCAGTATAGCCAGTCTGATGCTGTGTCATATAGTTCATCTGACTTGAAGGCGAGGCGAGCCAAGCACGTCTAAGATATGAAGATGAGTCAAACGCAACCTCCACTCCCAGCGACTCAAGATCTTTCAGGCGGAAAAAGAGTTCAGGTCGTGCAAGCCCAAAAAAGTGGAGATAATCCGGTTTTTTTCCAGAAATTTTGATGTCGGCGATGATATGGTCTATCAGATCAATAATATCCGGGGTCTGGGATCGCACTAGCCCTCCCATGGCCATATGAGTAATCCCCCGATCTATGAATTTATGATACATTCTGAGGTAATCATCAGTCGTAAAGCCCTGAACTGCGACAATGAGTTGGAAATCATCATGATACTTATTTTTCCATTCCTCAAATGCAGAAAGGCCGTTTTTAAATGTAATACTCATCCTCTCTTCTTTTTTCTCCTCGAAAGCTTTCACAACGAGATGATCAATGCTTACTCCATATTGAAAGCCAAGTTCCGAATATTTTTTCAAGATATCAGAAGTGCGATAGGGGGGGGTGTCCTTATTTATATACGAAAAGGCACCACAATCGGCCATAATCGGAAAGGTGTCAGATAGACCGAAAAAACCATGGATCCCCAACTCCTTTATCTTTGCATATTTTTTCTTATTTTTCTCAATCGTGGCTATTGAAACCAGAACACCATCAAATGGAACGTTCGCTTCTTTGAAGAGGTCCCACATGTATTCATCATTGTTTATCGGATCATCGATGTGCAACGGTGAATGTTTATCAGAGATAAAGTCGTATTTGGGGTCAACCCGGTCGTCCCATTCTGGAATAAAGTAACGCATACTCTAAGAATTATAGGGCACTTATTGGGATTAATCGTTTGGAGAGCCGCTCGAAAAAATACTTCAGGATAGTTAATTGATACTCTCCAATGATGCCCTGACCCCTGAGATGACAGTTCATTCGCCAAGCAATGTCTAACATATTGAATAGTTCCTGTTATTCACTATACTATACGTTCTAACACTATACTTTCCAACATTCCAAGGTCAATACAATCTATTTCTCTTAAAAGGGCCTCGTCGATTGCTTGACTACAGATTGTAATAACCCTCCGCACATTCCCATTACCCTCCACGAAAATCCGTTGCACGCACTCTTCAGTGAACGGTTCCAGAGAATCAGAGGGATTTGACCTACACAGATTGAGGTATTCGGTGATCAGAAGATTGACCGACTGCCGGTCCAGAGGCTTTAAGTTGGCTTCTTTTGCAATCCGATCCGAAAACGCATGATATTCGGCAACAAGAGGTTCCCAGACCTCTGGCGCACAGGCAATGATCATTGAAAGACCCTTCGGATTGACATCTATCAGGTGCCGGAGGGCATTGAGCATATTCTGTTTCGTCCTGGCCTGAAGTGTTTCGATACATTCGAACTCGTCGATGAGCAGGATCATCGGCGAATGACCGATCGCCTCCAACGCCGTCTTCAGTGCCATAAACGCCCGCTGTGCGTGATGGGCCGTGATGTTCGAGGTCAGATGCAGTTCTCTCCGACGTGAGTACTCGATAGACTCGCCGCTCAGCCACTCCCATGAGGTGTAGGCATTTTCTTCATAGGAGAGATTCAAAAACGCCCGGGAAAAATCAGGGTACCTCGTCAATTCGGAGAGCCGAACATATGCCTGGGGAACAACGTCAGAGAGGAGGACCTGCCCCTTCTCAATAGCTCGCCAGCCCATCCCAGGTTGAATGTCTTCCTCGATCGTCCCGTTCGTCGAGAGTTCCTCACACACTGCGCCAATATATTCCTGCGAACACGCTTTCAAATACGTCGAACCGAGGTCGTAGATAAAATCCTGATAGATCTCCAGAAAAGACTCCCCAGGTTGGGCAACATATCCTGCAACCGGTTTGAGGGCCGAACCTTCAAAAAATTTGTTCTGTATCTGAGCCTGAATAAACTTCAGGGTGTGACTCTTGCCGTTGCCATAGGATCCGGTGAGGATCAGGTGGTTTGAGTGGCCGGTCGAGAACACTGAGGATAGAACAGCACTCACCTTACCCATCACCTCCGGTTGGCCGACATAAATATTTGGAACCTGCTCAGGTATACCCGAATAGGGAAATGGATTCGCATTCAGCCCGAAAACATCATAATTTTTCTTAGAAATGACAATATTTAAATCACTCATAAGACACCCCTCGTGTGAATTGCAAGGTAATAGTACTGTTTTCTCCCGTACTCGATCCCCTGTAAATATCGATCAGATGTGAGTTCTATCGACACTCTATCAAGCATCTGAGAGAAAACAAGAGATTTTATCTTGGTGCTGGATTTTTTTGCGTGTGTAGTAATTGGAGCGCCGGCCAGTTCCCATCCTCCAATATTGTTCCCGTAGAGATCGACAAATGTTGTATCAAACTTCTTTCTTGAAATTTTCAATCGCTCACAGACATATTCACGGATCTTCGGGATCTCGACATATCGCTGTTTAAGGTTCCCGCTCCCGGATAGGTTCAAGTCATCATATGCGTCCAGTAAAACCTTTGTAAAGGATTCACCGATGCCATCAACGTCATAATAACGGTTGTTGAACACGTTCCGTTGAAGCGATCCGATCCTCAATGTCCAGTCTGAGATAACAGAGAGAGCTGTTTCGTTGAAGTTGAACTCCTCATCAGAGATGAGGTCCTGGAGATCATGTAACTCAATAGGTCCGTAATTCTTCACCCCACAATAGAATGCGGCATAATACGGATATCCCATCATAAGATCATGGACAGATCGCCAGTCGTCATCTCTGACGGCCTGTACGAACTGTCCTGTCGTCTCCGTTCTGACGTAATGATCGTGATCCTCTGATATCAGATCCATTCGTACCATTTCACGGAGAATTTCTTTAGATCTGTTCATGGAAAGGGTGAATATATCCTGTAATTGCCGATATGATATTTCGGCCTCGTTTTCTATACAGAAAGCCGCTTCTACGACTCTCCGAAATGTTATAGGACGCAGGCTCTTTCTCATGCCAGACCTCTTTTCTTTGTTTTTGCGTAGCGGAAGGCGTCGTAAATCGCGGGATTGTGCTTCAATCGCTTCTCAAGATATTGCTCAATCTCATTCTCTTCAATGGCGACTTTCAGTTTCCGTATTTCGTGTGTGATCATCCAGAGATTATGCATTGCAATGAGTTTTCGCTCAGAGCGCACCTCGTTGTAGGTATGCCTGCTACAGACCGGGCATACACAGGGCAGATATGGTGTTTCAGGAATATCGGAAAATTGAATGGTCCCTCTTTCTGGCATGAAATAGAGGCGTTTTGATCCAGCTTTGATAAATGCTGATGAATCAAAGGTGTCTGCACCCATATAGACCATGAGAGGGATCATGGCCGGCCCACCCAGGCCAAAAACATGAAGGGGTCGATCGCCGATTCGTCGCCGTACGGCATGGATGAGGTCTATGATCTCGTGATACCTCGAGCGTTTGGGAATGCAGCCACCGATTGCAAAGCCGTCAAAATTGCCCTTTTTCATCAGGTAATCGATGGTGCTCACCATCATTCCCGGATCGTTCCCCTGCAATGATGCATATATGAGCATCTCTTCACGCTCTCGATTTTCAAGAGCAATGAGTGCATTTTTAACAGATATCTTGACGAAATCCGCATGATTCTGGTTGTATATGTAGTCCTCGGTGAATACCGGCAGATCCAGTGTCGCAGCGATATCGGCGCCGACTGTCTCCTGAATCCTGAGTATTTCAATGGGGTCGAGAGTGATATTACGGCTCTTCTGCTGGAACCCTCCACTATCGACAAAAAAAACACCATTTTCTGAAAATTTTTTGTGAAGTCCTCCATCTCCCATTTTTTCATACAACGAACTGGAGAGAATGGAATATGCATTGATCATCATCGTGTTCATTTCGGGGATGGTTTCCCAGTATCGTGGTGTATTTCCCTCAGCACTTTTTCCCCCGTTATGCACTGGAAAGAAGGCCGGGGTTTCAAGTCCTCGCGTGGCTGTCTGAATTATTTTGAGCGGTGCCATGTCATTCAACAATTAGTATAACAAATAGGTAGACTACTTATGTGTATAAGTAATTTTTCCTCGATATTGAACATGGAATGACCCAACCAATCCCTAAACACCTCCTTGAGAAATTTTCACTGCTCTATTTTGTAAAAAAAGGCGAGAAATTCACCCACAATGATGCTCAGGTGATCCTTAATATTTCAAAATCATATGCCGGTCGGGTACTTCCTTATCTTGTCAAATCAGGCTGGATTATTTCTCATCGATTGGCTACTGACCATCGAATGAAGGTTTACGAGTTCAAAGATCCGCATCTGATCATTGAAGAGATCGGCCGTGATTTGAATAAAGGCCGTTAAAATCTACGATCCTCCACAGGTGGAGACGTTGCGAAATGGATCGTCCCATCAACCTCGATGTACATTGAATAGTCCGGCCACCGCCGTCGCCCAGTAAAACGCGAACATCACCACCACGTACGGGTTCCCGGTCACCGCCCCGTATGCCACCCAGAACAGGTTCCCGATCACCCAGGCACCAAACCCCAGCGCCCGCACGCCGGCACTCCGCCCGGCCACCAGCACCGCCCCCACCATGCCGAGCGCCACCGCCGGCGTCTGCAGGGGATCGAGGGGGATCAGCCGCTCACCCCCTTCCGGGGCCACCGGCAGCCCATGCCGCTGATGCGCCACGGACTCACGCAATCCCCCTCCCCTCATTCCACGCCCGCACCACCCTTGCATAGCACCTCTCGCAGAGCAGCGCCCGTCCGTCGCTCGATCTGAACACCGCCCGCCCTTTGCCGCATCCGGTGCAGCGGCCGAGGTCGGTCGTCACCCGCACAAACTCGGCGTGGTCCAGCACGCCCGGCAGGGACTCTTGCAGCACAGACCCCCGGATACCACCGCATTTCAGCGCTTTTCGGAGGGCGGCGTCACCCAACGGGCGACATAAATCCGTTTGATTCCCATTTTCTCCACGGCACCCCCGTATATCCGGATCACTTTCATCATTCCGGAGATCGCACACACACCCACACGCACCCACACCAGAACCGGTGTCGGGGGCTGTGTGTGTTTTTTGCTGTACTTTAGTACTAAGAGAGAGACGCGTCTCTCTATCTGTACTAGTACTGTCAGAACCGTCACCGCTCCCGGCCGTTTCTCCCTCGCGGCCGGTGCCGGAATTTTGCGGAAAAACTGCTGAAATGTTGTAAGCGTCAGACGGGCCGGGACCGTCGTCCCGGTCCCCGCCCCGATCGATCCACACCGCCGCACCCCGCGCCCAGCGCCGATAGACCACGCGGTCGAACGAGAAGAGGTGCTCCCGCCGCCGCACCGCATACCCCTCGCCGTCCTCCGTCACTGTCGTATCGAAGAAACTCACCGCCGGGCACTTCTCCAGGAGGCCCGAGTAGGTCGTTCCCCGGCTCACGTAGCCGTGGAGGATCCGGTAGGTCTGCTGGTACGAGAACCCGAGGGCGTCCTGCAGCATCTTGACCGTGAACTGCTCCCAGCCCATCGTTTCGACGGTCGCAAGCGCCGTCGCCTCGTTCTTCGTCAGTTTCGTCTCCTGCCCCCCCGACTCGCCGTTGATCGCCGCATAGATCCGGGCGGCGGTCTCGAAGTCGGAACGGTCCGCCCGAATACCGCCCGGATATGCCTCCCGCTGGAAGCGGTTGAGCAGGGCCGAGGCCTTGATCAGGTCGAAAAGTATGCCGGGGTTCCGGCGGTTCGTGGTCGCGGAGAACTGCACCGCCCGGGCGTACGGGATCGAGACGTGGAGGCGCTCACCTTTCAGGACCTCCCAGACAGCCCGGCAGACCGGCAGGTCCGGGTCCTCGCCGTTGCCGCCGTTCTCACGGCTCTCGGCCTCCTTCATGTGGGCGAGCACCCGCTCGTCCTGCTCGGCCGAGTCGTCGATCCAGACGGTGAGCATCCGGTTCATCACCTGGTCGTCGCCGGCGTCCTCGACCTTCGCAAGCCACCAGACGCACCGTTCGGGGATCCGGCAGACCTGGAGTTTGCGGTCGGCGGTGACGGTCTGGTGCTCGATCCTCTCCCTGAAGTTGGCGGTGGCGGATTTGAGGACCTCCTGCAGGTCGTCGGAGAGGGAGACGTCGTCGAAGAGAAAGACGGTGCCGGGCCGCAGGTTCTCATTGTAGTAGAGCGCCTTGTTCGAGACGCTGCCGGCGAGGCGGTATGCCTCAGGGACCTGCTTGAGCATGGTGGTGCAGGCGTGGCTCTTGCCCTTGCCCGAGTTCCCGGAGACCGAGACGTGGAGGCCGCTGGTGTTCTCCACCGACTGCGAGGCGAGGGACATCACCAGGCACTCGGCGACGGTGCGGTCGCCGACGTGCTCGCGGTTGAAGGTGTCGAGGAGGAAGGTGAGCGGGTCGCCGTGCTGCAGGATCTCCATCGCACGCTCCCGGTACGCCGGAGACGGCGGCGAGGGAGGTGGAGGTGGGGGCACCTCCTCCTTCCTCCTCTGTTTTTTCGGCTCGTGCATCGCCCGCAGCTCGGGCCAGCGCTGCACCCCGCCGCCGCAGGAGGCGTGGTGGCAGCCGGCGTGGACGGCTCCGCTCGGGAACTGGATCGCGAACGCCCCATCGTGGTGAGCGTCCGAAAACGGGCAGTCGTCGAGGACGAAGAGCGTGCCGCCCTGCCAGGGCCGCGTGCTCCGCACGGCGAGGGCGTGCTCACGGAGCCAGGCGCCGAGGTCGAAGGGGGAGGCCTTCGAGGCCGCCGGGGTCTCGACCGGGAGGAGGCCGGCGATTGTGCGGAGCACCTCGGCGGAGACCGTCTCCACCGTCTCGGGCACCGAGAGGAGCCGTGCCCGCCGGTGCGGCCGCTCGGGCGTGTGGTCGCCCTTGCGGGAGCAGGTGCCGTAGAGTTTCCAGATCCGGGCGGCGTTGTAGTTCGCGGTGTCGACGGTGACTTTCTCGTCGGAGAAGAGGGCGTCGAGTGTGGCGAGCACGCCCTTCACCAGGGCCGTCGCCGCTGCGTCGTTGGCGAGGTCGACCCGGTAGAGCAGGTGCGCCCCGTTCCCTGAGTCGGCCCTGATGGGCGCGGGGAAGCCCTGCTCCGCGAGCCAGAGGGCGATCTCGTCGGCCCGCCCGAGGGCGGCGTCGTGCTCGGCATCGGTGGACGACACCCCGCTCGGCCTTAATGGGTCCAGGTCGATCGGGAGCCAGCGCCGGCGCACGATGTCGGCGTCGGCGGTGGTGGGATCCGAGCGGGTCAGCCGCATCTTCACCCTATTCGCCCGGCGGGCAAGGAGAGCCGGGTCCACCTCGTTTAAGGTGACATAGATCCCCCTCACCTCGGGATCGGCGTCCAGGGCCGCAGCGGCCTCGGCAAGTTTTGCCATGTCATCGAAGTAGCCGGAGTGCGTGAACCTATCGGCGAGTGCCCGCACCTCCACAACTCCGCCCGCAGGAAACAGGGCGGCGAGGGCCTGTGCGATCATGGGTAGCCCTCCGGGATCAGCGGCGCCGAGACCGCCTCTCCCGTGACCACCCGGCGGAACGAGACGAGCGGCACGATGAAGTGGCCCGCGACAGTGAAGACCTTCACCGCCCGGCCGGCGGCGTTCATGGAGGCGAGGCCGACGATCGCCGTCTCGCTGACGATCACGCCGTCCGCTCCCTCCTCGGCGACGGTCGCCGTCACCGGGACGGCGTGGCCGTGGAAGAGCAGGGTCCGCAGGTCGTCTGCGGCGATCCGGTAGTGCTCGCCCCCGACGATCAGGTGGAGGTTGTCCCCGGCGCCGAGGCGCAGGGTGCCGATCTCCTCGTTCATTCTTCCTCCTCCCGCGTGACCACCGTGACGGCGTAGCAGTTCCCGGCCGCCTGGCGGACGTGGATCTCCTCGATCTGCCTGCCGAAGCGGCGGATTGCCGCTCCGATCACCTGCGGCACCAGGTAGATGGGCACCGGATCTGGGGGTTTTATCACGTTGCGTGCTGACGTGGTGGTGGCAGTCTTCCCTGAGACGGTGTTGTCGCACGAGGTTTCATGGGGGCTGCTCTCTGTCCTTATGGCGTGCATCGCACCGCCTCCTCGTCCCGGGCGATCAGCCGGGCCGTTCCGTCCGCGATCCACTTCTCCCAGACCAGCTTCGCCAGCGGGTTTGGGATGTGGTCGAGGACCTCCTGAGATATCTCTCTCATGGTCTGTTTTCTCCTGTGCAGGCCGCTGTCGTCAGAAGAAGGTTGGGGGGACGGGCGGCACTGCACCGGGAGAGAGGTGGGGGCGAGATGAGATAAAGGCGAGCAGCGCCGGGTGGATGTGCAAAATCATAGTATTTATGTGCTTCTTGAGGGGTGGGTGAAGGTGGGGCGCCTCACCGGAGAGTGCTCACCCCGAGGTCGCGCTTCAACCTCTCCAGCAAGGCTCAAGAGCAGCATCTGCCGGGTCAGGTACATGGCGAGAAATGCTGTTCTCCCGCAACTCCCACTCAGCACCCCCTTCTGAGAGGTGAAGATAGATCTTTAGCACTACGCTGGTCATCTCCCATCCAGAGGCAAGCCAGAGTTAGACATCGAAGAGTCTTTCCAATTCTAGAGTGAGTACAAGGTGTTGAAACAGCAAAAAATGTCTTAGATACTGTATCTAAAAGGCCAACGCTCGTTGAAAAAAGACAACCTAATGCCTTTTTTTGTCCATTACAGCAATATATACGGTTCTAAAAAGTCATAGAAATAAAGAGACCTGCGAAAATACATAACGGAACTCTTAATTATGTCAATTAATTAATTAACAGTAATGGTAGTAGATCCTGATTTACTTGCTACTGCGTATCCTCTTCTTGCGAGTGAATTAGTGGGTCTTTTAAAAATAGCAGCAATAAAAATAGGGAAAAAATCTTTTTCTCCACAAAGAATCGAAGAAGCACTTATCTCATCAAATACTATCGATAAAGTACTTCAAGAAAAAATCCTTGAAAAAAATATTTCGGAGATCGATGATAAACTATCAAAAAATATCCAACAGTTTTTACAAAGTGAGATAGCCAGTTTAACGGCTCAAAACTTATTCACAATCAGTATTGATGATAACACGATCGATAATACCAAAGAGGACTTTTGCAGAAATTTCTGTGAGATTTTCCAAGAACAGACTCAAAACAGCAATAAGATTGCAGAAGTAATTTACGATGTTTTATGCGAAACCTGCATTATCACCCTGGATAATCTCATAGAGCGTAGAGATGGATCATCCCTCTCAGCACACGACGCAAAGCAAATTTACCATCAAAAGGTACTTCAAACTCAGACTCTTCAGCATATTTCCCAGGAAGGGGATTCAACTCGAAGCCTTATACAGAAAGAAGCTGAACAAACGCGCAGGGAATTTAAAAGAACACAAAGACCCTCCCTAGAAAAGAATAAGTTAGAACAAATAATCGAGCAACAACTTCAATTTGTTGAAGAACTATACCCCGCCTCTGGTATTCCCGATGTTTACATGGGATTACTGGCTACAGAGGTAATTCCATTCAGAGAGTCTCTTTTAAATTCTAGAACTACATCAGAGCCATTTTCAGATGATGGCCACAAAAAACCCGTTGATGTCTCTGAACTTGTTGAGAACGAGCATCGCCTGATATTGATCGGAGAAGCGGGATCTGGAAAATCAACGACCCTTCGCTGGCTGGCCAAGGAATATGGAAGAAAATACCGAGAAGGAAAGAGCAATAATGTTCCATTATATGTCGATCTCGCGGATTGCTCTTCTGAGGGTTCATTCGAAGAAAATATTTTAAAGTTATCCAAATTATCAGGCGAGGCGCTCCAACTACTTACAAATGAAAAAAGATTATTTATCGTGTTCGACGGACTGGATAACTTTTCAGGTGATATTGCAGGCCTAAAACAATTTATTATCCAGTCAAAAGAATGTCGTATTGTCATTTCTTCACGACCAGGTTTTTCATCTTACATCGAAAGTTCGCTGAAATGGAAAACGGCAAATCTCAACCCGCTCTCAAAACCAGAAGAACGAAGGAAGTTTATCAACAAATACCTTCCAGGAGAGGAGAACGCCCAACTACGTCAGGAATTGTACGACAAGATCGAAAAAAATAATGCAAAACTACGGGATCTTTGTAAAATCCCACTTCTTTTCTATATGGTAATCTGCGTCGCTGCGGACCCAAGGCGCAGAAATAGAGCGAATTTTGAGACAATTCCCAATACACGCGCTGAACTATATGAATATTTCATTTCCAATCTCACAGATCATGCCCGGGCAAGCGGGAGGATTAAAAACGATATAGGACTAGAAGGTATTGTTGATCAAATCCTGCCATGCCTGTTCTTTCATATGCAATGCGAAAATAGCATTAAAATAAAAATAAAAGATGTTTTTGACCTTAATACTCCATATAAATTAAAGATTGGCGAAGTTTTAGAAATAAGCCGGGAAATGGGGCTTCTCGTAGAAAGAGATAAAATGCTCCACATAGGGCTTCATCAGTCATTCCAGGAGTATTATGCGGCAATCAGACTCACAGAACTTTTTGAGAAGAATATTGATGTCACACCGGCATTCACCCACCCAAAATGGGAGGATGTTGTTGTGATGGCCTCAGAGATGGTTTCTGATCCTGACAAATTTATTGACCAAATAATGGCGGAGAATCTCTTTCTTGCAGCAAAATGTTTAAAAACTGCCTCTGATGAAACAAAGGATGAACTTTTAAATCTTTTATGTAAAATTGTTGAAGAAACAAGATTTGAATTTGAAAGCATGTTGGCTATAGAAGCTATTGCTTCGCTTGGGCTGGTAGGGGTGGAGAGTTTAATTCGCTTAATCTCAGGGAATATCAATAATAGTTGCTCTTGCGCAATTGATAACATTGGTGAGATTGGTTCAGAGGAGATCGTATCTGCCCTCATTGGCGTCTTGAAAAATAAGGATAATGATTTTGAGATTTGGGATTATGTTGCATCTCATCTTGGTTATCTCCGCATCCGTTATGACATCCCAGCTGGGGATGTCATCCAAGTCCTCATTGAGGCCATGAAAGATAAAAGCAATGATTCTAATATACGATCGAGTGCGGTGTCTTCTATTGGTTGGATCGGCTCGCAGGATGCTGTCTCCGCCCTCATTGAGGTTTGGAATGATAAGGACGATTGTATTGAGATCCGATGGGAGACATTGTCCGCTCTTTACGAGATCTGCTCATGGAATGATGATCCTGAGATCCAGTGGAATGCAGCGTCTACCCTGGCTGGGATCAACTTGAAAGATGCCTTCTCCACCCTTATCGAGGTCTTGAAAGATAAGGATGATGCTTATTTGATCGAATGGCACATACTGTTTGTCCTTGATGAGATCGGCTTGAATAATCTCTTTTCTACTATCCAAGGCATTTTGGAGGAAAAAATTGATCATTCTGAAATCCGCTGGAGTGGAGTGTTTGGTGAGATCGGTTCGAAACATTGCGTCTCCGTCCTCATCGACATTTTGAAGGAGAAGCTTGATGATCCTGAGATCTGGTGGGAGGGTATACCTGCCCTTGTTGGGATCAGTCTGAAAGATGCTGTCCCGGTCCTTGTTGGGATCTTAAATGATACGAATAACTATTCTGATGTTCGTCTGCGGGCCGTTAATTTAATCGGTCAGTTTGGTTCTGAGAACGCTGTCCTGGCCCTCACTGAGGCTATGAATGATAGGGATAATGATTCTGAGATCCGGGGAGTTGCTGCAAGATCTCTTGGTAAAATTGGCTCGAAGGATGCCGTCCCAGCCCTCATTGAGGCTATGAATGATGGGGATAATGATTCTGAGATCCGGGGAGTTGCTGCAAGTTCTCTTGGTAAAATTGGCTCGAAGGATGCCGTCCCAGCCCTCATTGAGGCTATGAATGATAGGGATAATGATTCTGAGATCCGGGGAGTTGCTGCAAGTTCTCTTGGTGACATTGGCTCGAAGGATGCCGTCCCGGCCCTCATTGAGGCCTTGACTGATATGGATCTCAAACGCGCTATTATTTTTGCCCTTGGAAGGATCGGCTTGGAGGATGCCGTTCCGGCCCTCATCAAGGCTATGAATGATAGGTCTAGTGATTCCGATATCTGGGAGAGTGCTGCAAGATCCCTTGGTGAAATCGGCTCAGAGGATGCCGTCCCGGCCCTCATCGAAGTTTTAAATGAGAGGGATGATAGGGATAATGATTCTGAGATCCGGTGTTATGCGGGAATAGCCCTTAGAATGATCGGCTCGGAGGATGCCGTCTCGGCCCTTGTCAGGGTCTTGACTGATAGGACCGAGGATTATCGGATCCGAAAAGATGCGGCTTTTGCTCTCCGAGAGCATCATTCATTTTTGAATAAGGAATTATTGAATGATCTAAAAAATGATGATGACTTATTGATCGCCAATACTGGATATGATATTATATCGGCAATAAATCATGAAAATAATCAGACAAAGAAGTTATTTGGCGAACTCAAATTGAGTTGTAATAGGTAGATTGGATAGCGTGAATAATACAACTATTGATAATCCATAGTTATTTGTTAAAAATAAGATGTATTTGGTGTTTGTCCAGATCTTTCTAGATCATTGTCTCGGCGACAAGGAATATCAATTGGGTGAATGAATCTTCTTTTCACTCTTGCTTTGGAACAATCTCCATAGACAAGTTTTCCCAGTATCGTACATATCATATTCCAGCAGATCAGATTACAAGTTTTCATCTCCCATAGTTCCAACGTCCTGGCACAGGTTCTGATCTGGGTTTTGAACCGACTGTGGCGATGGCATGGGTTCTTTGGAAAGAATTAAGAGACCTATGTAATTCCAAAGAAGTCAATGCGGCAATCCCAGATCCCTCTTAATCTGCATGAGGAGATCCAGGTACTCCGGGCTCTTCTCCGCCTCCCCGGTCTTCTCCTCCACCTCATACGCGGCGTGCTCGGTGAGGGCCATCGAGCACGCCCGGCAGTAGAGGGCGTCGTAGGTGTTCATCGTCCGGCACCGGGGGCACTGCCGCGGTTCGAGCGCCGCCGTCCCGGGCGTTTCGTCGCCGGTCACGAACCCGGCCTTCTGCAGCATCTTCCGTTCGACGTCGCCGCCTGAGAGGTGGATATAGACCTCGGGCATGGCGGAGTTCTTCTCCCAGCCGGCGATGATGCGGAGTTCCATCTCGGAAAAGCCCTGCTTTGCGAGGTCGGTGAGGCGGGCGTGGCGGAAGGCGTGGGGGTGGACGGGCTTGGTGACGCCGGCCCGGCGGGCGATCGTCTTGAGGGTGTTCTGGATGGTGTGGACGGCCAGCCGTTTTGTCCCGGCCGCGTAGCGGTTGTAGGTCGTGAAGAGGGGGGCGGCGGCGTTTGTCTTCAGGGGGTGCTGGTTGAGCCAGGTCTGGAGTTCAGGGGCGGCGGCGATGAGGCGGACCCGCCGCCGCCCGGTCTTGCCGTTGACGATGACGACGGCGCCGTAGCGGTCGAACTCCACGTGCCCGATGTCGAGGGTGACGATCTCGCTGATGCGGGCGCCCGAGTCCCACAGGAGCATGAGGAGGGCGCGGTCGCGGGGGCGGTCGCAGGCGTCGACGAGGCGCTGGACGTCGGCGCGCGTGAGCAGGCGGTCGGTCGGGAGTTTTGGGATCCGGCGGTTCATCTGGATGTTTTTGAAGAGGGCGGCCTCGACGGTTTTTCCTGAGAGCCACCTGAAGAAGAGGCGCAGTTCGAGGATGTTGCCGTTGACGGTGGCGGGGCTGCAGGTCTTTCGCCGCCTGATGAAGAAGTCCTCGACGTCGTCCTGGGTGATGGTGGCGGCGTCTTTGAAGCCGAGGGTCTGGAGGAAGTAATAGGACCGCCAGATTTTTGTCTCGATGGTGCGAGGAGAGAGTTGTCTGAGTTCGAGATGCCGGACGTAGCGTTTGAGATGGTCCCGGTTGACCGGGTCGAGGTTGGGTAGTTTGTCGAGATATGGGTCCATGATAACACCTCCACCGGCACTGGATTTAATGGAAAACAGCGCCAGGTGAATGTGTATTGCTTAAGATCCAGTCTCGAAGGGGTCCGTGGGTTCGAATCCCACCCCTCGCACTATTCTATTGAGACTGCTCAATTCG
>ENA-ORXD01001526-ORXD01001526.1-sediment-metagenome-genome-assembly--contig:-NODE-1526-length-18642-cov-3.789873_pt1 | contig 18642 bp, 20 predicted proteins | sample MGYA00237862_ERZ511471 | MGnify/ENA metagenome assembly ERZ511471
GAGTAGTTTTTAATGAAAGAAATTGTTTCGGGCGTCTTGATTGAAGATGAATACGAAGGCGTCACCGTTGGCGCAATTCAAACTGCCAAAGGCGTCATCATGATCGATACACCTCTAAGCGCCAAAGATGCGCAAATATGGCGCTCCAACTGTTCTCGCTCCAGCAGCGGATCAGATCGCCTGCTGGTGCTGCTGGATGAGCATTTTGACCGCTGCCTTGGTGCCCGGGCAATGCGCTGCCCGATCATAGCCCATGAAAAAACGGCTCAAGCCATCGCCAATCGCAATTCCATCGGTAAACCGCAAGCCGGTCTAACCGGCGCCATCTGGGAAACCAGCAGCGAGGTCAACAGCATTCATTGGACACATCCCGAAATCACTTTCACAAACGAAATGAGTATCAGTTGGGATGCGGAGCCGCTGATATTAGAATACCATCCCGGTCCTTCACGAGGATGCGTTTGGGCGCTCCTGCCTGAAAGAAAAGTAGCATTTATCGGCGATACGGTCATCAATGGCCAACCACCTTTCCTTGCCTCCGCTGATATCTCAGCCTGGGACGAAAATCTTGAGCTGCTGAAATCCAGCGCATATAAGGATTTCATTCTCATCAGCAGCCGCTCATTATTAGTGACCAAAGATGATATCCGCACTTTTCAGAAATTCCTGAACAAGGTGGAACGTCTGGCTGAAAAACACAGCAGCAGCAGAACCAATCTAGCGCACATTGAAGAAACGGGCGCATATCTGGCGGAAGATTTCAAAGCGAAGAACAGGGCAGAAGCTGAGGTTTTCCGCAGCCGTTTGGCGCACGGCTTCAGCCAATACTGTTTGAACATCCTTTCGAAAAAGAATCCCTAAGGAGATAGAAAATGCAGCATATGCCATTGGTGGAAGTAACACGCGGAAGCATCGTCGAATCCATCCATTTTGGCAGTATTGCCATTGCTCAACCGGATGGCAAGATCATTTTTTCTATTGGAAATGTCAGCCAGCCATTCTTCCTGCGATCGGCCGCCAAACCTTTTCAGGCTTTGGCTTTTCTCGAGCAGGGAGGCGCCGCAAGGTATGATCTGAATCCGCAGGAGATCGCCATCATTTGCTCTTCTCATTCGGGGACCGACCAACACGTCCGGGTGCTGGAAGAACTGCAGCGCAAGATTGGAATTCAGGAAAGCATGCTGCAATGCGGCATTCATGCTCCTTTTCACGCACCCACTGCTCAAGAAAAAAAATCAAAAGGGGAAGCATTTCACCCCAACCAGCATGACTGCGCCGGCAAGCACAGCGGCATGCTGGCATATGCCAAAATGCTAAACGCATCTCTGACCGATTACCTTCAGCCAGAACATGCGGTGCAGCAATCCATGCTTGCTGTATTTGCGGAGATGTGTCATTTGGAAGTGAACGACATCCCGCTGGGTGTGGATGGCTGTTCTGCGCCGGTATTTGCCGCCCCCCTGCCCAACAGCGCGGCTGCTTACGCGCGTTTGTGCCAACCGCATGACTTGGCACCCAATCGCCGCGCAGCCTGCCAAGCGATCGTGTCAGCCATGATCGCCAATGCCGATATAGTTGCCGGACCGCAGCGTTTCGATACGGACATCATGAACGCCGGCGGAGGCAGTCTGGTCACAAAAATCGGTGCAGAGGGCTTTCATGGAATCGGCATACTACCAGGCAAGGCCGCTGGTTTTAATACCAGTCTGGGCATCACCATCAAGGTCAGCGATGGAGATCTCTCCCTGAGGGCAGGCTGCGTGGCAGCCCTGCAGGTGTTAAAACATCTAGGCATATTCACAACTGAGCAGCTTGAAACCGTGAAAGCCTACGACCAGCGCCCAATTCAAAACTGGCGCGCTAACGACATCGGTGAAATCCGCCCTTCCGCAGATTTAATTCGTGCGCTTGATCATCTCCTTTAATGGTTTGCACTTCAGCGCCACAATCATGGAGGCTTGAAAAAGCCCAGCGCGTTTATGAATGCCTGATTCAGCATTTTGGACAACCGCAGTGGCGCCAGCCGCTACCCGCCCTGGATGAACTGGTTTCCACCATCCTCTCCCAGAACACCAACGACGCCAATCGCGATAACGCCTTCCACCATCTAAAGGAGCGCTTTCCGACCTGGGAACAGGTGCGCGATGCCCCGCAGGAAAAAGTTTGCCAGGCGATACGTTCTGCAGGATTAGCCAATCAAAAAGGCCCGCGCCTGCAAGCAATCTTGCAACAGATCACTACCGAGAGGGGCAAGCTGGATTTAGATTTCCTCAGTCATCTGGATCGCACGGAAGCCCACGCCTGGCTGAGCCGTTTCAAAGGCGTTGGCCCAAAAACCGCTGCCATTGTTTTGCAATTTTCTTTGGGCATCCCAGCTTTTCCGGTTGATACGCATGTCTATCGCGTCAGCGGTAGATTGGGTTTGCGTCCGCAAATCATGAGCGTGGAAAAAGCCCACGCCTGGTTGGAGCAGCTCTTTGCGCCTGACCAGTATGAAGCCGGGCATCTGAACATGATCCGCCTGGGACGCGAACTGTGCCACCCGCGCAAACCGGATTGCGAAAGCTGTCCGCTGAATCCCATGTGTGATTTCTACCTCGCAAAGCGAATATAAAGAACTGCTTCTAACGCAATTTGGTTTACAGAATGGACAGTAGAAAAATCCGCCTATAGGCGGATTTTTTTTCCTCCTGATGCTCGATTGCACCTATCACCTTTGAGCGTATATTTGGGGCAAGGTGAAACCATGAAACCATGTCAAATTATGCCCATCGATCAAAAAGTCGAGCCAACGGCTCAATCCGCCAAATTGTTCTACCTGGAAAGCATCTTGAACCAATTCGACGATATCAATCTGGAGCATCTGAAAGAAGAAAAACTGATGAATCGCGTTGATACCAAATTTCTTTTCGATGCCAGTCTTCTGCCCGAATTGCTGCCATCCCTTTCATCTGATTATTTTGCCTTGAATGCAGCTGGTACTTTTCTGCAGCCCTATCGCAGTTTGTATTTCGATACACCATCTTTCGATCTTTATTACGCGCACCACAACGGCCGCAAACCGCGTTTTAAAATCCGCATGCGCAAATATTTGAACAGCGGCACAACCTTCCTGGAGATCAAGGAAAAAGATAACCGTGATCGCACGATCAAGTCGCGCCTGCCAATTGCAGATATCCATACCGCATTGACTGCTGAACAGTATGATTTCTTCCGGCAGAAAACCTCACAATGTCTTTCTCCGTTGAAACCGGCCGTCTGGAATCAATATAACCGTATTACTTTAGTTAACAAAAACGTACCGGAAAGGTTGACCATTGACCTGAACTTCAACGCATTTAATCCCAATGGATTCATCACTTGGAACCCATTAATCATTGCGGAGCTCAAGCAGGAAAATCTTTCATCCAATTCGCCTTTTTCCCAGATCATGCGCATCCGCTGCATCCGGCCGGTAAATTTCAGCAAATACTGTCTCAGCATGTCGCTGCTTTTGCCGCAATTGAAAGCTAACAAGTTCAAATCAAGCCTCGCGTACATCCAGTCCTATCTGCAAAGGAGATCCCAATATGCCTTCTGAAATTCAATTGACCATGAATATCCTGATCAATTTCATCACTGCGTTTTTAATCGTGCGCTTTATTTACTATAACCAGCGCCAATCCAAGACCTATGTTTTTACTTTCCTGGCTCTGAACTCCACCTTGTTCATGATCTTTTCCTTGTTTGGCAACATTGAGTTGAGCTTCGGGGTAGGCTTTGGCTTGTTTGCCATTTTCTCTGTCCTCAGATTCAGAACCGAAACTATACCCTCCCGTGAGATGAGTTACCTTTTTGTATTGCTCGCCCTGCCGATGATCAATTTTGTGTTGCTGGATGGAGAAAGATACATTGCACTTTTGATCATCTTCGCGTTTATCTTCTGCCTGCTGTCCGTCCTAGAGAAAGGGTGGGGCTTTAAATACTACGAAACCAAATCTATCCTATATGAAAAAATTGATCTGATCAAACCCGAAAACCGCAAGTTATTGATGGAAGATCTAGAACAACGAACCGGTCTGACGATCCTGAATGTATCCGTTAACAAGGTCAATTTTCTTCAGGATTCGGCTGAGATCAAAATTTCATACAAACAAATTGAATATTAATGGAGGAAAATAACCAATGAAAAAGATCAATAAAATTTCACTTTTGATAATCATCTCCTGGTTGTTAGGCGCTTGTGTCAATGCCGGCCATTCACTTAGTTCAAGCGAGAATTCAGCAACCATTGAAACGCCTAGCTCCTATTCTCACTCGGATGAAACCGCACCAGATTATGATGTGGTATTTCCGCAAGCCAGCGTCAATGAAATTCTTATCACCATTTCAGTGGAAAATTGGGAATCCGCTCAAGCGGATATGACCGCAAATTATGGCGAATTCGGCAGCAGTTCTGAAAGAGGGGCGCTGGGGCGCATGGGCGATCAGGATTTCCGCGCTACTCCCCCTGGTCAGAATGCACTGCAATTCAACGAGATGGAAGGGGAAAGACCTCAACCGCCGTTGCAAGATCGCGCTGAGGGAATGGCAACGCCACCTGCTGATCTGTCAGCTGAGGATTTACCGGGGGAAGGCAGTGAAAATTTCAAGGAAGCCAATGCAGGTCAACCTCAGATGGATGACGCAAGGCAACCGGAGCGCGGCGAAGGCGGCATGCCGGGTATGGGGCGCATGGCAGAAGATGATCAAGAGAATCCAATCTGGGTGGAAGCCACAATAGAGTTCAACGGCGAAACCTGGGAGCATGTCGGATTCCGCTTCAAAGGCAATTCCTCACTGCGCAGCTCCTGGGGTTCAGGCAGCCAAAAACTGCCCTTTAAGCTGGATTTCGACCAATTTGAGGAGAATTATGAGGAAATCAGCAATCAGCGTTTCTTTGGATTCAAACAGTTGAGCTTCTCCAGCAACTTCAGCGATGCGTCGTATCTCAGGGAAAAAATTGCCGCCGATATTTTTCGCCAAGCTGGGGTGCCGTCTGCCCAAACCGCGTTCTATGCCGTAAGCATTGATTTCAGTCAAGGTGCTCAATATGTTGGCCTGTACACAGCAGTTGAATTAGTGGATGACTCCCTTATCCAAACCCAATTCAGTGAAGCCGGCGGCAATGTCTATAAACCCTCCGGCTCCGCTGCTACCTTCGTCGAAGGGACATTCAACGAAGAGCAGTACGATAAAGAAACCAACCAGGAAGATGCCAATTATAGTGACGTGCAGGCGCTCTTAGAAGTATTGCATTCAGAGACACGCCAGAACGACGCTGAAGCCTGGCGGGAGCAGCTGGAAAGTGTTTTTGATGTGGAGTCTTTTCTGCAATGGCTGGCGGTGAACTCCATCATGCAAAACTGGGATACCTATGGCAGCATGGCGCATAATTATTACCTCTATCACGATCCCCAATCTGACCAGCTGGTCTGGATCCCTTGGGATAACAACATGGCGCTCTCTTCCCATCAAGGCGGAAGCCGGAATCCCGCCGGGGGCGACACATCCACATCTATTTCTCATGAAAACCTGGGCGATCAGTGGCCACTGATCTCATTCTTGCTGGCGGATGAAGAATATCAGCAGGAATATATTGATTGCGTACAGGATGTGATTGAAAATGTCTTCTTGCCTGAAGAACTGGAGGAGCGGCTGAATGAACTGCATGAGTTGATCACTCCTTATGTGCAGACCGAACAAGCGCAGCAGTCAGACACGGAAAGCACCACGCAAAATGCAGGCCGGGAAACATTTTCCAGCAGTCTGCAGGCTTTGAATGAGCACATCCGCACGCGCTATCAAGCAGCGCTTGATTTCTTATCAGAAAATCGTTGACTTCTTGAGGTTTAGGAGATGAAAAAAGCCGGCGTGAATCCGCCGGCTTTTTTCATCTCCTCACTTGTCTTCTTTTTTAACTATTCCCTCTTTCCAGGCAAACACCGCCACCTGGGTTCGGTCGGCAAAATGCAGTTTGCTGAGGATATTGCTGACATGGCTTTTTACTGTTTTTTCACTGATAACAAGCTGTTCCGCGATTTGGGCATTTGAAAGTCCCCTGGCAATGAGCTCCAAGACCTCCTGTTCGCGCTTGGTCAACTGCATGTAGGCCTGCATGCTCTCATGAATATCTTCGCGGTATTCATGCATCAGCCTCGCCGCCACTTTAGGGTCCAGCACAGCCTCTCCGCGTGCAGCAGCGCGGATGGTATCTGCCAATTCTTCCGGGTCAATATTTTTGAGTACGTAGGAAAGCGCTCCGGCTTTGATAGCGGGAAAAATGTTCGTATCTTCGTGGAAAGAGGTTAAAATGACAACTTTGGAGCGCGGGCTGACCTGCCGTACGCGCCAGGTGGCTTCCACGCCGTCCATGCCGGGCATGATCAGGTCCATCAGAACGACATCCGGTGCCAGATGTTCCGCTAACTCTACTGCCGCGCTGCCCGATTCTGCCTGACCGATCACCTCAATATCTTCTACTGTATCCAGATAGGCACAGATGCCATCGCGTACAATGTGATGGTCATCCACAATCAATAAGGTAATCGCCTCAACATGATTTTTCATCGCCGCCTCCCGCGTTAGATTTTTCATAGGGGAATTTCAGTGTGATGGTTGTTCCGCTTCTGCTTGAATCCACTTCCATTTCGCCCCCGTTTTCCGCCACACGTTCAGACATCGAGCGCAAACCCAATCCTTTCTTCACGGTGTCTGGATCGTATCCGATGCCGTTATCGCTGACCTGCAGTTTTAAGAATTCGGTTGCGTACTCCAGCATCACGCTGGTCGCTGTGGCTTTGCTATGCCGCGCAATGTTTGCTAGCGCTTCCTGAATGATTCGAAAGATGGATTGCTCGGTCTCCTGGGCAAGTTCTTTTTTCCTTCCCTGCGTTCGGTAAACCACCGAAATACCGCTATTCTTCTCCCAAACATGAATGTATTCCTGCAGAGCCATTTCCAGCACCTGCTGTTCCAATTGGGCAGGCATCAGAGTGTAGATCAATGCACTCAGCTCGTTGCGTGCCTGTTTAACGATATCCGCTGTTATTTCCAATTGATCAGCGGCTTTTTTCGGATTCGTCCGCATGAAAGTTTTGATCGCTCCCAGATTCATGGAAATGGAGAAAATCTGCTGTTTTACACTGTCATGCAGATCGCGGGCAAAGCGGTTGCGTTCCTCCAGCACTGCCAATTGTTTCTCACTCTCAATCAATTCCGCTAAGCGCGCCACCATTTGGTTCATCGCCAGCGACAATTCTCCGATCTCATCTCCCTCGCGTATGTTGTCAATCCTGGAGAAGTCCCCTCTGCCCCAGCGCGACGTAAATTCAATCAGGTTTTTTATGCGGCTGGTGAAGCTGCTAGCTAACAGACTGCCAAACACAAAACCCACCACAATGGATGTGAACAGGAAGACCGGCAGATCCGGCAGAAAACCCTCAAAAGCAGCCAGGAATTCTTCTTCCAAGGTGGGTGCTACGATGCGCATAAAGATAATCGCACGCATTTGCCCAGCTCGGTACACAGGAAATGAAAATGAAGCGTATTGGCCGGAATCGGTCGAATAGACCAAAGAAGTCGTGGTGCCCTGTATGATCTCACGCAGGTTTTCGCTTTCGCTCTGGTCAAGATAATCCAACAAATTTTCACCAGACGGAAATTCCATTCCGCCATCTGCAGCCAAAATCCACCCCTGCGGATCGCTAACCACCAGTCGGCTTTTTTCTTGGCTGTAGGGGACAGGTTTTGATTGAAACAGGTTTATCCTGATGCTAAGGTCAGTTTGTTCGGGTCGGGGATTAGCTGATATCTGGGGCGGAGGTTGAGCACGTGTCAAGGGTTTGTTGCTCTGGACCCAATCGCGGATTGCTTCTAAATCATAGGGGGAATCTAGCGCTGCACCCAAATTCCGGCTGGATTCTGCCAATGAACGGGCAATGCTATTGATAAAAAAAGGATTGGAAAATGAATCGCGATTATTTGAAATCAACACCAGCAATTCAACCAGAAATAACATGACCAACGTCGCGGCCATATAGGTGAAAGTCAGGCGCCACTGGATTTTTTTGAATCTTCGGAAAAACTCTTTCATTCAATTCGTTCTACCATACTCTCCGATAGTACTATACACGTTTTATCCTTGCGGCACAATCCGACCCAAGAAGGATATCCCCTCCTTCCAGAGTCCTTGAACCTGATGGAATTTCTTTGATTTATCGATTGACAAAATCGCGAAAAGGGTTATACTGTGGTATAGTGGTTCGACCTTTATACCACTTATGTGTACACAAATGGTTCAAGGAAATAAAAAGTGAATGGAGAGTGAAATGAGAAATAAAACCTTAGTCTTCTTGCTGCTCGGTGCCTGGGTGTTGGCTTCCTGCAACAGCCTACCGCAAATCAACCTGGGCGGCAGCGCTGTCAGCCCGGCCGAAACCATGGAATTGCAGGAGATCCAACCCGAACCGACTGAAGCCAGCCTGCCCGAAAGCGGTGCTGTTTTCCGCGATGAATTCGACCAAGATATTAACCAAAATTGGGGGCTGAAAGTCGTCTCCGGCTTGGAAAAACAAATGCTCTGGTCGCAGGTCAACGGCAAGCTGCGCCTGCAGACTTTACCGCCCAATGACACCAACTTCATCTTTCTCAACAAGAAAAATACCTACCAAGATGTCATCGTTACGGCGGAAGTGGAAAACTTCGGTCCGCTGGACAATGCTTTTTCATTGATTTGCCGCGCCTCCGAGCATGGTTGGTACGAATTCAGGATCAGCCCCAGTGGCTATTATGAACTGCTGCGCTTCGACCAGTACCTGCAGGACGAAGGCAAGAATGCATACAGCAATTTTCTGGAAAAACGCGTAGGCAGCACAAAGATCGTGGGAGCATTGAACAAGAACGTATTTTCATTATCCTGCGTCGGGGATGTGATCTCGGGTTTTGTCAACGGCGAACAGCTTTATTGGGAAAAACGCCCGCTGGCTATCGAAGATGACACCTACGGCGAAGGCACCATCGGTTTTGGACTCGTTGGCTATGGCGATTCCTTGGACGTCACCTTTAACTGGATCGAGGTTCAAAAACCCTGATCTGCCAAGTTCTCCGAAACGAGGAAGGTTGACCTCACCTTCCTCGTTTCATTTAACCTTGTTGAACGGGTGGAATTCGTTATAATCAAACAGATGTTCGAGACTTACCGGGGATTGCGCGATGCCATTAAACCAGCTTGATCTGCAGCCTCAGATCAGGCAATTTGCCCAGAACGCCAACCGTGTGCAAACTCACCTGGAACAGAAACTAAAGAAGGCGCTTGAGCAGCTATCTGCCTGTGCCGGGCAGCCGCATGAAAACTGGCTGAGCAAAATTCAATCCTCTGCTCAGCGCTGCGCTCTGCCCAGCCGTGAAGCGATCCACCTGCCCATCAGCGCATCTGAGCAGACCTGCTCCTATTACCTTCTGGCGGCGGATGGCTCGCAGATTATCCCAAGCGGTCACGAAGCCGTTCCGTTGGCTCTGGTCAATTCCAGCCGCGTCTGTCTGGAGCCTTTCAGCGGCCAAGCTCCGCGTGTTCTCGTCCGTTCAACGCTTCTTGATGATCATGAATCTGGCATGGAATACACCCAGTTGAGCGAGGATCTCATCAACCTTGAGAGGGATATCGCTGAATTGCGGATTCTGGCCGATTGGCAGCCGGAGAAACAGTGTCCGATTATCGCGCTGCGCGATGGACCGTTGGAGCTTTATCATGAACCTCATCGCGGAGACCACTTTGAAAAAGCCTTCCAGGAATATTTGCAGCTGCTGCAAGATTTATCTCAGCGAGAATTCATTCTGGCAGGCTACATTGACCGCTCACGCGCTTCATTGATTACTACGATGCTGAATCTGTATGCCGCCATTTCCTCTGGTGCATCAATCGAAAGTCAGAAACCGGAACTGCCTGATAAAGAACTAATGGCTGCTTTGCTGCCGCCCGGGCAGCGATCAGCCGTTTTTCAGCTGCAATCCAGCGCCAGCCAGCATTACAGTGGGAGTGCAGCTATTTACTTCTTTTACCTTAATATAGCCAAGTCAGATCAAGCGTACGTCATCCGCGTGGAGGTACCCGCTTGGGTAGCGGAGAACTCCACCAGCCTTGCTTTGCTGCAGCGGGCATTGTTGGACCAGTGCCAGATCATGGGCGCCCAACCTTACCCTTATATTCTGCATCGCGCCCACGAAGAAGCCGTGGTGCACTTCAATGAAAAAGAGCAACTGCAGAATATGCTGGCGCAGGAACTCCAGCGCCAGGGGCTCGGCATTCGCCGGTTTTCCAGCAAATTGTCAGCGAAAAGTCTGCAAAATCGCACAAGGATGTGAATATGGAAAAAATCTTCATTGGTCGTCTGCTGCGTGCCAGCACGCGCGCCTGCGTGGTTGGCTGTCCAATCGGTCAGGAAATTCCACCCTTTGGTGCATTGGTTATGGTACCGCTGAATGAGCATGACTGTGTTTACGGTTTGATCAGCGAAATCCGCATTGATGATGATGGGTTGGTGCGCCAGTTGGTGGCGGCCGACCATGTCTCAGAAACAATCATCCAGGATAACCGCCTGAATCGCATTGTACCGCTGGAGATGAGCGTGTTGTTCGTCGGTTATCAAAGCGCCCGCCGCATTTCCAGTTTGCTGCCCCCGCGGCCGCCTCTTTCGCTGGACGCCATGTTCGCCTGCAGCCCGCCCGAGATCCGTTCATTCACTGCTGCGCAAGGCTTTCACTACCTGCGCCACATTCTGCAAGCGCAGGACCTGCCTTGGGCAGACCTCTTGGCCGCCCACTTGTTGCAGGCAGCAGGTGCGCAAGAAGAAACCGCCCGCTTTGAATGGGTCGCAGCCGCCCAGAAAGAAATCATCCGCCAATTGCAGGATGATGCTGCCCGCCTGATGGCAGCCCTGCGGGCAATCTCCGAAGTCAACGCGTCTGACAAGAAAATAATTTTTAAAGAAAAGTAAAGAGGAAGGACATTATGGTTGAGAAGCAAATGCATCAGCAAGTGATTGGCATGGTCACTGGCGGAGGGTTGAAAGAAAATTTGCATATCCGCCTGAGCGTCCCTCCCCAGCAGGTTCAAGAGGGCAGCTTTATCGTGATCGAAAATCAGGATTGGCTGTACTACGGCATTGCCACCGATCTTCAATTGAGCTCCATTGACCCGCGCTATGCATTGCAGCCCAGCCGGAATCTGCTGCCCGGCGATCTGGCCGGACTGCTTGACGAACAAATGCTGTATACCAACTTGGTCATTCTGCCGGTTCTCATGCTGGAGCGCGGCCCGCAGCTGGATTCTCCGCAATATGCTGCCTGGCGCGCGGTCATTGATAGCGGTGAAAGAGAGGCACCGCGCCCGATGCCCATCAAATCCATCCCAGCCCACCATGCCCTGGCGCGTTTGGCGGGAGCGGGGGACGTGGCAGAGATCTTCGGCAAGCCTGAACAGGAGGGGAATTTCGTGATCGGCTTCACGCGTGAACAGGATCACCCGGTTTGTCTCCACCTAGATCGGTTGATCCAACGCTCTTCCGGCATCTTCGGCGCCACAGGCTCAGGCAAGTCATTTCTCACGCGCATGCTGCTGGCAGGTTTGATCCAGCACAACCGCACCTCGGTACTGGTTTATGACATGCACAATGAATACGGTCTGGATGATACCGCCTCAGATACCGGCATTAACGTGCGCGGCCTGCGCAGCGGATTTGGCGCCAGCAAAGTGCAGATCGTCGGCTTGGGTGCCACCGCCACCATCCGCAGCTGTGCCCCCGATTTCAACCTGGTGCTTGGGTATGCCGATATCCTTCCCCAGGATGTAGAGTTGTTGTCCCGCGCGTTGAATTTAAAAGAGACCACGGCGACTGTCTTGGAGGCACTGGCTCAGCGCTTCGGTTCCAGTGGCTGGTTTGGAGCCTTCAAGCGCATGCGCCGCGGTGCCATGATCGAGGAGGACGGCAAGAAGGTCAATGCGCCCGACAGCGTAGCTTTCTGGGCCAATCAGGACGGCGTAAATGTCATGGCGGCTGAGGGATTGCGTGATAAACTGCGGCTTCTATTCAACCGCTCCTATATCATTGAAAACCCTCCCGCCGATAGCATCCGCGCCGTTGTGGATGCTCTCAAAGCCGGTAAGCATATCGTGCTCTCTTTCGGGGAATTTGAATCGGATTTGGATTATTTACTGGTCTCCAACCTGCTCACCCGCCGTATCCGTGAGGAATGGGAGCGCATGACCAATGCCTTCCGCGCCCAGAACGCTCCCGAACCGCGTCCCTTATTGATCGTGCTAGAAGAAGCTCATAAGCTGCTCAATCGCGATATGGCTTCGCAGACCACCTTCAGCACCATCGCGCGCGAGATGCGCAAATACTATGTAACCCTGCTTGTTATTGATCAGCGCCCTTCGCAGATTTATGACGAGGTCATGTCGCAGCTGGGAACGCGTATCTGCGGTTGGCTGGGGGATGAAGATGACATCCAGTCTGCGCTGGCAGGCCTGGCTGGCCGCGACGCCTTGCGCGGCATGCTTTCACGCCTGCAGCCTAAAGAAGAGGCGCTGCTGCTGGGCTGGGGCGTGCCCATGCCCATCTTGGTGCGCTCGCGCCGTTACGATGATCAGTTCTGGCAGACCCTCAAGCATGGACAAAAATCTCCCGCCGACCCACAGCGCGTGATAAAAAACCTTTACCCTGACTAGAGCGGCATCATCCACGTCATCAGCAGGCTGATCAGAACCCCTAGAGCCACTCCCGTGATCACCTCAAAAGGGCTATGCCCGAGCATTTCTTTGAGTTCTTTTTCTGGCAATTGGCCGCTTTCAAAGAACGTCTTCATGATCTGATTGATGCGTTCCGCATGCATGCCTGCCTGGCGCCGCACACCGGCTGCATCGTACACCACGATCATAGCGATGGCCGCCGCCAGCGCGAACAGGGGCGAATCAAAGCCCTCCTGCAGGCCGATGGTTAAAGAAACCGCAGTGACTAGCGAGGAATGTGAACTGGGCAGCCCGCCCGCGCTGAAAATGATGCCCCAGTTCCAGCGTTTGTTGAGAAGATAGTCCAATGGAAATTTCAGAAACTGCCCAATCACCCAAGCCAGTACCGCGGATACCAGCACGCGATTGTGAATCAAATCCGAGAACATTCCCGTTCACTCCCCCTTTTCTTCGTCGGTTTCTTCTTCCAGCATGCGCACCCGTAATTCTGCCTGATTGAGCAGATTCTGGCAGTGCTGCAGCAGTTCTCTGCCGCGTTCAAACAAGCGCATGCTCTCATCTAAACCCTGCGGCTCATTTTCTAATACTGTTAAGATCTCTTCTAGCTCCTGCAAGGCTGTCTCGTAAGACAACTGCCCGGTTAGTTTCGACGCTTTAGCTGTTTTTATCATTATCCTTCTCGAACTCTTTGGTGTTTTGCGCGATCTCGTTCACATTGGCCGTTAATTCGCCATCTTTCATCTGCACCGCTATAGCTTGCCCTAATTTTACCTGTTTGACTGCCGTTAGAATAGTACCTTGCATATCTTTTACCAGGGCATACCCGCGCTGGAGTATACGTCTCACGTCCAGGCCTTGCAAGCGTTGCTGCAGCGCTGCCAGCAGCGCGCGCTGCTGCGTGAAATAGTGGGCTGCCTGCAGGGATATGCGTTGGCTGAGCTGATCCTGAAATTGCATGGCTTGGCGGATGCTCCACTTGGGCGACTGGCGCTCCAGGCGATAGGAGTAATGAACCAGATCAGCCGAGCGTTCCTCCAGGAAGGCGTTCAGGCTTTGCCTCAGGCGCTGGTCGTACATCGTTAATGCGCTGGATAATTCCTGTATATCCGGCACGACCGCCACAGCTGCCGCGGTGGGTGTGGGGGCGCGCAGGTCTGCTGCAAAGTCGGTCAAGGTGAAATCGGTTTCATGCCCCACACCGCTGACGATTGGAGTAGCCGAATCGGCCACAGCACGCACGACGCGCTCATCATTGAACGCCCATAGGTCTTCCAAAGAGCCTCCCCCGCGTGCCACGATAATCACGTCCGGGTGGATTTTGCGGTTTAACATACGGATTGCCCGCGCAATCTGCTGCGGGGCTTCCGCTCCCTGAACAGTTGCGGGCGCCACCACCACTTCTACCAGAGGACAGCGCGTGCGCAGTGTGTTGAGCATATCCTGCAGTGCCGCGCCGCTGGGAGAGGTTACAATGCCGATCTGGCCCGGCAGACTTGGCAGCTCCCGCTTGCGTTCGACTGCAAACAAACCCTCTGCTTCTAAGACGGCCTTTAAACGCATGAATTCCTGAAAGAGCAGCCCTTCGCCTGCCGCGCGCAGGCTGTCCACATAAAGCTGATACTGCCCTCCCTGTTCATAGACAGAAATGGAGCCATGCGCTTCCACCGCCATGCCGTCCCGCAACGCGCCTTTTAAGCGCCAGGCTTGCTCGCGCCAGATGATGCAGCGCAGCGCCGCATTGATGTCTTTCAATGTGAAATATACATGCCCGGATTTCGGCTGCGATAGGTTTGAAATTTCTCCCGCCACCCAGATATCCGCCAGATTTTCATTGCTCTCCAATACAGCGCGGATATAAGCGGTCAAATCCGACACGCTATAGACGTTCATCAGCAGCCCATGCATACGGTTAGCATAACCGCACTACCGATGTATGTCAATTGATTAAGGGATATGCGTTAGAATTGGGGCTGAAAATTGATTTCGAGGAGTACTCATGGAACACATTTGGTCGCCTTGGCGCATGCAATATATGCGCGACCCCCACGCCCCGCAGGGTTGCATTTTCTGCAACGCGGTCAAACAGCAGGATGACAAAAGCAGCCTGATCGTGGCGCGTGGCGAGCGCGCTTTTGTGATCCTAAACCGCTATCCATATACCAGCGGGCACGTAATGGTGGTGCCTTACCAGCACGTAGGCACTCTGGCGCAACTGGAGGAAGCTACTCTCTCGGAATTAATGGGGTTGATCAACCAATCCATTCGCACGATCAACGATGTGTATCATCCTGAAGGCTACAATGTAGGCGCCAACCTGGGTGCCGTGGCGGGCGCGGGCATTGCCCAGCACGTGCATTTCCACGTTGTGCCACGTTGGGGAGGCGATACCAACTTCATGACCACCGTGGGAGAGGCGCGCGTGCTGCCCGAGGAGTTGTGTGATACTCTGCGGCATCTTAAGCATGCCTGGTCTTCCCCCTCAAAATAGCATGCATCCTTGTGGGAAAATTATGCCTGATTTTATCCAGGAAAGGTCTATATGGTGAATACCTCAAGATGAGCCGCTCTGCTTCCTTCCTGATGAATATGGCTGCCTGGGCTGCGCGCGCGCTGCCAGCGCCTCTGAAACAATCCCTCTATAAAATACCTGCTGTAGCACGCCTGCTGCGCAGGTCATTGAACAAAGCTGTTCCACAGGGGATCGTTGAAACTGAAATTGCCGGCGGCATGCTGGCGGGCATGCACATGGTGCTTGATCTGCATTCTGAAAAGGATTACTGGCTGGGGACTTACGAATCCGATCTACAGGCTGCTGCTGTTCATTTTATTCTGCCCGGCATGTGCGTGTATGACCTGGGCGCCAACATCGGTTACATCAGCCTGCTGGCAGCTCGCCTGAATGGACCGGCAGGGCTGGTGATTGCCTTCGAAGCGCTGCCCAATAACATTGAACGCCTGCAACGCAACATTGCCCTCAACCGCCTACAGCAGCGCATCCTTGTCAAAGCTTGCGCGGTGACAGCTGTCAGCGGAAAGGCTGAGTTCCTTCTGCACCCTTCCGGCGCGATGGGCAAACTGCAGGGTTCGGCCGGGCGGGACGAGACCTACCAACAAACCCTGCCGGTGCAGGGCTTGGCATTGGACGATTTCACCTTCACAGCTGGCAATCCCAAGCCGGGCTTAGTCAAAATGGATATTGAAGGTGGAGAAGGCTTGGCTTTATTGGGCATGCCGCGTCTGCTAGTAGAGGTGCAGCCGGTCTTTTTAATTGAACTACACGGCGAACAAGCCGCGTGCCAGGTTTGGCAGCAGCTGCGCGTGCATGGTTATTCCCTGCATCGCATGCAGCGCGGGTACGCCCCCATTCAATCCCTGCAGGAGCTGGATTGGAAAGCCTATGTGGTTGCTCTGCCGCAATCATACAAGGTCGATTAAACACAAAAACCGGCTGCCCCCTGGCCGGTTCTCATGCATTGGCGAGCGCAGCGCTCTATTGCTCTTCAGGCACAATCAGCATCATGACCAGGTAAGCCCAAAAGGTTGCGCCGCCGGCAAATAAACCCAGCACGAACAGCAGACGCACAATGGTCGGGTCAATGTCCACGTATTCCGCTAAGCCAGCACAAACGCCGGCGATCATCCGGTCATCTTTCGAGCGATACAGTCGTTTCATATCGTTGTTCGTCATCTCGTTTTCTCCTATCGTGTAATTCTATCCCATATACGCAGGCCAGTCTTTAGGGTTGCGCTTATCAGTTAGAACAAAATTTTTAATTAAGACTAATCCACTCGAATTTGGACAGAATGCTATAATGGTGAAAATGACCCATTATCCTATTTGGAGGAATCTATGAAAGGCAACGAAAAACTTCTACTAAAACTGAACGACCTTCTTTCAGACGAGTTGACCGCCGTCAACCAGTATATGGTGCATGCTGAGATGGACGATGACTGGTCCTATACTCGCCTAGCCGAGGCGGTTGAAAAACGCGCCATTGATGAGATGAAGCATGCCGAAAAACTGATCGGTCGCATCCTCTTCCTGGAAGGCACTCCTGTGGTCAGCAATTACAAGCAAATCCTCATTGGCGAAACCGTTGAAAAACAGTTAGACAATGACCACAAATCCGAACTGGAAGCCATCCAGGCTTACAACGATGGCATCAAGCTGGCCTGCAGCGTCAATGACCACGGCAGCGAACAATTATTGAAAAGCATCCTCAACGACGAGGAGGACCACCTGGACTGGCTGGAAACTCAGATTGAACAAATCAGACAGATCGGCATCCAGATCTACCTAGCCGAACAGGTCAAAGAAGAAGAGTAAAATCTATAAAGAGAATCCTAATAAATCCAGGATTCTCTTTATAGAATATCTAAAATACTATGGATTGGAATATTGTTATACCACTCATTGTAAGTCTTATTATTTTTATTTTAACAAATAAGAATTCGAGAGATATTGAAATTTTAAAATCTGAATTAAATGTTAATGTCTTAAAAAAAAGAGAGTACCAGCAGAGGATCTTTTTAATTTATACTGATCTTTGGAAGAATATTCAAACAACTCTTGATATCTTTCTTGTTTATACTCAACCGCTACAAGAGTATCCCGACTTAGAGCATATGACAATTGGCGAAGTGGAGGATTTTTTAAATGATTCAGATTTAAGCAAGAGTCATAAAACAATAATCTTAAAAAGCTCAAACAAAAACAAAGAATATCAGAGAATCATATTTTGGTATCGTTTATCAATCCTTAAAAAATCATATAATGATCTTTATAGTAGCTTCGTTATAAATAAGATTTTTTTCAGTGAGGATCTTAAGAAAAATCTTGATTCTTTAATAATTCTATTTCATAAAGCTTTGATAAATATTGAGACTGGGTGGGAAACAAGAGATTTTCATGAAAAAGACATGGGGTATAAGCTAATTCGCGAGGCATATACTAGTATTGATAAGGAAGCAAAACATATAATTGATAAAATTGAAAATCTGATTGAAAAAGATCTAAGATAATCTTTCGTTGCCCAAGAAGAAAGTTAAGCATTTTTATTGTTGTAGCAATTCTTTCAGCACCTCTTTAGCAAGCTTGGCATCTGCTTTGCCGCGCATTTCGCGCATCACCTGGCCGATGAACCAGCCCATCAGGCTTTCTTTCCCGCCGCGGTAAGCGGCCGCTTCATTCGGGCTGCCTTTAATGACCTTCTGGCAGGCCTTCCGGATAGCCGCGTCATCGCGCACCTGCGCCAGACCCTGCTCCTCAACCAGTTGGGCGGGCGCTGTGCCGCTCGCCTGCACCTGCGCCAGCAGGGCTTTGCCTGTAGTGATATTGATCAGGCCTTCATCCACCAGCCTAAGCAGGTCTGCCAGGTAATCAGGGGTCAGTTTCAGATCAGCAATATCCAGCTGCTGTTCATTGAGCATGCGCAGCACGTCATTCATCAGCCAATTGGATATCTTCTTGGCGTCGCCCCAATAGGTCTTCGCCGCCGCTTCGAAATACAGCGCCAGCCCGCGTTCCTGCGTGAGGATATCGGCGTCATATTCCGGCAGTCCGTACTGCTGCATGAAACGCTGGCGGCATTCCAGCGGCCGTTCCGGGAAATCCTTCAGGATCGAAGCCTTCCACTGCGGGCTGACCTCCAGCGGCAGCAGGTCCGGCTCGCGGAAGTAACGGTAATCGGCTTCGGTCTCCTTGGAGCGCATCTTGCGCAGCACACCCGCGTCCTGGTCCCATTCCAGCGTCCAGGCTTTGATGGTGTTGCCCGCTTCCACTTCCTTGATCTGGCGCTCGATTTCTTTGCGGATAGCATCCCGCAGGGCTTCGATCGAGTTTACATTCTTAATCTCGGTTTTTTCGTTCAATACGG
>ENA-ORXD01001527-ORXD01001527.1-sediment-metagenome-genome-assembly--contig:-NODE-1527-length-18640-cov-4.169261_pt1 | contig 18640 bp, 17 predicted proteins | sample MGYA00237862_ERZ511471 | MGnify/ENA metagenome assembly ERZ511471
GGGAGACAGGGCGTTTGCGGCCGGTTCCGACATCACGGAGATGCGGCGGTACTCGGTCCTGGAAGCCAGGGAATTCGCCGGAGCGGCCAATCGCACGCAGGAGAAAATCGAGACATTCGAGAAACCGGTGATTGCGGCGATCAACGGTTTCGCTCTTGGAGGCGGCTGTGAACTGGCGATGGCATGCGATATACGGATCGCCTCCGACAACGCAAAGTTCGGTCAACCGGAAATCAATCTGGGGCTCATCCCGGGAGCCGGCGGCACACAGAGGCTGGCCAGGCTGATCGGATTGGGCAGGGCCAAGGAGCTGGTCTACTCGGGAAAAATCATCGATGCCGCCCGCGCGTATGAATGGGGTCTGGTGAACAGGGTTGTGCCGCAGGCCGAACTGATCGGAGAGGCGATGAAACTGGCATCGGTGATCGCCGGCAAGTCTCTTCCCATCCTGGCCCTGGCCAAGGAGGCGTTCAACAACGGCTTCAATCTCGATCTGGACAGGGCGTTGCGGCTTGAGATCGGCTGTTTCGCCGCCTGCTTCGGGACGGAGGACCACCGCGAGGGGATGCTGGCTTTTGCCGAGAAGAGAAAACCCGCATTCAAGGACAGATAGAAGAGAAAGAAAGGGAGTCACGCTTATGGAATTGAACAGCATAGGGGTCATCGGGGCCGGCGCCATGGGCAGCGGCATCGCTCAGGTCAGTGCTGCGGCGGGTTATAACGTGACATTGCAGGATGTCAGCGGCGACGCCCTTGAGAGGGCCGGGGCATCCATCAGGAAGAGTCTGGGCAGGCTGGCCGGCAAGGGGAAGCTGACGGAAGCGGAAATGGAGGCCGCCCTGGGCCGTATCCGGTTCACCACCGCCCTGGAAAGCGCCTGCACCGATGCGGACCTCGTGGTCGAGGCCGTGTTCGAGAACCTCGACCTCAAGCACGACATATTCGGAAAGCTGGACAGGCTGTGCAGGAAGGAGGCCGTCCTGGGCACGAACACCTCCACGATTTCCATCACGGAAATCGCCAGCGTCACCGGACGCGGGGATAAAATCATCGGCATCCATTTCATGAATCCCGTGCCGCTCATGAAAGGCGTCGAGGTGATCCGCGGGGAACTGACGGCGGATGCCACAGCGGAAACCGCCGTGGCATTCGTAAGGAGATTGGGGAAGGAACCCATCATGGCCGTCGACTACGCGGGCTTCATCGCCAGCAGGCTCGTCGACGTTCTGTTCAACGAGGTCATGAAATTGATCCAGGAAGGAAACAAACCGGAGGAAATCGACAAGATCTGCACGCTGTGCCTGGGGCATCCCATGGGGCCGTGCCGGCTTCTGGACCTCGCCGGCGCCGATATCGCCATGCACGGAATGGAAACGATGGCCCGCGATTTCGGCGACGCCTATAAACCGCACCCCCTGTTGAAAAGGCGGGTGTTGGCCGGCCTGCTCGGGCAAAAGACCGGCCGGGGGTTTTATACCTATTAGCCCTTGCCGAAGCAGGCCTTTGGGAAGGTTTCGTGTCGTTCCGCTTCCCGAACACCGGCGATTTCCCGTTGTGGAAATCGGAACGGCGCCGGAGACAAGACGAAAGGAGTCGAAGGGATGGGTTTCAGGAAAAGCAAGGACGATCTTGTTTGTGTCAGCGCGGTGAGGACGCCGTTCGGCCGTTTCGGCGGCTCGCTGAGGGATATCGACATCTACGATCTGGGGGCCGTTGCCATGAGGAACTGCATGGAGCGGATCAGGCTGGCGCCCGGGTGCATCGACGAGGTCTGGTGGGGCAGCGGCGACACGAGCAACACGAAGGATCCGTACACCCCCGTGGTGGCCCGGCAGACCATGCTCAAGGCCGGGATTCCCCCCGAGAAACCGTCGGTGGCGTTCGATCAGGCATGCATTTCCGCGATGGGCGCCGCCCTGTACGGCACCAGGAGCATTCGACTCGGGGAAGCCGAAATCGTGTTGACCGGCGGCTCGACGAGCTTCAGCACCATCCCGTTCCTGCTGCGCAACCTGAGATGGGAAGGCCGTCGTCACAGCTCCTTCCTCGTGGAGGACCCGATCATTCCCCTGGGGTACAAGGACTACGCGCCGGTTGCCGTCGACGCGGGAAACGTCGCCGTCGAATACGGCGTCTCCAGGGAGGAACAGGACGCCTTCGCCCTGGCCAGTCACGTTCATTACGGAGCGGCGTGGCGGCGCGGTTTCTTCAAACATGAAATGGAACCTTTCGAAATCGTGCAGAAAGGAAAGAAGGGAAACGGGATTTCCACAAAGATCCTGGATATCGACGAGCAGTATCGGGCCGACATCACGCTGGAAGCCCTTGCCGGTCTGAAACCCGTTTTCGGAAATCCCACCTGCACCGCCGGCAATGCCCCGGGGATGAACGACGGCGCCACCGCGCAGATCTTCATGAAACGGGAAAAAGCGGAGAAAATGAACCTCGAGCCGATCTATACGATCGTGCGCATGGCGTCGATAGCGCTTCAGCCGAGGATCATGCCCGTTTCGCCCGGTTTCGCGCTCAAAAAATGCCTGAACGAACTGAAAATGAACGTCGGAGACATGAAATTCATCGAGATCAACGAAGCCTTCGCCTGTGTGCCCCTTGTTTCGACGAAGCTCCTGTCCAACGAGAGATTCATGTCCGCGGGCTATGGGGAGATGGTGCGGGAGGCGTCGGAAAAGCCCATTCTGGACTGCGACGAGAAAACCTATCGGGACTTGAAACAAAGATTGAACGTCAACGGCAGCGCCATCGCCACCGGCCACCCCAACACGGCGACCGGGGCGCGCCTGATGATGACCGCGGCGTACAATCTGAAGGAACATGGCGGCGGTTATGCGGCCTGCGCCATTTGCGGGGGATTGACCCAGGGTGCGGGCTCCGTCATCTGGGTCGAGTGAGGGCCCGTTCAACTCATTTTTTTCACGGAGGTAGTCGGAATGCAGTCGTCCAAGGTAATGACATCGAAGGAAGCGGTATCGAAATTCATACAAGACGGCATGACGGTGTTCGTGGGCGGATTTTTTCATGCGATTTCCTATGGAATCACTCACGAAATCATCAGGCAGGGAAAGAAGCATCTGACCATCTGCCAGTCCAGTTTCAACGAGCATGCCGACCAGTTGATCGGTTCCGGCTGCGTGGATCGGGTAATCTCGTCTTACGTCGGGATGGAGATCTTCGGATATCTGTCCTGCTGGCGGAGGGCCATGGAAAAGGGCATTCCCCATCCGATCGAGGTGGAGGATTACTCCAACTTCTCCATGACCGCCCGTTTCCTGGCCGGTGCTCTGGGCATTCCATACATACCCGTCAACTCCCTGAAGGGAACGGACATGATGACCCATTCCCGGTGGATGGGCGAAAACAAGGTCAAGCTGATGGAAGATCCGTTCGGATCGGGGGCCAGTCACGCGCTCGTTCCCGCCCTGAAGCCGGAGGTCGGTTATTTCCACGCCCAGCGGGCCGATCGTGAGGGCAACGTGCAGATGTGGGGCATCCTGGGGGACGCCCCCTGGAGCCTCAGGGCCTGCGAGAAGGTGATCGTCTCCGTCGAGGAAGTCGTCAGCCGGGAGGATATCGGAAAGGACCCGAACAGAACGATTCTTCCGGCCTACAAGGTCGTTGCGGTCGTCGAGGAACCCTTCGGCGCCCATCCCAAGAATACACAGGGGTACTACGACGTGGACAGGGATTTTATCTACGAATACGTCAGGGCCTCGAAAAATCCGGACACATGGAAGGCGTTCATGGACGAGTGGGTCTACGGGGTTTCCGACCGGGTGGAATACATCGAGAAGTACATCCGGAAATTCGGCTACAGGCGCTTCGCGAAATTGAAAGCGCGGAACATGCGGTCGGAATCCGTCAACTACGGCTATTGAGGAGGAGATGTCGATGAACGATATGGATTTTACGCTTCAGGAACTGATGGTGGTTGCGTCGTCGAGGGAAATCAAGGACGGCGAGAAGGTGATCGTCGGGACGGGGCTGCCGCTGCTGGGAGCGATGCTGGCCCAGAAGACCCACGCGCCCGATATGGTCATGATTTACGAGTCGGGAACCATCGAGGCCAGACCTCTGATCATGCCGCTTTCCGTTGCGGATTCCCGGCTGATCCCGGGCGCGGCCATGCAGGGCGGATTGATCGAGGGGCTGGGCATGGTGCACGCCGGCGACGTGGACGTGGGATTCCTCGGAGGGGCTCAGGTGGACAAGTACGGGAATCTCAATTCCCATTGCATCGGGGACTTCGATCATCCCTCCGTCCGGTTTGCGGGCAGCGGCGGCGCCAATGACATCGCCAGCGGATGCAAACGGACCGTGATCATCATGCCCCATCTGAAGGAAAAGTTTGTGGAGAAGGTCGATTTCCTGACGACTCCCGGATACCTTTCGGGAATGGATTCGCGGGAAAAGCTTCGTTTCCCCGGAAAGGGACCCGCCGTCCTGGTATCGACCCTCGGAATCTTCCGTTTTCACAAGGTCACCAAGGAAATGTATCTCGAGTCGTATCATCCCGGTGTGACCGTGGAGAAAATCAAGGAAAACACCGGGTGGGATCTGAAGGTCGCCGGCGACGTGAAGGAAACGGAACATCCGACGGCCGAGGAAATCAGGATCGTCAGGGATCTCGATCCGACGGGGATGTTTCTCAAGAAGAAATAGGTCCGGGCGCGCAGCAGGCGCGCCCGCGGTCCCCCGCCGCCGGACGGGGCGGAAGACGCCATGGAACCGAAAAGGCCTCCCCCGGGAGGCCTTTTTCATTGTGCAAACCCGGTCCGCCGGCGGATGATGAAACCCCTGGCGGAACAGATGGTTTTCCGCCTTCCGCCAGAAACGGAAACGGCGGTCGACTCCCTTCGGCAGACATACAACAATCTCTGCGTCTTCCTTTTTTTTCAGGACGGCTATCTTTCGGTGCACGGTGGATTTCAAACGGGAACCATGATAGGAGTCATATCGTGTGAAATGCAGTTGAATCATGACATTCCTCCCACATTGAGCATCGCGGGAAGGCTGGTTCCTCATCAGCGGGCGGTCGTCGGTGTCTGACCGGATTTGCTTTGCTGATCGGGTTCTCTGCTTCAATTGCCTTGATCTTTCATTTTGCGATCCCCCGGAACTTGTTTTTCTCGACTACTTCGTGCCCGCCCGTTCCTCTTTGCCGGGGTTTCCGGTTCTTCTCCGTCGGATGAAGGCTGAGGACCGTCAAATAAGACGTCAGGAGTTACGCAACCATGTCCATGACATCAAACTGGTTTCTCTGGGCGTTACTGTCCGCCGTGTTCGCGGCACTCACGGCCATTTTCGCGAAGATCGGGCTTGAAGGGGTTGATTCCGATCTGGCGACGCTGATTCGTACCGTTGTCATTCTGGCCGTGCTGGCCGCGTTCGTGTATTTCACCGGAAAGTGGAGCAATCCCTTCGAACTTTCCTCGGGAACATTGATTTTCCTGGTCCTTTCCGGGTTGGCGACGGGCGCATCGTGGGTCTGCTACTTTCGGGCCCTGAAGATCGGTGACGCATCAAAGGTCGCCCCCGTGGACAAGTTCAGCCTGTTGCTCGTCGCGGTATTCGCTTTCGTCTTTCTCGGCGAGCGCCCGTCGATCAGGGAATGGACCGGGATTCTCATGATCGGAGCGGGTGTCTTGATTCTCGCACTGAAAAGATGAGCCGGAGGGCAGGGGGATTATAGGAAGCCGGCCGAACGAAATGCCGGCTTTTTTACCGGTGACCGGCGGAAACGCTCGTATCAGGAGATTCCCATAAAATGGAAGCCATATATGTCGAATCCATTCCCCGGATTCAGATCAGGAAGCTTTTGTTGAAATTGGCGGACAGCCGGGTTCTCGTTCTCTTTGTGATGCCCCTTGCCCTTTATATCGCGTTGTCTCATTTCATGCCGCTGATCGAACCCGATGAGAGCCGCTATTTCGAAATATCCGACAACATGGTGGATTCAGGCGATTATGTCATGCCGCGTCTCCATGGTGTCATTTACCTTGAAAAGCCGCCCCTTTCCTATTGGGCCTCCGCGCTCATTTTCAGACTCTTCGGCGAAACGAATTTTACGACGAGGCTTTATGTAGGCCTATGCGCCTGGGCCTGTCTTCTGCTGGTCTATTTCATGGGTTCCTTCCTTCGCGACGGGACCACGGGTCTCTACGCCTCGGGGATGCTCGGTACGTCCCTCTTCTTTTTCATCTTCGGCAACTTCAATATCCTCGACGTCCCGTTGACGTTGTACACGTGTCTGGCCATCTGGGCGGGTTACCGCCACCTCACCGGCGCCGCGGACAAAAGAGCATGGCTTTATCTCCTCTATCTGTCCAGTGCGCTGGCCTTCCTGACCAAGGGATTGATCGGCGTGGTTTTCCCGTTCGCCATTCTCGGGATATGGCTGGTTCTCGGCGGTCAATGGAAAAGATACGCAGCGCTCTTCTCACCGGTGGGAATCGTCCTGTTTGTGGCCGTCACCTCTCCCTGGATCGTGCTCGTGCAGAGGGAACATGAAGATTTCCTGAGGTTTTTTTTCGTTCAGGAACATTTTCTGCGATACACGACGACAATGCACGGGCGTGACAATTCGATATTGCTCTATCTGCCGGTGGTCATCATCGGGTGTCTTCCCTGGACGGCTTTCCTGGTCAGGGCGGCCTGGGAAGTGCGCAAAAACAGGAATTCCGTTCCGGCTCTCCAGGGAAAGGGTTTCCTGTGGACATGGATCGTTTTCATATTCGTGTTCTTTTCGCTGTCCTCCTCGAAGCTGATTCCTTATATCGCCCCGATATTCATCCCCATGTCGGTCCTGATCGGAAGCATGTTGAAAAATTACGAGTTTCTTTCGCCGTTTCCCCGAAAAGGCGCCGGGTCTTCGCTCCTGCAGCTTCCGGTTCGGCTCCAATCCATCTTGTTCATTGCACTGCTTTTGCTGCCGATGTTCTTCCATAACGGATCCCGGCTGGGCGGGGACCTGTCCATCGTGCACTCACGGCAATGGTTGTGGCTGATCATCCTTCCCGTATGCACTCAGGTAATGCTGTCCTTTGTCCCCGATAGGATCGGGAAGAGATGTCGCCGTGGATGGTTCGTTACGATCTACGTTCTCTCCGGACTTTTCCTCATTTCGATACTTCCTTCCGCTTCGGCGTTCCTGACACCCTACAAATCTTCATACCCTGCCTCTCAAGCCATTAACATGCTGGTTCCCGCGGACCGTGAACTGTATCAATACAAGATTTTGCTCTATGGGATCGCCACCTACAATGAAATCAGAACCCCCGTTGTGGATGACTTCGGCGAATTGGGCTACGGCATGAAGTTCCTCCCTCCGGAAGAGCGGAACCATTACTTTCTTTCGGTGGATCAATTCAAGGCACGGGTTGGCGAAGAGGGGATCGTTTACTGCCTCACGGAATATCGGGATCGTTTCGACGAGCTGAAAAGGATGTATCCGAAACTGGAATTGCTCTGGTCGAACGGGGCGTATTACCTGGCGAAGTTGAAGAGCTGATCCGGCGATGCATGCATGCCGCAGGAAATCGCGTGCCCCGGGACGGCTCGCCCCTCGTCCGGGATTTGAAGGTTGAAAAGAGGCGATTCAAGGCGGGACTCGATTTTATCCTTTCGTCTATCTTCGATTTTCAAATATCATTTTAAGTTCGTTGATTATTGAAGCCGTATGATTGTCCATGGAGGATGACGATTCAGACCGTTGTGCCCGGGTTTCCTGATCCTCGGAAAATTTCCTTTCAAGAGCTTCATCCCTGCCTGAAGTGTCATTTTTTGAATCCCTTGACGTCGGCCATGACGCGAGCGGTGTCTTATGAGATTGAGATTCGATAAATGAATAGCCTGTGCTCCAGGTGCTCCCGCTGTCGTCGGATATCCTGTAATTTCCAGTCAAGGAGTTGTCTGCATTGATTGAGAATGTATATAAACTGCGGTAAGGGGACGATGCCGACGTGGAACCGCTCATGATCAGGTATTGCGACAGGGAAGGATACCAGGCGCCTAGGGCCATGGTGGTGGTGGGGTAAATGGATTCGTATCCTTCGTAAAAATAGGTGCCTTCCGAAGTCGTGCTGTCGCTTTTCTTGTTGATCGTGATTCTGTCGGTCCAAGTGGAGATGATGGTATATACGAATTGGAAGTTTCCCAAAATGGCTTCCTCCACCGATGGCGACGATGTTTCCGGCGGGTTCTCCGGTTCCACTGCGCTGATCCCCGCATAGCTTTGCCCCCCGCTCTTCAGGTTATTATACAGGGCGAAGGCCGCCACCCCGTGGCTGGCTGTGATCTGCAAGCTTCCGCTGGAGTACAACCCGGCCCCCACAACCTCGGAAAGAGAATATTTCCCGCTCGCGTTGACCCCGAGAGTGTAATTCTTGCTCGTGACCACCTTTCCGTCGGCCCCCACGAAGGTGAGAGAAACCGTGGTCGCCGAGCCGTTGGGGTTGCAGATGTAGACTACGGTGTCCCAGGTCGCATCCTGGGCAACGTGGGGGATATATAGAGTCTCTGCCAGGTCGGGGATGAAAGTGATGTCGAACATGAGGGCATCCCCGGTACTTTCGGCAACGAATGCCAGCCCAGTGAGGGGCTGATCCGAGGTTACTTTCACCCAGCCTTCCCCGGTTTTCATCATGAAAGCCGCCTGACCCAGGGGAGGAATCGCCTTGCCTTGCGAATCAAGAGCCGAACCGTCCTGTTTGAAACCGGCTATGGTAACGGAGGCACTTTTCGTGGTGCTTCCGTTCTTGAGCGCTACCCCCGTCCAGTAGTCCTTGTTGGACAGGGTGTATGGAAGGTAGTAATCATAGGTTTCCGCCCCCGCGCAACTCCACGATAACAGGCCCTTGTTCGGAAAAAAATCCACCCTGAATGGTATTGCAAGAAGAATCACCAGAACCAGGATCCCATACATTGGCAAAACGGATCTTTTCATGACGCCCCCCAACGGCTAAAGATCTTTTTTCGGATGAGTCGATGCGACTCAACTTATGAGAAGTGTTCCGACTTTCGTGATAATGATTAAAGAGCCTACCCCCAAAGGCTTTATAGAACATAACCAATAAATAAAAAAAAGGTCAAGCCAATAGTTCTATCCTTCGGGACGCCGTAAGAGGTTGTCTCGAAAAGCGGTCTGCAAGGGCTTGCCATCACCAAGTTACAGGCTGGACTTCCGGGGTTCGGGATCTGCAAATGGAAAAAGGGCCGATTCGGGTTTCGATTCCTACGATTTCTCACGCAGGGGGATACGTTTGGTCCAAAACTTTCCGCCTTTGGGGGCCAGGGTTGACGAACTCGTAAGAAAGCCGAATCAACGCTTTTTCGAACGGCAAAGTAAAAAGCTCCATAGGCAAGGCGCCCGAATCCCGACGAATGAGACGTACTTATGGTACGTCGCAGTGAGGAGGGAAGAAGGGGAACGCAGCATATGGGCTTTTTACGAAGCCGTCAGGGTTTGGTTACTGAAATTGATCAGTTTCCATATTCACCGGTCTCGATTCTATGGACGGCGATCCTGGCAAACATGGCAATGTCCGGCCTGACCGAAACGAGAAGGCGCTCTAAGGACCGCCATAACGGAAAAGTCCATCCCGGCTGAAAGCTTCTGAAGGAAAGCCCCCCCGAAAGGAGATACAGGAAGGGCATCATGGGTTCTATGGCCTGAATTCGCAGCAGGGGAAACTCAGCCTGAAACATGTCCCTGTCCCGGGAAAACACGATCCAGGGGAGGGCAATGTTGGCTCCTGACAGAGGACCCGTGGAAGGGAATTCCCAGGTTTTTGCCTCCGGAACGAAAGGTTCAGAGTGAAACCGGCCATAAGCGAACCGGGACCACGGGGTAACCCATGGTTCGATCATGATGATCATGCCCCCGGGGGAAAGGCATCGCTGTGCTTCCCGTAGAAAGGAGCGCGGGCGCGGCAGGTGATGGAACACATCAACCATTACAAGGGCGGCAAGGGAAGCATCGGCGAAAGGAAGGGATCCGCCGTCCAGGACAATATCGATGTCAGGGCAAGGAATGGTGTCCGACTTTACAACATGGGGAGCAAACTTCTCCAGATAACCGGCCCCCGATCCCACCTCGACGACGGGACCTTTCCCGGCAGGCAACTCGTCACGGACTCCCTTGAACCATTCGTCATAAAGACGCCTGAGGAAAGGCTTTTCCAGGATAATGCGCCGACGGATTTCCGTGGTCCGGGGATCGTCGATATCAAGACCCCGTGCCCGGGGGTAGGTCAGCAGTTTCTTGAGCATCTTATGATCTTTCTTACGGAAGAATCCGTTTGTGCGGCCCAGGCATGAGAATGCCTCAAAAAGACTCTTGAGACAACAATATCATGTTTTTGAGAAAGGTACGAAAGCGTACCGGCCGATCCATGTATTTGGGGGGGTGAGTCTGAAGCGATGAACCATCCGCCTGCTTCAGGAGGACATCGACTGCAGACGGGCCGCACCTTGACGGCGCGCCCGCTTTTTGTACCATACCGTAAATCCCGCTCCAAAAACCATGCTGATGATACTGATATAGAAATATACCCAGTGAGGCAACTGGATAAAGTGGCTGTGCTTGATGAACGACATGACAGCGGAAACGGTCATCAGACATGCCCATACGATAGCGATATCGATACAAGTGCGAACGACATACACATCATTCCAGAGATTTTTCGGGAGTTCCCGTCTTGCATATTGCAATGTAAAGGGTTTTTTCACCGCGATTGAAAACCAGACGATTCCCGCTAAAACGCTGTTCGCCAGAATATCCATGTTGTCAGCCAGCCAGATTATTTTCAGGCCGTTGACCAGAAGGGCACAGGACGCGAAAAAAATAAGTGATCCCCATTGAAGTATGAATCGCTCCCGGAGATCGCGCAAACCGAAAATAATTGATGCCGCGAGACAAATCAGAATGGCAACCTCCAGCCGAAACAGAGAATGTCCGGCGATGAACATGAAGAGCAGCCAGGGAATGAATCCTAAAATTAATTTAAAGAACTCTTTCATAGAACCACCCCCGAACAATTCTGATGAAGCGACTGAAGGGAAGCCTGGCAATGTTGATAACGATATGTTTTGAGTATGCGAATTTAGCATGTTTGGCGGAGAGTTTCAACAGGATGAATAAATTATAGTCATTATAAAGAAAGATCAAATGCTCGAGCGATCCTCGATTTCCGATGCCTTACCTATTTTTTTAAGTCATTTTTTGAGAAAGTGGTCAAAGTATGCTCACAAAATAAAAAAGGGTCAGCTTCGGAATAGCCGACCCCTTGATTTTTCTGGAGCCGATGAGGAGATTCGAACTCCTGACCTACTGATTACGAATCAGTTGCTCTACCGGCTGAGCTACATCGGCGGTGAACTGCTTAATACCCGAAGAAAGGGGGATTGTCAAGAGATCCCTGTCCTTCCTCCCGCTCCGCCGTTCCGATGCGGCGGTGGGACGGCCCCTGTCCGGGGGCCGGGATCAGCAGATCCTGGGGACCAGTTCCCCCGTGGGCAGATCGATTTCCCGGGAGCCGCCGAAGGCGTTGTTCAGGATGAGCCGGCCCGGGCCGTGTTCCAGCACCCGCCCGATGACGGCGCCGTCCCTCCCCAGGGGATGGGATTTCATGGCTTTCAGGACCTGAGGGGCATCCTCCTCAGGGCAGAAAAGGACGAGCTTCCCCTCGTTGGCGAGGAATATGGCCTCGATGCCCATGATTTCGCAGATGCCCCGGACCTCGTCGCGCAGCGGGATGTCCTTTTCCTCCATCGTCATTTCGAATCCCGAGCGGGCGGCGATCTCGGCGAGGATCCCCCCGAGGCCGCCCCGGGTGGCGTCCCTCATGGCGTGCACGCGGGGCGAGGCTTCCAGGAGGGATTCCACGAGCCCGTTCAGGGGGGCCGAGTCGGATTTCAGGGCCGTCGACAGGGTCAGCTCTTCCCGGCTCGCCAGGATGGCCGCCCCGTGGTCCCCGATGAAGCCGCTCACGAGGATCGCGTCTCCGGGCCGGATGCTTCCGACGGCGAGCGGGGCGGGATAACGGATTTCCCCGATGCCCGCCGTGTTGATGAACATCCCGTCCGCGGCGCCCCGGGGAACCACCTTCGTGTCTCCCGTGGCGATGAACACGCCGGCGTCGGCGGCCGCGCGGCCGAGGGACTTGACGATCCGCTCCAGGTCGTTCATGGGAAAGCCCTCTTCGAGGATGAAGGCGGCGCTGAGAAACAGGGGCCGTCCTCCCGCCACGGCGAGGTCGTTGATGGTCCCGTGAACGGCAAGCGAGCCGATATCGCCGCCCGGAAAGAAAATGGGATTCACCACGTAGGAATCGGTGGTGAAGCAGTACCGCTTCCCGTTCAGACTGAAGACGGCGCTGTCCTCGAGACGGTCCAGGCAGGGGTTCTTGAGATGGGGAAGAAAAGTCTCCGTGACGAGTTCGTTCGAGAGAAGACCGCCGCTGCCGTGCTCCAGGAGAATCCTGTCGTGTTTCATCCCGTGATCCTTTCCTTACCGGTTTTTCCGCCGTCATTTTCCATGCGGGCCCCCGCGACGACCGCCTGTCCCAGGGCGATCCCGCCGTCGTTGGTCGGGACCCTGCGGTGAAAGAAAACCCTGAATCCCTTTTCCTCGAGCCGTTCCATGAGACCGGACAGGAGGATGCGGTTCTGGAAGCAGCCCCCGCTCAGGACGACCCGGTCGAGCCCCGTTCTTTCGCTGAGGATGACGGTCATGGAGAGAAGGGCCTCGATGACCGTCCGGTGAAACGCGAGGGCGAGAACGTCGATCCCTTCGCCGGCCCGCCTGCCCTCCATGAGGGCCGGGAGGACCGGCGTCAGGTCGAGCAGGCAGGTCTCCTGCCCCGCATCGATGGTGTAGGGGAGCGTCCGGCCGTCCGTTTTTCCGGCCTTTTCCGCCAGGCCTTCCAGTTCCATGGCGGCCTGGCCCTCGAAGGCAACCTTCCGCCGGATGCCGAGGGCCGCCGCGGCGCCGTCGAAAACCCGGCCCAGGCTCGAAGCCTCGGGGCTGTTCAGCCTTTTGTCGAGAATCTTTTCGAAGAGGGCAGGCCGGAAGCCGGGGGGCAGGATTCCCGCCGCACCGGCGGCGGAAAGGGCCTCTTTCCCCTGGAGATTCCAGAGCATTCCGAGGACGATGCGCCAGGGTTCCCGGATGGCCGCCTCGCCGCCGGGGAGGGGAAAATATCGGTGATGCCCCGGACGCCGGAAGTCCAGTTCGCCGGCGACGAGAAACTCGCACCCCCAGATCCGCCCGTCGGTTCCGTAGCCGGTCCCGTCCATGGAAAGGCCGATGACCTCGCCGGAAAGCCCGTTTTCGGCCATGGCGCTGACGATGTGGGCGTGGTGGTGCTGAACGGGGATGACCGTTTCCCGCTTCAGGCTTTCCGCCGCGAGGGTGGAATAGTATCCCGGGTGGAGGTCCCGTGCCACCACTGCCGGGCGGCACTCGGTGATCCGTTCCATGAGGGCCAGCGCCTCCCGGTGGAAGTCCCGGGCCTGGGGGGTGGCGAGGTCGCCGATGTGGGGGCTCAGAAAGGCGTGATGCCCCTTGAGAATGCACAGGGTCGACTTGAGATGGGGTCCCAGGGCGAGGACGGCGGGATAGTCCCGTTCCAGGCGGACGGGGGCGGGCGCGTACCCCCGGGACCGTCTCAGGAACGCCGGTCCGGAGGGGAAGACGGCGGCCACGGAATCGTCGCACCGGACGAGGATCTCCCGGTCGTGGTCCAGCCATGCGTCGGCGATTCCCGCAAGCCGGCTGATCGCCTCGTCGTTCTTGATGCAGATCGGTTCGTCGGTCATGTTGCCGCTCGTCATGACCAGGGCGCGAAAGGGCTCCCGGAGGAGGAGATGGTGGATCGGCGTGTAGGGAAGCATGATTCCAAAGGTGGAAACACCGGGCGAGATGCTTTCCGACAGGCCGGCCCCTTCCCTCTTCGGGACGAGAACGATGGGCCGTGCCGGCGACAGGAGCAGGTCGCGGTCCTCCCCGGAGAGAAGGGCGATCCGCTGCGCCGCCTCGAGATCCCGGACCATGAGGGCAAGCGGCTTGTCCTCCCGGCACTTGCGGAACCGAAGCCGGCTGACCGCCTCGTCGTTCGCTCCGTCGACGGCCAGGTGATACCCCCCGAGGCCCTTGACGGCCACGATGCGGCCCTCCCGCAGGAGCCGGGCGGCGCCTTCGATGGGGTCCGCACACGCCACGGGGGTTCCCGTTCCGTCCAGGAGGCGCACCCGGGGACCGCACCGCGGGCAGGCGTTCGGTTCGGCGTGAAACCGCCGGTCCTCGGGATCCTCGTATTCCTTCAGGCAGTCCGGGCACAGGGGAAAGACGTCCATGGACGTCTTTTCACGGTCGTAGGGGATGTCCCGGATGATGGTGAGACGGGGCCCGCAGTGGGTGCAGTTGATGAAGGGGTACCGGTACCGCCGGTCGGCGGGGTCGAAAAGCTCCCGGAGGCAGTCGGCGCAGGTGGCCGTGTCCGGCGAGATGTGGACGTCACCGCGCCGCCCGTCTACGCTCGGGATGATGCGGAAGGAAATGTCCCCAAGACCGGAAGCGGGAAGGGCCTCTTCCGTCACTTCGGAGATCCGGGCGAGCGGAGGCAGGGCCTTCGTGACGGACGGAAGAAACGCCGCCAGCCGTTCGACCGGTCCTTCCACTTCGACGACGACGCCGTCCCCGCGGTTCTGGACGAACCCCCCGAGCCCCAGGTGCGTGGCCGTCCGGTAGATGAACGGCCGAAACCCCACCCCCTGGACGATTCCCTTGAAAAGGAAGCGGTTTCTCCCCCTTTCCTCAGGATTTCCGAAATTCCTCCACCTGTCGTTCGATCCAGCGGGCCCACGCATCGAAGCCTTCTCCCGTTTTGCAGGAAACCGGGAATATCTCCAGTTTCGGATTCAGGGTCAGGGCGTCCTTCCTGGCCTTTGCCATATCGAAATCCACGTAGGGGAGGAGATCGATCTTGTTCAGGATCAGGGCCGCCGACTCCTGGAACATGAGCGGATACTTGGCGGGCTTGTCCGATCCCTCGGGGGTGCTGAGGAGCATGATCTTGACGTTTTCGCCGATCCGGAACTCGGCGGGACAGACCAGGTTGCCCACGTTCTCGCAGATGAGGAGATCCACGTTGTCCAGGTCGATGGCCGGAAGGGCGTCCCGGACCATGTTGCCGTCGATATGGCATGCGCCGCCCGTGTTGATCTGAACGACGGGAATGCCGTGCCGGGCCACCCGGTCGGCGTCGCAGGTGTCCTGGATGTCCCCCTCGATGACGGCCATGCGGAACCGGTCCCGGAGGGCCTCGATCGTCCGCTCCACCAGGGTGGTTTTCCCGGCTCCCGGCGAACTCATGAGGTTGAACACGTAAATGTTCTTTTCGTCGAACAGCTTCCGGTTTTCCCGGGCGATCCGCTCGTTGGCGTCGAGAATGTCCTTTACCACCTGAACTGTCGTCAAGGTTCCTCCTCCCTCTCCCTGTGATATTTGAAATAGGCCGCGCAGGTTCCCTCCGAGGAAACCATGCAGGGTCCCAGGGGATTTCGCGGATTGCAGCGAACGCGGAAAAGCGGGCACTGGGACGGCCGTATCGCCCCCCGGAGAACGGTCCCGCAGGCGCATCCCCGCACCTCCTCCGAACGGATGTCGGGGAAGCTGAACCGCTTTGCGGCGTCCAGCGGGCGGTAGGGCTCCCGGATGCGAAGGCCGCTTCCGTCCATGCTCCCGAGACCCCGCCACAGGGCGGGGCCGGGCTCGAACACCTGTTCCATGAGCGCCAGGGCCCGGGGATTTCCCTCGGGGCTCACCGCCCGGGTATACTGGATCTCCACCTTTCTTTGCCCCCCGTCGATCTGCCGGAGGATCATGAGGATCCCCTCCAGGATGTCCACGGGTTCGAATCCCGTGATGACGGCGGACGCCCCCGCCTGTTCCGGGAGAAAGCCGTATGCCTTTGCCCCGATGATGGTGCTCACGTGGCCGGGGCACAGAAAGCCGTCTAGCTTCAACTCCGGGTCCTCCACGAGGGCTTTCATGGCCGGCGGGATCAGCTTGTGGACGGAAAAAACGGTGAGGTTGTCCAGATTCCGTTCCCGCGCCCGGAGGATCAGGGACGCCGCCGCCGGGGCCGTCGTCTCGAACCCGATGCCCATGAAGACCACTTCCTGAGACCGGTTCTTCTCCGCCAGGGCGAGCACGTCCGCCGGGGACAGGACCACCCGGACGTCCGCCCCGTCCGCCCGGAGCTTCTGGAGGGTGACGCCTTTCGTTCCGGGAACCCGGAGCATGTCTCCGAACGTGGCGAAGAGCACGCCCTCCCGCCCCGCCAGATGAAGCGCCCGGTCCACGTCCTCGATGGCGGTGACGCAGACGGGACATCCCGGGCCGGACACGAGACGGATTCCGGCGGGAAGGAGCTTCCTGAGGCCGAAACGACCGATGGCCACGGTATGGGTTCCGCAGACCTCCATGACGGTCACGGGCCTGCCGATCCGTTCCCCCGTTTTTTCGATGCCCTTCAGGAGCCCTCGAATGAGATCGGGGTCCCGGAATTCGTCAATAAATTTCATTGCGGATGAGTTCCCTGAGAAATTCCAGTTTTTCCAGGGCGACGGCTTCATCCAGCCTGTGGATGGCGTATCCCGCATGGCACAGGACGTAGTCCCCCACGGCGACCTCCTGGTCCACGAGATCGAGGCAGGCCTCCCTCCGGACACCGTTCACGTCGATGAGGGCGAAACCGTCCTCGGAGATGGAGAGCACTTTCCCGGGAAATCCGATACACATAAATCCGCTCCTAATCCACGTCCATTTCCAGGAACCGGAGTTCCTCGTTTCCTCCCGTCACGAGGACGTCGCCGCCGCACAGGGGACATTGGGAGGTAAACCCGTCCACGGTGCTGTCCCGTCCGCAGTCCAGGCAGGAGACGACCACGGGGAGGATGTCGAATTCCAGGGCCGCCCCTTCCGCCGGCGTTCCCCGGGAGGCCACGTCGAAGGCGAAACGGAGCGCCGCCGGTTCGATGCCGCCGAGACGTCCGAAGGAAAGCCTGACGGTGTTCACTTTCCGGAACTTCCCGCCGTCCCGGTATTCCTCGATGATATCGAGGAGAGACTGGACGAGGGAGAGTTCATGCATGGCGCCGTTCCTCCGGAACGATCCCCTGACGGCCGAGCTCCTCGAGGAGGAGCCGCTCGAAAAGGGGAAATTTCTCCTCCATGAGGGGGGTCATCTCGAGATCCAGGTTCCCCCAGGACTTGGGAACGATGCACAGGAAGAAAACTTCCGGCTCCTCTCCCATGAGGTCCGCCTGGCAGAGGACATGGGCGAACTCCACCTCGTGGGCCGATGTGGGCGGCGGCATGTACAGCGCCATTTCCTCCCTGCCGAAACGATACACCGATCCCGGTTCGTCGTCCAGCCGGATGGCGTCGATGACGACGGCCTTTTCACATTCGGTGAGCACGGGCAGGAGCCCGTATCCGAGGGTGCCGCCGTCCACGACCTCCACTCCCGGCGGAAGGGAGTGCCGTTTTTCGAACCAGCGCACGAAATGGACGCCGAATCCTTCATCGCCGAGAAGAACGTTTCCAAGCCCCAGGATGATCAGCTTTCTTTTCAAAGCTCCCGTCCCTTGAAAAAGGGGGGCGGATTCCGCCCCCCTTTTCTCTTATAACGTATCTTGTTTACCCGATCAATGCGCAGCTTTCCGGAAAAGCCGGCCGCTGATCATGGAGGAGATGGTCCCCTCCTTGAAGATCACGTCGTACCAGAAAGCCATGTATACGTGGACCACGATGAAGAGAATGAAAAGCCAGGTGAGGATGTGGTGGATCCAGCGAACCGTTGCCAAACCGCCCAGGAGGTTCTCCACGGGTTTCAGCAGGAAATAGACGACGGCGGTGAGCCCCGCGTGATATCCCGCTCCCATGAGAATGAGTCCCGTGAGGCAGATGAGGAAGAGCATGAACAAAAGCCCCCCGTAGGCCAGGGACTGGAGCGGCCCGTAAAGATGGGTGTGCTCCGGAGGCTCTTTCGAAATGAGCAGGTAGAACTTGATCTGCTTCCAGAAATTTCCCAGTTTCGCCCAGGCGAAGAAATCTTTCCAGTCGGCGTGAAAGGTGGAGAAGAAGGCGAGATAGATCCGCCAGATGAAGATGAAGACCAGGAAAACGCCGAAGAGGATGTGGACGAACCGTACGTTGCCCATGAAGAATTTGTCCACCGTTTCTCCCGATGCGATGGTGAACGGGTCCGCAATGTAGAAGCCCGTCGCGATCAGGACGAAGATGGAAAAAGCCATGGCCCAGTGGTTGATCCGGATGGCGACCGACCATTCCTGTTTGGGTGTTATTGCTTCCACGGTGTCCTCCTTCCCGCCTCAGGCCACTTTGAACATCCTGATCCTGTCCACCCGGGGATCGATGATGTGAACCGCGCAGGCCATGCACGGATCGAACGAGTGGATGGTTCTCAGGATTTCCAGCGGCTGGTCGGCGTTGGCCAGCTTCGTCCCGATGAGGGATTCCTCGTAGGGGCCCCGTTTCCCTTCCATCCCCCTGGGGGAGCAGTTCCACGTGGAGGGCACGACGGCCTGGTAGTTGGAG